>ERZ825324.3794-NODE-3794-length-13447-cov-3.432049_pt1 | contig 13447 bp, 10 predicted proteins | sample MGYA00519859_ERZ825324 | MGnify/ENA primary metagenome ERZ825324 (study PRJEB31778, sample SAMEA3449198) | human gut metagenome | biome: human gut; feature: human-associated habitat; material: faeces | place: United Kingdom | collected 2010/2012 ... | reverse complement strand
TGCTCTTGCAGCCGACATCAAGGTTGGCGACAAAGTCAAAGGTAAAGTTGTCGTTATGGCCGACTACGGCGCATTCGTTGAAGTTGCTCCCGGCGTCGAGGGCCTGATCCACGTAAGCGAAATGTCGTGGAGCCAGCACCTCCGCAGCGCTCAGGACTTCATGAAAGTTGGCGACGAGGTAGAGGCAGTTGTTCTCACCCTCGACCGCGACGAGCGCAAGATGAGCCTCGGCATCAAACAGCTCAAACAGGATCCCTGGCAGGATATCGAAGAGAAATATCCTGTTGGCTCGAAGCACACCGCCAAAGTGCGCAACTTCACCAACTTCGGTGTATTCGTTGAGATCGAAGAGGGCGTTGACGGCCTCATCCACATCTCCGACCTCTCTTGGACCAAGAAAGTTAAACACCCCTCTGAATTCACTCAGATCGGCGCCGACATCGACGTTGTCGTTCTCGAAATCGACAAAGAAAACCGTCGCCTCTCTCTGGGCCACAAACAGCTCGAAGAGAACCCCTGGGATGTATTTGAGACAGTGTTTACCGTTGGTTCGGTTCACCCCGGAACCATCGTCGAGATGCTCGACAAGGGTGCAGTCATCCAGCTCCCCTACGGCGTTGAAGGCTTCGCTACTCCCAAACACCTCGTTAAGGAAGACGGCTCACAGGCCAAAGTTGACGAGAAGCTCGACTTCAAGGTAATTGAATTCAACAAAGACAGCAAACGCATCATCCTCAGCCACAGCCGCATCTTCGAGGACGAGGCCAAGGCTGAGCGCAACGAGGCCCGCAAGGCCAAGCGCGCCACCAAGCGTCAGGAGGAGGCTCCGGTAGTCTCGACCCCGATCGAGAAGACCACCCTCGGCGATCTGGAGGCTCTCGCAGCACTCAAGGAGAAGCTTTCGGAATAATATTCCGTAAAACCCCATAAACACCCCGACGGGCACCGCAGGCCGCAAGCCGCAGTGCCCGTCGGTCGTCTTTAGACGCAATGCATGCTGCGCCCACCATCACGAAGCAGCCCTGCCGCACAGCAAAAAAATCCATCATTTAATGCAGAATTGTCATTTTATCTGACCTGTATAAACACTAATTTTGCGAAATAAACTTGTTGCAGGACTATAATACCATCCAATGACGCATATTCTCATCACGATCCTCTTCACAGCGGCAGCGCTGACGGCGCCACATGGCGCGAAGCCGACACATTCGAGTTCGGCAACCTCATCAACGACCCGACTCCCCGCACCCACGTGCTCCGAGCCCCCGTCAAAGCCCGCTACGTGCGCATCGACGCCCTCTCCACAGCCGGAGGCGACGACTCAGTGGCCATAGCGGAGATCGACATATTCGGAAAATAAACACCGATCGCAATAATCACCCGGCAGATCCGGCTTCATCCTTTGGAGCCGGATCTGACATTTTATACTTTCAAGCGATGCCTGCGACTGCGATTTTATAGAATATTTTGTAATTTTGCAGAAGCTGCGGAAATATCCGCCAGCGGCTCTTACCTGAATCAACCAAACAGATTAATACCAATCGTCACAATGAGAACTTTCACTTCACTCGCCCTTGCAGCGCTACTTCTCGCAGCTGCTCCTGCGGCAAAAGCACAGACCACATGGACCGACCCTCTCCAGGCAGGATACCCGACAGTACAGAATCAGGGATGGACCGACGAGATCGGACACAGCTACGTGCGTCTGCCCGACCGCGCCGAAGCGCAGGTGCGCAAACCGCTCTGGGATCTGAGCCGCAACAGCGCCGGCCTCGCCCTCTACTTCACCACCAACTCGCCTACGATCACCGTCAGCTACAAGATCAGCGGCCCTGCGGCAATGCCCCACATGCCGGCCACAGGAGTGTCGGGCGTCGATCTATACCGTGTCAATCCCGACGGCCTGCAGGATTTCTGCTTCGGAGGGTATTCGTTTGGCTCCGGCCGCGTGAGATACAGCTACTCCGCTCTCGCCCCCGACGACATGAGCGGCGCTCTGCGCGAATATCACCTGAATCTCCCGCTATACAACACCATCGACTCGCTGCAGATCGGCGTGGCCGACGGAGCCGAGCTCAAGATACTGCCAAAGCGTCAGGAAAAACCGATTGTGGTCTACGGCACGTCGATAGCGCAGGGAGCCTGCTCCTCGCGCCCGGGCATGGCATGGATCAACATCGTGCGCCGCAATCTCGGCGACTACCCGGTGATCAATCTCGGATTCTCCGGCAACGGACGTCTGGAGCCTGAGATGATAGCCTATCTGGCCGAGATCGACGCCGCCATCTACGTGCTCGACTGTCTGCCAAACCTGACCAACAAGAGCGCCGACGAGGCCCGCGACCTCGCCATCGCCGCCGTAGAGCAGCTGCGCAAGACCACCGACGCCCCGATAATCCTCGTGGAACACGCCGGCTACAGCAACGCGCCGACCAACGCCGCCCAGCTCGACTGCTACACACGTCTCAACCGCGGACAGCGCGAGGCCTATGAGACGCTTAAAAACAAAGGCGTCAAAGACCTACACTACATCAGCCACGACGAGCTCGCCTATCCGGCCGACGCATGGGTCGACTATGTGCACCCCTCCGATCTCGGCGCACAGCGACAGGCTGACATAGTTACGGCCAGAATCCGGGAGATCAAGAAATTCTGATCCAGCAAACGTAACTATCCCATAACCGCATGAAGTTCATCACACCTCTGCTGATCGCCGCAATGGCGGCCTCGCTGCCGGCCACCGCAGAGATCCGCAACGCCAACACCATCAAGCTCAATCCGGGCGACACACGCGAGCAGGTAATCGAAAAGGCCGTACACGTAGTGCCCACTCCCAACCAGCTCGACGCCCTGCAGCGCGGCTACATCGCCTTCATACACTTCGGGCCCAACACATTCAGCCGCCGCGAATGGGGCACCGGATTCGAGGATCCCGCCGACTTCAAGCTTGAAAACCTTGACACCGACCAGTGGTGCGCCGCCATGAAAGCCGCCGGCATGAGGATGGTGATACTGACGGTGAAGCACCACGACGGATTCGTCATCTGGCAGAGCCGCTACACACGCCACGGCATCATGTCGTCGCCGTTCCGCGACGGCAAGGGCGACGTGCTCCGCGACCTCTCCGCCTCATGCCGCAAATACGGTCTCAAGCTCGGCATCTACCTCTCGCCCGCCGACCTCTACCAGATAGAGAACCCCGAAGGCCTCTACGGCAACCTCAGCCCCAAGACCACACGCACCATACCGCGGCCCGTAGAGGGACGCCCATTCGCCAACAAGACCACATTCACATTCGACGGCATCGACGACTACAACGAGTATTTCCTCAACCAGCTCTTTGAGCTGCTGACGGAGTACGGCGACGTCGACGAGGTGTGGTTTGACGGAGCCCACCCCAAGCGCAAGGGCGGACAGACCTACAACTACAAGGCATGGAAGGAGCTGATCCACAAGCTCGCGCCCAAGGCAGTCATCTTCGGCCGCGAGGACATACGCTGGTGCGGCAACGAGGGCGGAGGCACGCGCTCCACGGAGTGGAACGTCATCGGCTATCAGGAGAACCCCGACACCGCGCAGCACTTCGCCGACATGACCGCAGCCGACCTCGGATCGATCGACGAGCTGATGAAGGCCAGATTTCTCCACTATCAGCCGGCAGAGACCAACACCTCTATACGCGAAGGATGGTTTTACCGCGACGACGAGCGCCAGAAGAGCCGCACGCCCGACGACATCTTCGACACCTATGAGCGCGCAGTAGGAGGCAACTCGATATTCCTCCTCAACATCCCGCCCAACCGCGAGGGACGTTTCTCGCCGGTCGACGTCGACGCCATCACCGAGGCCGGCCGACGCATAGCCGACACCTACACCACATCGCTGATCCCCGCCGGAGCCGCCGACCGCAAGCTCCTCGACTCCGACATACATACCTCAGTCAAGGCCGACAAGCCTGTCGTCGTCGACTTCGGCAAGCCCGTAACCATCAACCGCTTCATGCTTCAGGAGCCCGTGGCCGACCACTCCGAGCGCATAGAGAGCCTCGCCCTCGACGCATGGACCGGAGGGGAGTGGAAAGAGATCGCAACGTGCACCAACGTAGGATTCAAGCGCATACTCCGCTTCCCCGACGTCACCACCGAACGCCTCCGCGTGCGCGTCACCGCCACCCGCGCGCTCCCCTATCTGGCCGAACTCGGAGCATACTTCTACAAGGCCCACGCTCCCCAGCTCGCCACATCGCGCTCGCTCGACGGAATGGTCAGCATCGCAGCCGCCTCGGGAGGATTCGGATGGAACCGCAACGGACAGAATCCCGGAGCCAATCTCTCAGCCGGAGCCGAAATCCGCTACACCACCGACGGCACTGAGCCCACAGCAGAATCGGCCCTCTACACCGAGCCGTTCCGCGCTGAGCGCGCCACCGTCAAGGCCCGCGCATTCCTCCACGGAGAGCAGAGCCCTGTCGTAGAGACCGCCTACGGATATGTCAAACAGCCCTGGAAGATAGCAGCCGCAGGAACCGACAGAGAGAAAGCGCCTGCATCGGCTGCCATCGACGCCAATGCATCGACCGTGTGGGCCGCTCCCGCCGGAGCTGACGCCTGGATCGCCATCGACCTCGGACAGCCGGTGGAGATAGCCGAGCTGACCTACACGCCGCAGACACGCGTACACGGCAAGGGAATGATGGACCGCGGACGCATCAGCGTCAGCGATGACGGCGCCAAATGGCGCGAGGCCGACACATTCGAGTTCGGCAACCTCATCAACGACCCGACTCCCCGCACCCACGTGCTCCGAGCCCCCGTCAAAGCCCGCTACGTGCGCATCGACGCCCTCTCCACAGCCGGAGGCGACGACACAGTGGCCATAGCGGAGATCGACCTCAGATAAACATTCTTTATGTGAACATGCCACACACCGGTGGCCGACGGCCTGCGCGCCTGTCGGCCACCGGTCGTGTTTAGCCATAGTCATTGCCACTGTCAGCGGGGAGCGGAGAGGGGTGGAATTGGGGGGAGGAATGTATTTTTGTGACGACAATGTAGCGACAGCAACGGGCGTGGACGTTAGGATATTTAAGATTTATTTATAATTTTGCTTTGAAGAGCCGGAAAGGTCTGCCGACAGATCCGGCCAACAGATGTGGGACTCTACAAGTGTAATCTTTCAACAGGGAAACAAACAACCCCATTTCCATCCAGCAGCAAACGTTTTAATAATATTTACAATTTCGCCATAACCGATATTGACAACACAATAAACGGATTGACAGGATGATTCATGCGTGTTGGGAAATTTTATTGCAAATATAATAATCCTATCCGGATAATGCAAACAGCATAACGGGAAGCGGGGCCCGGAGCGGATTTGGAAAAGAGTGGAGAAATGGCTAATTTTGCAGAATAGGACGCGGGCGCCAGAGAGGCGGCCGATCTGAATGAAACCCGCACGCAACTGACGATTCTTTAATCCACCAGCCTGTCATCAGACAATGGACGAAACTCTATCCGAACGCTTCAACGAGGCTGCTTGCCGGCATCTCTTCGTCACCGACCTCGACGGCACGCTTCTCGATGCCGATGGAAAAGTGCCCCCCATGAGTGCCAGAATCATATCCGAACTGTCGCACCGCGGCGCTCTCATCACCGTGGCGACCGCGCGCACGCCGGCCACCGTCGACCGCATACTCGCCCATACATTCACCCGACTGCCGCTGATCGTCATGACCGGGGCGGCCCTCTGGGACCGCTCCCACCGATGCTACGCCGATCCTCATCCCATACCTCCCGACCAGGCAGCGGAGGTCTACCGCCTGTGTCTGAGCACGGGGCTCAGCCCTTTCGTCTATAACCTGACCGACGACGCCATGCTGCATGTGCATCATGTCGGAGAGATCTCTCCGCTTGAACAGCGTTTCATCCGCGACCGTTCGCAGTTGATGCTCAAGCAGTTTCATTTCCATACCGAAATGGCTCCGATGTCGACATTCGATGCGACGATGCTTCTGCTGGCCATGGGCCCCGTCGACGACGTGATGAAACTCGGCGAAGCTTTGCGCCTGTCGATCGATCTCACCGTGCAGGCCTATCCCGACAACTACGACCCGGCCCAGGGAGTGCTGGAGGTCTTCGCGCATGGAGTGTCGAAGGCCGAAGCGGTAAGAAGCATGGCCGAGCGTGTCGGCGCGGAGTGGGTGACGGTGTTCGGCGACAATCTCAACGACCTGCCCATGATGGAGATGGCCGACGAGGCAGTGGCCGTGGCAAACGCGATGCCCGAGGTGATAGAGCGTGCCGACACGGTCATCGGGCCCAACACCGACGAATCGGTGGCCCGCTACATACTCGAATCGCTCGGACTGGCCGACTGTCCGGACTTCTACTGACACCCTATGCTCGACACCCTTCAGATGATAGCTCTGCGGAGCGTGGCATATGCCGACGACCGCTCGATACTCTCGGCCTATACCCGGAGCCGAGGCTTCATGTCGTTTCTTCTCAAGGGGGGAAAAGGGCGGGAGGCGAGCCGGCGGAGGGCGCTGCTGCAGCCGATGTCGGTAGTGGAATGCGTGGCCGACATCGTGCCGGGACGGGAGGTGAGCCGCATCGTGTCGTTGCGCGCCATGCGTCCGCTTCAGGGACTTATGGCTTCACCTGTCAAACAGACTCTGGCGATGTTTCTGGCGGAAGTGCTCGGCCTGGTGCTTCGCAGCGGACAGCCCGACGCGCCGACATTCGACTTCGTGGCGCAGTCCGTGGCCGTGCTCGACGAACTTCCTGCCGGCCGCGCCTCAAATTTTCATCTTGCCTTCCTGCGAGGCCTGGCTGTATGTCTCGGCATCGAGCCCGACGCCTCGGCCTACCGCCCCGGAATGGTTTTCGACATGGCCGACGGCATCTGGCGCCGCAGCGCCCCGCTCCATGCCCAATGGATCGGAAGCGACGACGCGAGAGTGGCGGCAGCCTTATGCCGCATGACCTACGCCAACATGCATCTCTACAGGCTCGACCGCCGGGCGCGCAACGACGTGCTCGACCAGATGCTCCGCTTCTATTCGCTCCACCACACAAGGCTCGACGGACTTCACTCCCTCGAAATACTCCGGGCGCTGTAGGATGAGGGGATCTGCGGCAGAGAGCGGTGCGGACTCAGCGCAGACGGTCGTATGACCGCAGAAGGCTCCTGTCGGCCTTTATGCCGCGCCAGGCGGCGATCAGCGCCACGGCGGCGATCAGCGGCAGTGCGAGCCCCCAGCCGAGCGACGCCCCTTCGGTGGAATACACCGTGACCAGCCCGGCGCATGAAGTGACCACCGCGAACACCATCGCCACAATGACCGCGCTCATCTGGCTGTCGAGCCTTCGATAAAGAAATATCGCCACGAGGCTCAGCAAGGCGGAGATGACGGCCGGCAGGATGACGTAGATGCTCCCGAAAGCCATCATGCACTCGGAAGTCGGTGCCGTAAGCGAATATCCGAACGGCACTAAACAGAACACCACCAGAAACACTATGGCGGCGAGTAGATAAAGAGTCTGAACGCGTTGTATCATAGATCAGGTCGTTAAATTGTCAGTCTGCACTAAGATGGCCTGAAAGCCAAACCAAGGACAAAATTAAAGAAAATCGGCGGATATTTTGTAACTTTGTGAAACTTCAAGTAAAATAAATGGATCAGCCAACATTAATACTCATTACAAACGACGACGGCTTCGAGGCCCCCGGAATAAGACATCTTGCCGAATGCGCAGGCCGATGGGCCGAAGTGGTGGTGGCGGCTCCCGACGGCCCCCGCTCCGGACAGTCGTCGGCCATCACGGTCGACGCTCCCCTGCATCTGACGCGCCGCCCCGACATCGGTCGCGCTACAGTATGGTCGGTCAACGGCACTCCGGTCGACTGCGTAAAACTTGCCCTGCACGCGCTTTTCAAGGATCGCCGGCCCGACATGATCCTGTCGGGCATCAACCACGGCTCCAACTCAGGCAACTCGGTGCTTTATTCCGGCACCATGGGTGCCGTGCTCGAAGGATGCACGCTCGGCATCCCGTCGGTAGGGTTCTCTCTGCTCGACCATAATCATGACGCCGATTTCAGCGGTTGCACCCGTTTCGTCGACGAGATAGCGCGCGGAGTGGCCTCATCGGGGCTTCCTTCGGGGGTATGCCTCAATGTCAACATTCCCGCCGGGTGCGTCCCAAAGGGGATGAAAGTGGTGAGGGCTTCGCAAGGCTACTGGACCGACGAATACTCTCCGATGACCGACACCGACGGACGCACAGCCTATCGGCTGACGGGCCGATACGTGGACCGCGATCCCGATGACGACACTACCGACAACTACTGGCTCGGCCGCGGCTACGTGACAGTCGTGCCGACATGCGTCGACATGACAGCTCCGATCAAAGATTTACATTGTATTTCAGAACTTTAATCGTCTCCGGGCGTTTACTTACAAAAGACCTGACATATGGACAGCATGTATGAAATATTGATGGGGCTGCCGCTCTTCAACGGTGTCAGCCGCGAACGCATCAGCGAGGTGGTGGGACGCGCGCCTTTCCATTTCCTGAAATATCTCGAAGGCGAGAAGGTGATTGAACCCGGAGAGGCATGCACCCATATCAAGTTCGTCATATCAGGCGCGGTGAGATCAACGATCACCAGCCCGAACGGCCGGTTTCAGGTATCCCAGACCCTCCAGGCTCCAAATGTGATAGCGCCGGAATTTCTTTTCGGGCGCAACACGAGCTATCCGGCCGAAGTCGTGGCGCTTGAGCCGGCCGGGATCATGCAGATCGCCAAGACAGATTATGTAGATATCCTCAACGCCGACAAGGTGTTTCTTTTCAACTTCCTCAACACACTGTCGGTCAACGCGCAGAAAGCGATCGACGGAGTACTGGCCGTGGCCGCCGGCTCGCTTGAGGAGCGCATAGCCTTCTGGATCATAGCGCTGACGCAGCGCGGAGGCACCGACGTGAAGCTGGTCGGCCGCCAGCGCGATCTGTATTCGCTCTTCGGAGTGCAGCGCACATCGTTCATCTCCACTCTGGAGTCGATGCGCGAGCGCGGCATTATAGAATACGACCAGCACGAGATCCGCGTGAAGTCGCGCCGCACGCTCCTCGGGATGCTCTCGACCGACAGCGAATAAGCCTCACACGGCCCGGTGCTTTTACAAAGCACCGTCAGAAATTTATTTAAGCTATGTAAAACAGGCGTGCCGCGATTCACATCGCGGCACGCCTTCTCAATATAATTACTTAAACTAAGAAGATGAAATTTGTTGTTTAGTCCCTGATCAGAAGAGGATCTGAAGACGGGCCTGTATGGTATTGACGTGGCGGCGATGCTGCACGTCGGATGAGCGCACGTCGGTATAGCTGTAGCGCACACGGCCTATGACGTATTTGTTGAAATAGTAGTTGAGTGTCATCGAGGCGTCGTTGGAGATACCGCCGTGGATGCCGCTGCGGCCCTGGTTGCCGTCGGTATAGTTGTAGCCGAGCACCATTTCAAGAGTGCCTTTGCCCGGAGTGGCGAGTCCGGCGTCGCCATGTGAATATCCGTAGTCCGAACCGATGAGTATGCCGCGGAGCAGTCCGTATACACCCTGGGCACGATAAGATTCATAGCCTGAGCGACGGGCCACATTCATGAAGTAGTACTGGCCCTCGCAGGCGATTCGTCCCTTCATAAGCAGCCATTCAGGCGAGAGCTTGAAGACACCCTTGGCATACGTCACGTCAGCTCCGAGCATCCCTTCCTTGCTGACGCGCGTGGGGAATCCGGCCGACCAGTTGAAATATCCGGGCGAGGCCACCGTCTCGCCTTCGTCGTTGACATCCTTCTTATGAAGCGCCGACTGATACCAGAGCGAAATGCCCACCTGTGCCACGCGGCCGGTCTCGTGGAAGGGGCGCCATACGGCGCGGTTGAGAGCTCCCACACTGACCTTTTCCTGATCGTTGGAAGGAGAGGTCATCGACGTACCGGCGACTATTCCCGAAAAACTCAGAAATGCCTGACCGCGGTCATGAACATACTCCACGCCTATGTTACGCCCGGTAGCGTTGAAATAGGTGTCGGTTGTGGCGGCTTCCATCTGTGGCTTCATCGACGATGAAGTGGCGGCGTTGAGACCGAACTGATGCACGAAGTAACCGGCGCGCAGATAGTTGGACGAATCAAACGAATACTGGATATAGACATCCTTCATGCTCAACTTATTGAAGGAGTATCCCGCATCTATTTTGCCTGACCATTTGCCATAAGATGCCTTGACACCCATACGGATGTCGGGGAGGGCGGCTCCGTCGGCGAGGCCGTCGCCGTCGGGGAGATATACCGCGCCGTCCATCAGCACTCTTCCGGTGGGTTTCACTGTCAGTTTGGGCTCATCGTCGGAGGCAGCTGCCTGAAAAGCCGGCATGGCGAACACAGCCATGACAGTCATCATCTTAACGATTCTGTTCATTTTCACTAATATGGTCAAAAATGATTGTGCTTCTGGTTAGAGGTTGCAAATTTAATAAAAGTTTAACAAGCAAAAACATTTTATTGTTCATATTGTTAGTATTTATGAATCGACTACCATTCACTTATTCACAATACCAAAATCTCATGAAACTCTTCAACGCGGGTTTAGCAGCCATCCTCCTCTCGCTCCCGCTCGCTGCCGGCGCACAGCGGCAGCGTTCACCAGAATTCAAACAGAAATACCAGCTCAAGGAAGCCGTCGTGCTGAGCCGTCACAACATCCGCTCGCCGCTCTCCGACTCAAAGAGCGACCTCGGCCGAATGACCCCGCATCAGTGGACTGTCTGGTCGGCTCCAAAAAGCGAGCTTACACTCCGCGGAGGCGCCGTAGAGACAATGATGGGCCAGTATTTCCGCAAGTGGGCCGAGGATGCCGGTCTTTTCCCCGAAAACCATCAGCCGTCGGCCGACGACGTCAATGTCCAGGCCAACTCCATGCAGCGCTGTATAGCCACGGCGCAGTATTTCACGTCAGGATTCATGCCTGTGGGCGGCATCGAAGTCAACCACCGCTACGTACCCTCGAAAATGGATCCGCTCTTCAACCCGCAGCTCACCAAGGTATCGCCAAAGTTCGTGGAGATAGCCATGGAGCAGATCGCACAGCAGGGCGGCAAGAAGGGGATCCGCGGACTCAGCGAACAGCTTAAACCCGACTACGACCTGATCATCGACGTGCTCGACGTCGACCAGTCGCCGATGGCCAATGAATCAGATCCCAAACTGAAAGCTCTCGACAACTACGACACGGAGTTTGTCTTCGAGCAGTTCAAGGAGCCGGGTCTAAAGGCGGGATCGGCGCTTAAGACGCTCAACGGTGCGAGCGACGCATTCATCCTCCAGTATTATGAGGAGCCCGACACCCTCAAAGCCGCTTTCGGCCATAAGCTGACGCGCGCCGACTGGGAACGCCTCGCCCATATCAAGGACGTATATCAGGACGCCCTTTTCACGGCTCCCATCGTGGCCGTCAACGTGGCCCGCCCTCTCATACAGTACATGTACGACGAACTGCGTTCGCCCGACCGCCGCTTCACATTCCTCGTAGGCCACGACAGCAACCTGTCGTCGGTGGCTACCGCCCTGGGAGTGGAACCCTACGAGCTGCCGCAGGCCATTGAAAAGAAGACCCCGATAGGCTCGAAAATCGTCGTGGAGAAGTTCGAGGGAGCCGACGGCAAGACCTATGCCGACATCAACATCGTTTATCCCAGCCTTGACCAGCTGCGCAATCTGCAGCTCATCGACCTCGACAATCCGCCGGTCATCTATCCGCTGTCGCTCGAAGGACTGACCCGCAACGCCGACGGCCTATATCTGCTCTCCGACGTAGAGGCCCGCTTCGAACAGGCCCTCCGCGCCTACGACGCCATACCGTAAGAAATTTCCAGACAATTCAGGCGGAGCTGCCACACCCACCGTGACGGCTCCGCTCTTTTTTATACCCGAAAATACTGTCGGATAATAAATTATTGCTAACTTTGTGATAGTATTCATTCCAAGACACAGACAAATAATCACAACAACCTTAAAATAAAGCAATTATTATCCAAAACATGAACTTCAAGAGTATTATGGCCGCCTCGCTCTGCGCGATGGCTCTGTTCGCTTCGTGTGGCAATGCCGACACCAACCGAACCATTGTAACTGATGTTCCCGAGCGTCCTGCCGGACAGACCGACATGCTTGGCTTCGCCGCCGAGCCGATGGACTCCGTACGCATCGGCGTGGTAGGTCTGGGCATGCGTGGTTCTTCGGCTGCAAGCCGTCTCACGTTCGTGCCGGGAGCACGCGTAACCGCTATCTGCGACATCGACACCGCGCGCGTCAACAAAGTTATGGCACGCTATGCTGCCAAAAACTACGGCCCCGTAGCCACGTACGGCGGCGAGGAAGAGTCGTGGAAACAGCTCTGCGAGGATCCCAACGTGGATCTGGTATATGTGGTGACCGACTGGAAGCGCCACACTCCCATAGCAAAGTATGCCATGGAACAGGGCAAGCACACCGCCATAGAGGTGCCTGCCGCATCGACTCTTGAAGAGATCTGGGATCTCATCAACACTTCGGAGAAAACCCGCAAACACTGCATGATGCTTGAGAACTGCGTGTATGACTTCTTCGAGATGAACACTCTCAACATGGCCCAGCAGGGTCTGTTCGGCGAAGTGCTCCACACCGAAGGCTCTTACATCCACAATCTCGACGAGTTCTGGCCCGCATACGCCAACAACTGGCGCCTTGAATTCAACAAGGAGCGTCGCGGCGACGTATATCCCACCCACGGCGTAGGCCCCGCATGCCAGCTGCTCGACATACACCGCGGCGACCGCATGACCACCCTCGTGGCCATGGACACCAAGGCAGTCAACGGCCCGGCTGCATGGAAGAAAATGTTCGGCGAGACGCCCGACACTTTTGCCAACGGCGACCACACCATGACAATGATACGCACGGCCAACGGCAAGACCATCCAGATACAGCACGACGTCGTCAACCCGCGTCCCTACAGCCGCATGTATCAGCTGACCGGCACCAAGGGATTTGCCAACAAGTATCCCGTATCGCAGTATGCCTTCGAGCCCGAACAGCTTGACTCCGCTACCGTGCCCGATCACCAGAACCTCTCGGCTCACGGCGCCATCTCGCCCGAGCAGCAGGCGGCTCTTGAAGCACAGTATACCCATCCTATCATCCGCGAGGTAGGCGAAGTGGCCAAGACCGTCGGCGGCCACGGCGGCATGGACTACATCATGGACTACCGCCTCGTCTACTGCCTGCTCAACGGCCTGCCCCTCGACATGGACGTATACGACCTGGCCGAGTGGTGCGCTCTGACTCCCCTGTCGGAGATCTCGATCGCCAACGGCAGCGCCCCCGTGGAAGTGCCCGACTT
>ERZ825324.3790-NODE-3790-length-13458-cov-22.100351_pt1 | contig 13458 bp, 8 predicted proteins | sample MGYA00519859_ERZ825324 | MGnify/ENA primary metagenome ERZ825324 (study PRJEB31778, sample SAMEA3449198) | human gut metagenome | biome: human gut; feature: human-associated habitat; material: faeces | place: United Kingdom | collected 2010/2012 ... | reverse complement strand
AACATGGGAGTGACCGCGCCGAAGGGGTCAAGGGGGCGACCGGAAAGCCCCCTTGTCGCCTCCGCAGCGGCGATTCCCCCTGCGGCAACATCACGCAATAAACAAAAAGGTCAATACTCAAAACTCCCCTGTCCATATCAAGCAGGGGAGTTTTTTCATCATCACACCTCACGCCCAACGGCTTCTGCAATCTTCCGAATATCCGCCATCACGTCCACAAACGCGGCGGGCGTAATCGACTGCGCACCGTCGCACAAAGCGTGCGCCGGGTCGTTGTGCACCTCAATCATCACGCCGTCCGCGCCAACCGCAATCGCCGCGCGCGCAATCGGCTGCACCATCCAGCTCTTACCGGTCGAATGGCTCGGATCAACAATCACCGGCAGATGGCTCAGCTTCTTCACCGCGCAGATGGCGGACAGGTCGAGTGTGTTGCGCGTGTACGTCTCGAACGTGCGGATGCCGCGCTCGCACAGAATCACCTGCTCATTGCCGCCCGCCATGATGTACTCCGCGCTCATCAGCCACTCTTCGATGGTGGCGGACAAACCGCGCTTAAGCAGAATCGGCTTGCGAATCTTCCCCAATTGTTTCAGCAGGTCGAAATTCTGCATGTTGCGCGCGCCGACCTGAATGCAGTCCACCTTATCCACGAAGGTATCAATGTCGTAGGGAGACATCAGCTCGGTCACGATGGGCAGCCCGGTCTGCTCGCGGGCATGGCAGAGCATGTCCAGCCCCTCGTATGCCAGTCCTTGGAAGGAGTACGGGGACGTGCGCGGCTTGAACGCACCGCCGCGCAGCACCGTCGCGCCCGCGTCCTTCACCGCCTGCGCCACGGCGGTAATCTGCTCGTTGCTCTCCACGGAGCAGGGGCCAGCCATAATCGCCAGTTTCTTGCCGCCGACAACCGTGTTCCCGATTTTGATTTCGCTCGGCGCGGGGTGGAACGCGCGGTTTGCCTTCTTGAACGGCTCAGCGACCTTCATAATGCGCTCGACGCAGTGGAAGGATTCCAGCTGGTCGGGGTCAATGCGGCTCGTGTCGCCAGTCAGACCAAGGATGGTCATCTCCGTGCCGACAATCGGGCTGACGGATACGCCGCGCGCAACCACGGCATTGGTGACGGTGTCGATTTCCTGCTGGGTCGTGCCCTGCTTCAAGACGATAATCATGGTGTTCAACCTCCTGCGTCAATCATTATTGGCTCAAAATCATTATTGGCTCAAATGGACGAAAAAAAGCACGGAAGCCCGCAAAAGAGCTTCCGCGCCTGATGTTTTCCTCAATCGCTGCGGCTGCTGCTTCACGGTACGTCAATTTGCCCGGCGAAAAACGCCGGGAACGTAAACGGAAACAGCACAGACAGCATCATGGAGAAAATTCCTCCGTCCGGCGGCATCATTGCCGCGTATTCGGATTTATTATAGTCCGCTCATCCCGCGCTTGTCAAGGGCAGAATTGTACATTTGCTGTTTTTCGGGCGAAAAGTTTGTCAAAGCCAACCTGTATCGAATGGCATTCATCTATCCTCGGGCACGCACAGCTATCTTTCAGAAAAATTTCGGGAAAATCGTGTAATCCTCTTGACAATCAACCGATTTGGGCATTATAATAGCCATAATGACAATTGTGCCATTTGGTTGAAGGAGGATGAAGGGCATGGAGTCTTACCTGTTCGCAGACGTAGAGGCTGCGGCGGATACTATGGTGGTGGAAGGATACCACAAGCCGGGCAGCTTGACCCGCTCCAGCGGTGCGTGGATTCACGCGGCAGGCACGGCGATGTTTGAGGCAGGGAGACGCCCCATTAAGCCGCATGACCAGTGGATTTGGTTCGCGGTGGAGGCAGGCGAAGCGACGCTGGTTTGGCAGGGGCATGAGCTGACGCTGAAACAGCAGGAAACGTGCTTCCTGCCCGCCGGCAACCGCGACGCTGCCCTGCAGATTGACGAGAGCGTCCGCTGCGTGTGGATTGCGCTGGAAGGCCCGCTTGCGCCGATGGTCGTACGCAAGATGGGCGCGCTGCTGCATATGCCGCTGAAGCAGGGGGCGCTGCCGAGCCAGATGTACTTGGCGAAGCAGATTGTGCAGGTTATCGTCCGCCACACGGACACCAGCGACGCGACATATCAGCTGCAGCACCTGATGTACGGGATGCTGGCAAGCCACTGGGGTCAGCCGGTCGCCATGGACGCGATGCTTTCGCACGAGATTGCGAAGGTCGTGGACACCCTGCGCGCCAATCAGTACAAGGACAACTTCTCTCTGGCGGAGATGGCGGCAATTTCCCGTATGCCGATGGAAACGTTCCGCAAGCGCTTCGTGAGCGAAGTGGGCATGCCGCCGCTGTCGTATGTACTGCACTGCAAGATGGAACGCGCGAAGGAGCTGCTGCGCGAGGAAGGGCACACGGTTCGTCAGGCAGGCATCGAAGTCGGGATGCAAGACCCGTACCACTTCTCCAAGCAGTTCAAGAACATCGTCGGCATCAGCCCGTCGGCGTTCATGAAGCAGGCCGCCAAGCCGGATGCGACCATCCGCGGCAGCAGCAAAGTAGAAAAGAAGTAAACAGTGAGGCGACTGTCAGGGGATAAGCCTGGCAGCCGCCTTTTTTTTCCACATAACCGCCACATTTACCGCACGGGATTCGGGCAGCATTGGATCTTGTGTTGTTATGCACACTCGTCCGCCCCTCTACGGTCTACTATGTGATTTCTGTTCGTCGGTTCGGGAGTTTGTCCGCTGGCATCCGGCTTCCTTCAGACTCCGCCTCTCGATGGACACCCTTGCCTTCGGCTAAGCCGGGCGCACCATAACGGCCGTTGCAGGATTCATCTTCTGCAACGGCCTTAATACTATTTCCAGATTCACCTGCGCCATCTGCTTGCGCCTTTTCCATTCTGGCGTCCGTTCATTCCACTTAGCGTAGCGCTGCTACGCTGCGTTTCATTCACGTTAGCCAGAATGAAAAATTCGCGGCGCATCTTGGCGCATTCTTATCTGGAAATAGTATAAAAACGCTATGAAATGGGATTATTCCGCTGTCGGTATCAGGCGAATCAGCGCGTTGGGAATTTCTGCATCGGTGAAGTCCAGCGTGAACACTGCGTTTTCACCTTCCACGATGTAGGGCAGATCAATTTCCGTATCGTCGGCATTCAGCAGCGCCAAGGTAACGCCGTTCAGCAGCTCGGCGGGCATCGTGATTTTTACCTTGCCCTTCGGACGGGTGAGCTTGCCGGAAACTTCAAAGCAGACGCTCAGCAGCGTATTGCCGTTCGCAGTTTCACCCATGCGCAGCACCAGCTCGCCATAGGGCAGATGCTCGCCCTCCGCCGTCACTTCTTCAACCAGCGCCAGATGCGTGCCATCGCTCACATTGCCGCATACGGGGCAGAGCGTGCGCGTCGCTTCATCCTGCTTGAATTCGACGATGGCGCATTCGGTCTTGCCGACGTGCTTGCAATCCTTGCGCTTGCAGGTCGCGCTGTGCGTGCCGTCGCCGTTACTCGTCCATTCGCCATACCAGTGCAGCAGCGTCTTCGTCTGGTGATCCTTATAGCTGTCATTGCATTTTTTGCAGGTGTGCAGCGTGTAGCCGCCCTTTCCGCAGGTGGGCTTGACGACCTTTTCGGTATAATCGTGCCCGGGGGCGGGGATTTCCACCTTGGTGGTGTAATCGCAGCCCTCACGCTGGCAGGCGTCATATTCATTCCAACCAATTTCGGTGCAGGTGGGCGCCTTGGCGTCGTGGTGCACCAGGTCGTGTTTCAGCGCAAGCAGTTCCACCTTAGTGGTGTAATCGCAGCGGGAGCAGGTATCGTATTCCTCCCAGCCAGCCTCGGTGCAGGTGGGCGCCTTGGCGTCGTGGTGCACCAGCTTGTGTTTCAGGGCAGGGAGCTCCACCTTGGTGGTGTAAGTGCAGCCCTCACGCTGGCAGGTTTCGTAGGCATCCCAGCCGATCTCGGTGCAGGTGGGTGCTTTTGCGTCGTGGTGCACCAGGTCGTGGTTGTTCGGGTCAGGTCCATTATATGGGTCTACATAAGTATCCGTTCCCTTGTGGTAGCAGTAGTCGCAGTTTGTGTAGTACACGGCCGGAGCAACGCAGGTGGCTGCGGACTTAAGGCACACGCTAACGGCGCCCTGAACGAACCAATGTGCGCCCATCTTAGTTTTCGCTTCGTGGCAGACGGTGCAGCTAAGCCAGTGGTTTTTGTCGTCCGAATGCCAGTTCTGCCCCGCAGGGAATGCATGTGCGCTGTAGTACTGCCCGCCGCAGGTGCTGCATGTTCCCAGCGTAATGCAGGTCGCGCTGCTGTCGCCGGAGCAGCTTGCGGTGTCGACCGCATCGCAGCCGTCACGCTGGCAGTGGCGGATATGCTCACTGTTGTTACCCCTGGATTGCCATGCGCCCCAGTCGTGCGGCCCGTATTCACCGTAGGACATAAGACAAGAAGTACATACCGCAACTTTCGTGCAAGTGGCTTTGTACTGGGGTGTATCTATGCTCCAATGATTCTCTGTAAACTCATCATAGCAGCGGTAACAGTACAGCGTATGGTACTCTTTTTCTCTTTTGCGTATTTCAAAGGTATTCCCTTCGCAATAGTCGCCGTTCAACCTGATATGCGCAGCCATCGCCGTGGTTGCTACAAAGAGCAGCGCAATCGCCAGGAGACATGTAACCAACCATTTTTTCATGTTTTTCTCCTCCTCAAATTTTTAAAAACGCTATGAAATGGAAATAAGATTATTCCGCTGTCGGTATCAGGCGAATCAGCGCGGTGGGAATTTCTGCATCGGTGAAATTCAGCGTGAACACTGCGTTTTCACCTTCCACGATGTAGGGCAGATCAATTTCCGTATCGTCGGCATTCAGCAGCGCCAAGGTAACGCCGTTCAGCAGCTCGGCGGGCATCGTGATTTTTACCTTGCCCTTCGGACGGGTGAGCTTGCCGGAAACTTCAAAGCAGACGCTCAGCAGCGTATTGCCGTTCGCAGTTTCACCCATGCGCAGCACCAGCTCGCCATAGGGCAGATGCTCGCCCTCCGCCGTCACTTCTTCAACCAGCGCCAGATGCGTGCCATCGCTCACATTGCCGCATACGGGGCAGAGCGTGCGCGTCGCTTCATCCTGCTTGAATTCGACGATGGCGCATTCGGTCTTGCCGACGTGCTTGCAATCCTTGCGCTTGCAGGTCGCGCTGTGCGTGCCGTCGCCGTTACTCGTCCATTCGCCATACCAGTGCAGCAGCGTCTTCGTCTGGTGATCCTTATAGCTGTCATTGCATTTTTTGCAGGTGTGCAGCGTGTAGCCGCCCTTTCCGCAGGTGGGCTTGACGACCTTTTCGGTATAATCGTGCCCGGGGGCGGGGATTTCCACCTTGGTGGTGTAATCGCAGCCCTCACGCTGGCAGGCGTCATATTCATCCCAGCCGATTTCGGTGCAGGTGGGCGCTTTCGCGTCGTGGTGCACCAGATTGTGTTTCAGCGCAGGCAGTTCCACCTTGGTGGTGTAATCGCAGCGGGAGCAGGTATCGTATTCCTCCCAGCCGATTTCGGTGCAGGTGGGCGCCTTCGCGTCGTGGTGTACCAGCTTGTGTTTCAGCGCAGGGATTTCCACCTTGGTGGTGTAAGTGCAGCCCTCACGCTGGCAGGCGTCATATTCATCCCAGCCAATTTCGGTGCAGGTGGGCGCCTTGGCGTCGTGGTGCACCAGGTCGTGGTTGTTCGGGTCAGGTTCATACCATGGGTGTACATAAGTATCCGTTCCCTTGCGGTAGCAGTAAGCGCAGTTTGTGTAGTACACGGGCGGAGAAACGCAGGTGGCTGCGGACTTAAGGCACGAGCTATCGTTGCCCTGAACGAAGAAATGTGCGCCCACCTTAGTTTTCGCTTCGTGGCAGACGGTGCAGCTAACCCAGTGGTTTTCGGCATCCGAATCCCAGCCCTGATTCGCAGGGAAGGTATGTGCGCTGTAGTACTGCCCGCCGCAGGTAGTGCATGTTCCCAGGGTGATGCAGGTCGCACTGCTGTCGCCGGAGCAGCTTGCAGTGTCCACCGCATCGCAGCCGTCGCGCTGGCAGGTGCGGAAATGCTCACTGTTGTTGCCCCTGGATTGCCATGCGCCCCAGTCGTGACCGAGTTTGCCGTATTGAGCGCCGCACTTGGCGCAGGTTTTGCCCGTGGTGCAGGTCGGCGTTTCGGTGCCGCCAGAGTGATAGCTGATTGGATTGCCAAGAAATATGCTACGTTCACTTTCACCGCAGTTTGGACATTTGTGAATTACCCAATGCTGAACGTCGTTGTATCGCTCGAATCCTGTAATCTCATGATATGCCCGCGTGTTACAGAAAGAACATATGTCGCGGATGGTTTCCGCCTTCGCTTCCAGCGCCATTCCCGGCAGCAGGCACAGCAGCAGCGCCGCAGCCAGCAATATGGCAAAACTCTTCTTCTTCATCTTCGTCGCCTCCTTAAAGTTAGGGTAACACCGCACAAATGAGGTGGTCGGCTGGCAAATGGATTGTGCGGTGCTGCCTTTATGATGGATTTACTGTGCCAGTTCCACCAGCGTGTCAAACGCGGGCTTCGGCTGGGCATCCTTGTCGAACAGGAGCGGGTACTTGTCCGCGCGCCAGCTCAGGTCGTCCACCGTGCCCCATACCTGCACCGCTTCGATGCGGTCGGCGTAACGCAGGAAAATCTTCATCAGGTTGCCGTAATACTTCGCCTGCTTCTGCAGATTTTCCTCGCTCGTATCGTCAATGCCCACGTCAAGTTCGGACACGCGCAGGAGCAAATCACGCTTGGCAATCTGCTGGAACGCCCAATCCACGCGGTCAATCGTCGGACTGCCGACGGAGTAGTGTGCCTGGAAGCCGTAGCCGTCAATCGTGCCATCCGCAATCAGGCTGTCCAGCAGGACGCAGATGCCGTGCAGCTTGGGGTCAAGGGGGGTGTTGTAATCATTGTAGTACAGCTTCACGCCGTCCGCGGCGTACTTTCGGGCGTACTCAAACGCGCGGTTCACGAAATCCTGCCCAACCGTCTTTGTCCAGTTGGATTCGCGCAGCTGGTCGCTGCCGTCCGCCACGGCTTCGTTCACAACGTCCCACGAAACAATCAGCCCCGGATAATTCTCGTTCGTCCACGTCAGCACCTGCTGAATGTAGCTTTCCATGCGGGCGAGCATGGTTTCGCGGCTGCACAGCGGCTTGTGGGTCGCGTAGCCCTCATGGAAGAAGGCTTCGGGCGTCTGGGAGTGCCACACCAGCACATGCCCATGCACCTTCACGCCATTGTCGCGGCACCAATCGAGGAACGGAATGCAGTTGTCGAACTTCACAGCGACGGCCGTGTCGTCCGTGCGGCTGAGCTTGCGGCATTCCGCCATATCCAGCAGCGAATCCGGCTTCATCTCGTTTCCCGCGGTCATGATGGTGAACTGGCTGCCGTAGAACGCCATGCGTTTGCTGTCCGCCACTTCACTGGCAACAACCGCCGTGCCGAAATCGAACTTATCCGCATAGAGCGTCTTGAGGACAGGCAGCGAAGTGGTGTCGAAGGAGTCAATCTTCTCGTCGCAGGTGAAATTGCGGATGGTGAAGGACGTTTCCTTGCCCGCGCCCTCGACGTACAGCACATACTTGTCATACCGACCGGGAATGTACGAGCCGGACAGCATTGCCCATTCGCCCTTCTTCGCCGTGCCGGTGACAATGTTCTCATAGGATTCCTCGCCGTCGCGGGTATGGGCGACGGACAGGATGAAGCTGCACGAATCCATCTCGTCCTGCTTCACCTGCACGGACAGGTTGTAGGCGCGCCCCGGCACAAGGTCGAAGTCGCGGCCGGGAGAGTTCCACGTCGCGGTACGCCCGGTGATGTACAGCCCGTCGGCAGTCGTCTCGATGGCGGCGCCGCCCGCAGAACGCGCATACCAGCCGTCCGTGCCGCTGGTAAAGTCCGACGTGTAGTGAATCTGCGGCGCGTCGGAGTAATCCACTTTTTCGGGCGCGGTGATGGTCAGCGTAACGTCATCAAGGCAGTAGTTTTCGCCCAGATAGTTATCCGACGCCGTGAGGAAGCGGATGTTGACGCCCGCGTCCGCCTCGAAATCGCAGGAGATTTCCGTCCACTCCTTGCCCTTGACGTTTACCTGCGCGTAGTAGGCGTAATCGCCGCCCGCCTTGCCAATCGCCATAACGCCGTCTTCCGAGCTTTCGACGTAGACGCAGGCGGACAGGTGGACTTTCGCGCCGGCCTCGATGCCAAGCGACGCAGCGGAGAGGTCAACGGCGTCCCAGTTATTGCTGCCGCGTCCAGAAACTCGCAGGCTCTGCTTACCGCTGTGTGCCTGCGATTCCGTCACACCGACGGTGCAGGAGCCAGACTGGCTGAATGCGGCGGCGTTGCCATCCTCAAAGTCGATGGTGACGGCGGTCTGCGCGGCTTCTTCCGCTGCGGCGAAGCAGGGCAGAAACAAGCAGAGTGCCATCAGCAGAAAAAGCGCTTGTGCGACCCAGTGTTTCATGTTTAATTTCCTCCCTTAGCGTCTTGGGGGTCTATGGAATAGAAGATGCTATAATTTTAGTATACACAAAAGTTGTGTTTTGTCAAGAATGTCTGATTTCTCACCAGAACGAAAATGATTTCGTTGGGTGGTTTTTTCGGATTCTATGCTGATGGGCATGTTTGAACTGGTCTTTTCCATGCTTCCAGAGGGCAATGAAAACGGACAAAGTCCGCGGTTGCCTGCTGGGCACCTTCGGTTTCGCCACTCCTGTCGCTGGTTTTTATCGCCGCTTTGTGGCTTTTTTCCGGCTTTTTGTTACTTAACTGATAGGCAAGAAATATTGTCGAAATCTTTCCAAAAGCCCCCTTGAAACAAGGAAAAAACCGTGCTATCATCAAACCGTTTCTAATGAACTTACGACTGAACGACACGTCTTTCTACAAGGGAGGATAACCCCATGAACATCCGCTGCTTCTGCTGCATGGGCGACAGCATCACCAGCGACCAGGTCAGCGGTATCGGCACGATGGTGGCGCATCGGCTGAACGCGCAGGAGGTGCTGAATGCCGCCTGCGGGTACGCAACCTGCTCCGACTGGCACGAAGGCGATAGGAACATCACGCCTGTAACGCTCATCGAGCCGCCGAACACGAACACGGCGGACAACGTGCTGTCTAATCAGGTGCGGCGCGTTTTGCAGGCGCTTACGCCGAAGGGCAGCATCATCCGCTGGACGGTGGATGGCATCGAGTATGCGATTCCGGCGGAAATCGGTGTCGGCACAGGCACGCTGAGCACGCCGGACGTCATCTACATCGCCATCTCCACCAATGACGGCAATCAGCCTCAAAATGCCCCGGCGGATGATTTCGCGGCCGTCTGTGAACTCCCCTATGCCGCCCTGACCCGCACGTCGATGGCATCTGCGCTGCTCTGGGCGGTGCGGACATTGCAGACCGTCTGCCCGAACGCGGCGATTTTCCTCGCCACGCCGCTGCAAACATACACCCCGCAGGCATGGATGGACGAATCTCACGGGCCGCTCAAGCGCAGCGTCATCCAGAAAGTCGCGCAGAAAACGGGTGTGCACTGCATCGACAGCTTCTACGGAAGCGGCTTTGACCGCAGCGTTGCCCGCTCTCACGGCGAAGTCCACCCGGACGAGGAATGGAAAATCCGCATTGCTGACTTTGTGACAAAGGAAATCGAATCGACCCTGTATAAGGAGTAACCGATGGAGAATATCAAATGGCTGTGGGGCGTAATGGACAAGCGCTACCACAAGTGGCACATTCTTGGCCTCATCATCAGTGCCGTCACGTCGCTGATGCTGCTCATCAACCCCTACCTGACGATGCGCCTGATGGATGACGTCATTGTCGCGCAGAACCCCGAACCGCTCGTCGGCTTGCTGCTGACGATGCTGATTGTCAAGGTTACGCGCGAAGGTCTGCGCTACCTGATGGTTGTCCTGCTGGAGCATTCCTCCCAGAACACGCTGATGAACCTGCGCATGCGGCTGTTCACGCGCCTGCAGTATCAGGACATGCGCTTTTTCGACATTCACCGCACCGGCGACCTGATGACGCGCCTGTCCGCCGACACGGACTGGTGCCGCCATTTTCTGGCATACATAGACTATGTGGCGGTAGACAGCATCGTCATGTTCGTGTCGTCTTCGATTTACCTGTTCTCGGTGAACTGGAAGCTCGCGCTGGCGATGGTCTGCGTCACGCCGCTGCTGATGATTATCACGAAAGTGTACTCCAAGGGCGCGCGGCGGATGTTCGTGGACATGCGCGACAAGATGAGCGACATGAACGCGAAGGCGCAGGAGAACATTGCGGCAAACCGCGTGGTGAAGGCGTTTGCGCGTGAGGAATACGAGGAGAACCGCTTCGACGAGCGTTCCCGCGCCTTCCGCGATGCGAATCTGGATATCAACAAGCGCTGGCTGTCATTCTACCCCTTCATCGAGATTCTGGCGAACGCCATGACGCTGCTGACCGTCTTTTTCGGCGGCTACCTGATGATTACCGACGGCATGACGGCGGGCGAACTGACGATTTTCACCCAGCTGGCGTGGACGCTGAGCGTCCCCATGCGGCAGCTGGGCAACCTGCTCAACGACTGGCAGCGCTTCATCACCTGCTCGAACAAGGTCATGGAGATTGAAGTCTCCCGCCCGGAGATTGTGGACAGCTCCTGCGCGGTGAATCACGACCACATCGAGGGTGCGATTTCCTTTGACCATGTGTCCTTCGCTTACGGCTCGCAGCCGGTGCTGTCCGACGTAACGTTCTCCGCCAAGCCGGGGCAGACCGTCGCCATCATGGGGCCGACCGGTTCCGGCAAAACGACGCTGATTCAGCTGCTCGCCCGCTGCTACGACGTGACCAGCGGCAGCATTTCCGTTGACGGCTGCAATGTGCGCAAGTGGAAGCTGCAACAGCTCCGCGACGGCATCGGTACGGCGACGCAGGATGTTTTCCTCTTTTCCGACACGGTGGAAGGCAACATTGCTTTCGGCGACCAGACGCTGACGGAGGATGAAGTGCACGACTTCGCCCGCCGCGCGGCTGCGGACGACTTCATCAAGGGCTTGTCCGAGGGCTACGACACGATTATCGGCGAACGCGGCGTGGGGCTTTCCGGCGGGCAGAAGCAGCGCATTGCCTTGGCGCGCGCGCTGGCGGTCAAGCCCGGTATCCTCGTCATGGACGACACGACTTCCGCTGTCGATATGGAGACGGAGAAGTACATTCAGGCGCAGCTGCGTCAGCTCCCCTACGACTGCACGAAGCTGATCATTGCCCAGCGCATTTCCTCCGTCAAGGATGCTGACCTCATCCTGATTTTGAAGGACGGCGTCGTGACCGAGCGCGGCACGCATCAGGAACTGCTGCGTCAGCGCGGCTACTACTACGAAACGTACTGCCTGCAAAACGGCATCACGCCCGACACCGCTCCGCAGGAGGTGATGTAACATGGCGCGCAACAAATTTGACGTAGACGAGCGCTTGGAAACCCCGTTTGACTTCCGGCACTTGAAGCGCGTGGGCGTTTACATCGGCAAGCACAAGTGGAAGATGCTGCTGGCGCTGCTTTTGTCCGCCTTGGCATCGGTAACGAGCCTCGCCGTGCCGAAAATCACCCAGACCGTTATGGACGTCGCTGTGCCGCAGAAAAACGTTGACCTGCTGCTGAAGATGGCGCTGGCGTTCATGGGCATCATCATCGTCGGCATCGTCTTCACGGTCATCCGCTCGCGCATCATGGCGTTCGTCAGTCAGCAGATCATCTACGACATCCGCAAAGACCTCTTCGCGCACCTGCAGCAGCTGCCCTTTGCCTACTACGACAGCCGTCCGGCGGGCAAAATCCTCGTGCGCGTCATCAATTACGTCAACAGTGTGTCGGATATTCTTTCCAACGGCATCATCAACTCGATTCTGGAAATCATCAACATCATCTTCATCGTCGTCTACATGTACACGACCGAACCGACGCTGGCGACGATTGTTGTGGCGGGGCTGCCGATTTTCGTGGCGATTATCATCATCCTGAAGCCTCGTCAGCGCCGCGCGTGGCAGAATCAGTCGAACAAAAACAGCAACTACAACGCGTATCTGGCGGAATCCATTGACGGCGTGCGCGTGAGCGAACTGTTCGCGCGGCAGGATGTCAACTGCTCCATCATGCAGCGGCTGGCGACGGCGTGCCGCTCGGCGTGGCTGAAGGCGATTTACATCTCCAACAGCGTCTGGCTCTCTTCGGAAATCATCACCCAGATTGTTTTCACCCTCATGTACTACGCGGGTGTGTACTGGCTGGGCGGCGCGGTAGTCTCCTTCGGCGTAATTCTCGCCATGGGGCAGTACGTCAGCCGTTTCTGGCAGCCGATTACGAATCTGGCGAACATCTACAACAGCTTCGTGAACAACATGGCGTACCTGGAGCGCATCTTCGAGACGATGGATGAACCGGTCGTAATTGACGACAAGCCGAATGCCGAGACGCTTCCGCCCATTACCGGCGCAGTTGATTACAACAACATCACCTTCGGCTACGAGGAAGGGCAGACCGTCCTCAAGGATGTTGACCTGCACGTCAAGGCGGGCGAAAGCATTGCGCTTGTCGGCCCGACCGGCGCGGGCAAGTCCACCATCGTCAACCTGCTCTGCCGCTTCTACGACCTGCGCAGCGGTTCCATCACGCTGACGGATGAATCCGGCGTGAAGCACAACATTACCGACGTGACGCTGCACTCCCTGCGCTCGCAGATGGGCATCATGCTGCAGGATTCCTTCATCTTCTCCGGCACGATTCTGGATAACATTCGCTACGGCCGTCTGGACGCGACAGACGACGAGGTACGTCAGGCGGCGGCGGTTGTCCGCGCGGACGACTTCATCCGCGAAATGCCGCAGGGCTACAAAACGACCGTGAACGAGCGCGGCGGCAGCCTTTCGCAGGGGCAGAAGCAGCTGATTGCTTTCGCGCGCACGCTGCTGAGCGACCCGCGCATCCTGATACTGGACGAAGCAACCTCCTCCATCGACACCAAGACGGAGAAGCTGCTGCAGGACGGCATTCAGGCGCTGCTGAAGGGACGCACGTCGTTCATCATTGCGCACCGTCTGTCCACCATCAAGAACTGCGACCGCATCCTGTACATTGGCAATCAGGGCATCATGGAAGCAGGCTCTCATGACGAATTGATGGCCAAGCGCGGCGCATACTACGAGCTGTACACCGCGCAGGCGCGCGACCAGGGCATGGGGGAATAAGGCGCGCACGGCGCTTCTGAAAATTGCATAGGGACAAAAAGCGGGGTTGCGTGAAAAATGCGCAATCCCGCTTTTTTGGTTCTTCACGGAAACTTGGGGGAAGAGCAGCTTGGGGGCGCGTCTGCGGACGCGCAAAGTTACTGGCAG
>ERZ825324.3785-NODE-3785-length-13477-cov-3.830651_pt1 | contig 13477 bp, 7 predicted proteins | sample MGYA00519859_ERZ825324 | MGnify/ENA primary metagenome ERZ825324 (study PRJEB31778, sample SAMEA3449198) | human gut metagenome | biome: human gut; feature: human-associated habitat; material: faeces | place: United Kingdom | collected 2010/2012 ... | reverse complement strand
ACAGGTATGGCTCAATTCGGGAAGTAAACTCGAATATCCCGGAAGTTTCGGGCGAAGTAACAGAGATGTGACTTTAAAAGGAGAAGCCTACTTTGAGGTCAGCAAAAACAAGGAACTCCCTTTCAGAGTAAGTTCTGGAAAAATAGCCATTCATGTATTAGGAACCAAATTTAACATGAAGGCCTATCCGGAAGATGAGAAAGCCAAAATTACGCTGGTAGAAGGAAGTCTGGCTGTTGAAAACAACAAAAATTCAAAAGCCAATATTTTATTGAAACCTAACCAACAGGCAGTCATCAATCAAAAAAGCGAACGGATGCAAGTACGCAATGTTATTGCATCTAACTATGTAATGTGGACCACCTCCCACTCCAAAAGTGCAGCATTATCCCCTACCGACAATGCAAAGGCTCCTGCAGCAACCTGCCTCCCCAAAGCAGCAGCCCGGAATATACTGTTTTTTGATGAAGAACCACTCAGTCAGATTGTAAAAGACCTGGAAAGAGCTTTCAATGTACATATTGTGATAGAAGACAAAACTCTGAGGGAAAAACACTTCTACGGTGACTTCTGCAATGAAGAAACAATCACTGACATATTGAAAATCATAGCGGAGAAAAACAGCCTCTATTACACCATAAAAGGGGATACTATTCAGATAATGAAAAAAAATGAAATAAGAAATCGTGTAAATTAGTCCATAAACATTTTAAACGGATGATATGAGAAAACTATTATTAATCATGCTTTTATGTTGTAGCATCGGAGCCTTTGCACAGGAACAAAGGGTCTCAATGAGTATGCACAATGTTACGGTAAAAGAAGCCCTTAAAAAGCTGAAGACACTTACATCTTACTCCCTGTGGTGCAGCTCTTCTGAAATGGAGTTAGAAAAGAAAATCAGCGTGGAGGCGCAGGATAAAACGATCAATGAGATGCTGGACATTATTCTTACCGGCCAGCAACTACAGTATGAAGTTAAAAATAAAGTAATACAGATCTACAAGATGGCCCCGGTACAGGCTCCTGCACAGGAAAGTAATATTATAACCGGTATCGTTCTATTCGAAGAAGACAACGAACCTGTTGTAGGGGCATCTATCAAAGTAAAAGGTACCACAATGGGGACAATTGCCGACATAGACGGACGTTTTACGTTGAAAGATATCCCTCAAAACGCACAAACACTGATCGTTTCTTATGTCGGAATGAAAGATAAAGAAGTAGCCGTCAAAAGAGGCATCCCATTAAAAGTGACATTGGCTTCAGATGTACAGACACTGAATGAAGTAGTCGTAACGGGTGTACAGAAAATGGACAAACGGCTATTCACAGGAGCTACCGACCAGCTCAGTGCCTCGAATGTTAAACTGGATGGTGTACCAGATATAAGTCGTTCATTGGAAGGACGTTCCGCAGGTGTATCTGTGCAAAATGTATCCGGTACTTTCGGTACGGCGCCTAAGATTCGTGTGCGCGGTGCTACTTCCATTTACGGAAGTTCCAAGCCGCTGTGGGTAGTAGATGGTGTTATCATGGAAGATGTAGCTGAGATAGGTGCTGACGATCTGTCCTCAGGTGATGCTGAGACTCTGATCAGTTCAGCTATTGCCGGTTTGAATGCCGATGATATTGAGAGTTTTCAAATTCTAAAAGATGGTTCGGCTACCTCCATTTATGGTGCACGTGCTATGGCAGGGGTGATTGTGGTAACTACCAAAAAAGGTAAATCAGGTACGAACAAAATCAGTTATACAGGTGAGTTTACCATGCGCATGAAACCCAGTTATAGCAATTTCAACATCATGAACTCTCAAGAGCAAATGGATGTATACAAGAATATGGAGCAAAACGGTTCCCTGAGTTTTGTTGATTCTTATCGTGCTTCGCAGAGTGGTGTCTATGGTAAAATGTATCATCTCATTAATCAATATTCGGCAACAGGCGGTGTATTTGGTTTAGCCAATACGCCTGAAGCACGGGGGGCTTATCTGAAGCAGGCCGAGTTCCGTAATACCGACTGGTTCGACCTGTTGTTCAGCAATAGTATCTCACAAAATCATGCTGTGAGTATGGCTACCGGTACAGACAAGGCTTCTTATTATACTTCCATCAGTGTGATGAACGACCCGGGATGGACTAAGAGGAGCAAAGTGCAACGTTATACGGCTAACATTAATTCTACGTATAATATCTTCAAAAACCTTACACTTAACCTTATCGGGAATGCATCTTTTCGCAAGCAGCAGGCTCCCGGTACTCTTGGTTCGCAAGCTGATCCCGTAAGTGGTGAGGTGAAACGTGACTTCGACATCAATCCTTACTCATTTGCGCTGAATACTTCGCGCACATTGGATCCCAATGAATACTACGTACGTAACTATGCACCGTTTAATATTTTCCACGAGCTGGATAACAACTACATGGATTTAAAAGTTACTGATATGCGATTCCAGGGTGAAATGAAATGGAAGCCTATTCAAAAGGTAGAATTGAGCATATTGGGGGCTTACAAGTACTCATCTACTACCCAAAACCATTATGTGAAAGATTATTCTAATCAGGCATGGGCTTATAGGGCTATGGATGACGCTACCATGCAGCAAGCCAATCCGTGGCTCTATACCGATCCTGACAAAATCAATACTCTACCGGAATCGGTACTGCCCGTAGGCGGTTTCTATCGCGATACGAAATATACTATGTCGAGCTATGACTTGCGTAGTACCGTCAGTTACAATGATGTATTCAACGAAAATCATATCGTAAACTTTTTCGGTGGTATGGAACTAAATGCCACAGACCGCAGCAAAGTGTGGTTTAACGGTGCAGGTATGCAGTATGGCATGGGTATGCTTTCCAGTTACGACTATTTGTTCTTCAAGCAAGGCAACGAGGAAAATACACCTTATAATACTGTTGACGAAACCAAAGCACGCCAAGTGGCTTTTTTCGCTACCGGCACTTATTCATGGAAGGGACGCTATACCGTGAACGGTACAGTGCGTTACGAAGGTTCCAACAAACTAGGTAAAAGCCGTTCGGCTCGCTGGTTGCCTACATGGAATATTTCCGGTGCTTGGAATGCGCACGAAGAAACTTGGTTCAGCAAACTGAATTCCATATTATCTAACTTGACGCTGAAAGCAAGTTACTCGCTGACTGCCGACCGTGGTCCTGCCTTTGTGAGTAACTCGCTGGCAATGGTGAGCAGTTATAATCCTTGGCGTCCCAATGCCGATGTCATGGAGTCGGGACTGGGCATCCTACAAGGCAAAAATTCTGAACTGACTTACGAAAAGAAACATGAACTGAATCTGGGTATCGATTTAGGTTTTCTGGATAACCGTATCAACTTCAGCATGGATTGGTACAAACGCAAGAACTATGACCTGATAGGATGGTTGAGTACTACCGGTCTGGATGGAGAAATTGGCAAGTATGCCAATGTGGCAAGCATGCGTTCGCACGGTATAGAGCTGACTCTTTCTACCCGTAACATTGCCAAGAAGGACTTCAAGTGGAACACTGACTTCATTTTCTCTAAAACCAAGAACAAGGTAACCGATTTGGAGGCATTCTCATCGGTAATGGACATGGTGAGCGGATATGGATTTGCCATGCAAGGCTATCCGGTAAGAAGTTTGTTTTCGCTCGACTTCCGTGGACTGAATGAAGAAGGTCTGCCTACTTTCATTAATGAAAATGGCGAATTGACCACAAGCAACATCAACTTCCAGGAGCGCAACAACAAATCACACCTGATTTATGAAGGTACTACAGATCCTACCATTACAGGTAGTTTGGGAAATGTATTCAGCTACAAAGGTCTGAAACTGAATGTGTTTATCACTTATTCTTTTGGCAATGTCATCCGTTTGGATCCGGTATTTAGCAACCAATATACCGACCTTGATGCTATGCCGAAAGAATTCAAGAACCGTTGGATGAGGCCGGGCGACGAGCATCGTACCAATATTCCGGTGATAGCAGATAAGTATATGAATGTGAACGATAGTTATCTGAGCCGTGCCTACAATGCTTATAATTACTCCAGTGACCGCATCGCAAAGGGTGACTTTATCCGTTTGAAAGAGATTTCGCTTTCATACGACCTGCCCAAGAAGTGGATTGAACCGTTAAAAATTTCCAATTTAGGATTGAAACTGCAGGCAACTAATTTGTTCTTGCTTTATGCAGACGACAAATTAAACGGGCAGGATCCCGAATTCTTTAACACAGGTGGTGTGGCCGTTCCCATGGCTAAACAGTTCACTTTTACCATTCGCTTAGGCATTTAATTTTTTTTAATAATGAATCACATGAAAAATAAATCATTCATAACCTTGCTATCCGTTTCATTGCTGGCATTCTCTTCTTGCAGTGATTTTTTGGATACACTGCCCGATAGCCGCACGGAAATCAACAGTACCGACAAAGTATCTCCACTGTTGGTTTCGGCATACCCAACTACTCTTCCGCTGTTGATTGGCGAGTTGTCATCGGATAACGTGATGGATAACGGTGGACAATTTGATACGGACGAACTCATCGAAAAACTTTATTTGTGGGATTCTCCCAGCATTAGTAGTTACGATAGTCCCTATGCCCTTTGGGAAGGATGTTATGCTGCTATTGCTTCGGCTAATATGGCATTAGAAGGTATCGAAAACTTAGGTTCGCCTGCCAGCCTCAATCCGCAACGGGGCGAAGCTTTGGTGTGCCGCGCCTATTCCCATTTTCTATTAGCTAATGTATTCTGTATGCCTTATAATCCGAATACGGCAGAAAGTCATTTGGGAATACCCTACCGTACTCGGACCGGTGACAGCGTCTATCCGGAAAATACTGAACGAGGCAGCTTGAAGAATACGTATGAACAGATTGCTGCTGACTTGGAAGCAGGACTTCCGCTCATTAAAGATGCTGCTTATGAGGTTCCCAAGTATCACTTCAACCGTAAAGCAGCCAACGCTTTTGCTGCACGGTTTTATCTCTATTACCAAAAATGGGATAAGGTGATAGAATGTGCCAACATTGCCATCGGCAGCAATCCGGTTACAGCACTGCGTAATTGGGAGGCTGATTTCGGCGGAGTAAGTTTGGTGGACGACATCAGCAACCAATACGTGTCTGAAAAGAAACCGGCCAATCTGCTTTTAGCTGCTTTAGGGTCGCAAGCACCTATCATTACAGGTCCTTATAATACTTTGAAACGCTACGGACACGGAACCCCAATCTATACTAACGAGACTATTGACGCAGACGGTCCCTGGCATTGGAGGGGTGGACTGGTTATGAGTACTTTCATCCTCAGTGTAGTACAGAAAAATCCTTTCCCGAAACTGAAATTGTACTTTGAATACGTAGACAAGGCCAATGGCCTGTACTACCCGCACACGGTAGCAGTACCGTTTTCGGTAGATGAAACCCTACTATGCCGTGCAGAGGCTTATGTGTTGAGTGATAACCCTGACTATAGTAAGGCTTTGGAAGACATAAACTTTTGGATAGAAAGTCATAGTGCGCTGAGTAAGGACGAAGGACACGATCTGACAGAGCAAGAGGTTAATAATTTCTACAATAGCCTGCCTTATCAGCCCACCATTGTTACCAAAGACAAGGAACGCAGTGTGAAAAAGCGTCTTAACCCTGAAGGATTTACCGTAGAGCCCGGTACGGAAGAGAATCTTATCCAACTCATCTTGCAACTGCGCCGTTTGGAAACCATGCAGGAAGGACTTCGCTGGTTTGACCTGAAACGCTATGGCATAGAGTTTTCGCACAACCGTGCCGGCAACAGTCCGATTGTGTTGGGAAAAGAAGACCCGCGACGCGCCATCCAACTTCCACAAGATGTCATCACTGCCGGCATGGAACCAAATCCTAGATACTAAGTATATAATCTACTGAATACGATAACATATGAAAAAATATATAACCTATTTTCTGATGGCGGCAGCCCTTATCGGCGGTGCCACTGCTTGCAACGAAGATGACCTGACAAAGGAGAGCAGCTTCGACAACATGACTCCATACCGTACGGCATTCGATGAATGGTTGCTCGATAACTATGTCACCCCTTATAATATCGATTTTAAATATAAATTCGAATACAAGGAATCGGATACCGACTATAACTTGGCACCGGCCGAATTGTCCAAATCAGTAGCCATGGCCAAATTGGTAAAATACTTGTGGATTGATGCCTATGTAGAAGTTCAGGGAAACAACCGCGATTTTATATGTACATATGGTCCTAAGATGATTCATTTGATAGGTTCTCCGGCTTATGATAACGGAAAGATTACCTTGGGTACGGCAGAAGGCGGTTTGAAAGTAACTCTGTATAATATCAACGCTCTGAACCCGAACAGCGTGGATGTAGAGATGATGAACCGCTGGTATTTCAGTACCATGCACCATGAATTTTCACACATCTTGCATCAGACCATCGAATTTCCGCAGGACTTCTATGCTGTGTCTAGTGGAAAATATATTGGTAACGGATGGGTGAATGTCAGTGATGAAGCGGCTTTGGGCATGGGATTCATTACGGCCTACGGTGGTTCGGAAGTACATGAGGACTTTGCCGAGCTGGTAGCGAACTATGTGACCCATGATGCTGCCTGGTGGCAACAACAGTTGAAAATAGCCGATGAGGGAGCCACATTCATTAACCAAAAGATGGAAATTGTGAGAAACTACATGAATGAAGTGTGGAATATTGACTTGGACAAATTGCGCGATATTGTACAGCGCCGTTCCGAACAAGTGAAATATATTGATTTGACAGAATTAAACTAAAAGAACATATATATGAAAAAGATATATAATCTATGGATATTGGCTTTAATATTGATTGGAGCAGGAGCATGTACCTCTGAAGTGGACGATGTTTTCGACCAATCGGCCGCCAACCGCATCAACCAGTCCATCGCCGAGTATCAGGAAGTACTGCGTTCTGCCGGTAACGGATGGGTGCTGAATTACTATCCTGCCGCTACTAAGGCTTATGGGGGATACACTATGCTGATACGCTTTCATAAAGAGGGCACTGCCGATGTGTCATGCGATCTCTTCCAGCCCGATAAGGTGAGTACAGGTGCTTATGATATGGTGAATAGTGCCGGACCCATGCTGACGTTTAGTACGTACAATGAAATATTCCATTTTTTCTCAGAGCCTTCCAATGCATTGGGTATAGGCGAAGATGGTATGGGTATGGAGGGAGACAGTGACTTTCTTATCTTGTCCTGTACCTCTGACGAAGTGGTGTTGAAGGGTAAGAAGACCGGTAATAAAATGATAATGCATCCGCTGCCGGAGAATGTAGCTTGGGAAGATTACTTGCAAAGCGTTAAACAGATTACCAATGAGGCTTATCCGGCCGCTTATGAGGTGGTGATAGACGGAGTGATACAATACACAGTGACACAGCGTTATCGCAAATTTATCTTGGAAAATGCCGATGGCAGCCAGGTAAATCTGCCTTTTCACTATACACCGGAAGGTATCAGTTTCGATGAACCGTTGTCGCTAGCTACCTTGGATGTGAAAGAGTTGCGCTGGGAACAGGGTAGCATGAGCTTCACAGACGATAAAGTAACTATACGTGCCAGAGAATTGCCCAAAACTTACTCCCGCTATGAGAAATACATCGGTGAATACTTTTTTGTGTATTACCAAGGAAATACCATGCTACCTGTAACACTGGAAGAAGAATTGTTCAATGAAAGTTATCTTATGAAAGGATTGCCGTTTGATATGCGCATACGCTACAATGCAGTGGCCGGCAGTATCAGTCTGGAATACCAAATGTTGCCTGATGGCATTGTCTTAGTACCATGGACTTTGCAGGGAGGAGGATATTTGAGCCAGACACAGGGTGTTGGTATGGAAGGTTACATGGAGGAAAAAACAGCGCCCAACCCTGGAGACAGCCATTTGGAAGATGTAACCCAAACCGTCATCTTGCAGGATAACGGTATGTGGGGCAAGTTTTTGTGCGATTCTTTTGTGGCAATAGACAATAACACAGGTAAGGATGTCCTGCAATTGGCTTATGTGACAGGATTCTTTCGTACATTTACACAGCAAGCGGCTTCCAAATAACAAACATTAAAAAAAGAAGTGAATATGAAAAAGAATATCATCTATCTACTCATCGCAGGATGCTCTTTGTTCTTAGGTGCCTGCAACGATGACGATACCCAATATCTGCCACCGGTAGAACTGCAAATAACGTCTTCTACGGTTGATTTCAAATCTGTTGGTGGTGATGGAACCATTGAGGTGGGCAACGCTGATCCTACTCTGACGGCTACTTCCAATGAAGAATGGTGTACCATCAAGGCGTGCAGTAATGGAGTGGTAAGCTTCTACATAGCTCCCAACGACGAAATGGAAACCCGTACAGCCACCATCTCACTGGTCATGGGCGAATCGTCTGCCAAGATAGGCATCACACAGATGGGTATCATTACAAACTATAAGACTGACGATTTTTTCTCTTTTGCCGAAAACAAGGCTTTCAAACAGTTTATCCGTTTTGAAAGTGAAATGCCGATAACGGTGAGCATCAGTGAAGAAGCCCAAACCTGGTTGAGTTACGAAGAAGCAGAGAATGGGTATTACATCTTGGCTGATGAGAACACAGAAAGTCTGGAAAGATTGGGTAAAGTGACGCTGGAATCCGGTAGTTTGGCTAAAGAGTATAGCTTTATGCAGTATTCCAGGAATTCTTACAACCGTTCTTGGATAGCTGGTTTTAAGAATAGGGACGGATTTGCCACACAAGATGAAGTAAGTGTCATAGTCGAGAGTAATGAGGTAACTGTTTCATTCAAGAATGCAGAACTTACTTTCAAAGGAGTCTTTAAAGACGGTGTGCTCAACGTGCCTTGCGGACAATTCCTGAAGACAGCTAATGGCTTTAAACTCTACTTGGGTGTAATCTTTGAAAACGATCAATGGGGATTGAAACCGGATATAAACTTTACGTTAGCCCCCAGCGCACTGGAAAACGGGGATTGGGTCTTGACTCCGCAAATGGACCAGAAAATCGGACTAAAAATCAAGAGTATAGCCATAGCTGCTATGGATGAGAATGACGAATTGGCGGGAGCCATGGATTTGCTGCAAGAATTGATGCTGAAACCCAACGGGGAAGCGCAAGAGATAGTCAAGACGTATAACGTTGCATTTACCTCGGCCGAGGGTTCCAATTATGGGCGTACTGATGATATCACGTTCAGTGACGGGAACTACACACTTGCACTTGAGATTTATGGTGAAGATTATAAATATACCAAAAGCGGTACTTATGTGGTAGGGGCGGAAGATGGATACTGCATTGATACGAATATCGATTACACATACTTTATGAAAGGAGAAGAAAAGATAGGTATCCAATCTGGTGCAATGAAATTGAATGCTAATACGGAAACCCAAAAGTATGAAATCAGCATGGAATTCATACTGGAGGATGGCAGCAAAGTAAATGCTACGTATGAGGGGGAAATATCAGGAAAAGGATTTGCCATTTTCGATGAACTGCAAATTCAGGTTAATAGTATAGAACAACTGAAACGCATACTTCCTAACGGCGCAGTAGATGGACAATTCTATCTCAAGGCTGCATTCAATAATTGGGATACAGAAATAACCCTTGATTTGCGTGCAGCTGTGGGGGAGAAGGTTCTTCCCGCCGGAACTTATAACGTCGGTAACGATGGCGCTGTCGGAACGTTGGACAGCAAATCCAGTGAAATCTCAGTCTATTCGTATGGTTTCACTACCCGTAAATTTAAATCAGGCAAGGTGGAAGTCGACAAATCCGGTGAAGCATATACCTTTAAGATAGACCTTACTGATACGGAAGGACAGCGTTATGTATGTACTTTCACTTCTAAGGTTACCGATATGGATAATCCCCAATAAATCACATTAAAAAGACGTTTGTTATGAATAAACTAACATATTATATTTTATCAGCCATTCTATCGGTATTGTTTTTCTCATCATGTTCCGATGATGAAAAGGCAGTTCCGGCGGCTGCTACCCTGAACGCCATCAAAGCTACCAGTCATTCATTGGAGTTCTCACTCACACCCCAACATGCAGACCAATGTGCTTGGATGTGCTATAAAAAAGGCGAGACGGCTCCTACAGCGGAGGATATTCTTAACGAAGGCATACTGGCCGATAACTCCGAGACAAGTATCCAACGGGCTATTGCCTTAGAGGCGGAAACTTGTTACATCATTCAGGCAGCTGTTGTGAGTCAAGGACGCTATTTACTTTCCGAGGCTCTTGAAATGAAGACACAACCGGTTTATGAAAATGATGTACCTGTAGTGAAACTGAAATTATTGGAAAAGGCAAGTTACCGTACCGACAATGAGCCTGGAAACGGTAACTATGTTATTCGCCTGGCCTCTGGGGAAATAGGAAAAGACGACTTACCGACCAATATTGGAGACTATCTGGTTCGCCTGGATCTTTATAATGTAGCCGATAGCGACCCTTGGAACGCTACTCTGCCGGCGGGAGAATATCATGCAGGAGAAGAGACGGCACAAATAGGTTGTTGGGATGTGGAAACAACCAATGTATTTACCCGTATTTCATCCGACCCTGCCAATGGAGTGGTTTACAGCTACGTCACAGGAGGAACCGTACTTGTTCAGCGTAAAGGTGACACCTATACCATTGATATGGATATCGTCATGGAAGACGGAGAGCCTTTCCGAGGACACTTCAAAGGTGATATTATCTTTGAAAAATATGAGCCGGAAACACCACAGGGCACTTACCAGCCTTTTACGGAAGATCAAGAGGTGTCTTTCACTTTAGCCAAAGGAAGATATTACGGCAACTGGTTCTGTCCGCATGCCGATGATATGCTGTTGCAATTCTATCATGGAAACTTCAATGAAAACGAGGTACTGACCAATGGCTATTATTTGCAATTGTCAAGCTGTTATATGCATAAATTGTTAGATTACAATATGGAAAATCCTCCACTGGAAGAAGGTACTTACCAAGTGTCTATCTTTGGAGGAAGTACACAGGGATATATGCAAATCCCCATGACTATCAACAAAGGCCAAATTTCCGACATAAACGGGCAATATTATCCTACGGGCTCTTATTTGGAGAAAGTCGATTCCAGAACAGGCAAGAGATATATTGCCTTCCTGAACAGTGGAACCATGACCGTGACACGAAGCGGTGAAAATTATGATATTGCATTCAATTTCCAAAGTGCAGACGGTCTGAACATAACATGCAATTTCAGCGGGGCATTGCCTATGGGTAATTTTAACGACAATGACAATACGAAGCCTGCCAGCCCGATGAGCACCTTGAAGGACAATGTCACATTGGCTCTGCCCGAAGAACTGACAGAGATAGAAGCTTATTATTTGGGGGAATACCTCTATCCCGGATTGAGCTCTTGGCAAATAAATTTCTATAAAGATAAAGACGAAGAAGGGAAAGAGATAAAGTCAGAGATGATTACCATCGAATTTTTTACTGATGCGAATAAAGGAGCCACACTGCAGGAAGGGGTCTACACCATAGAACATAAGTTTGAACCTATGTATGCGCTTCCCGGATACATGATGTTCAACAAAGCAGATATCTTGTATACCTGGTATGGAGATAAGCGCAGTGATGATGAGACAGGGGCTACAGATATATTGGCTCCTATCAAGAGTGGTACCATGACTGTAAGTAAAGAAAACGACGGTTATAAATTCGTATTCGACTTCCGGGATGATGCGGGATACGAAATAACAGGAGAATGGAAAGGTACGGTGAATGTGGTGGATTATTCTAATCCTTAAACTTCCCGCAACAGACAATTTAACGATAATTTATTAAAATATAAAGATTATGAACATGAAACGAACCTTATACCAATGGGGCGCAGGTATTTTCTTCTGCTTGTCTGCTCTCACTGCCTGTTCGGATGATGACACTCCGATGGAAGAAACCATATTGCCTCCAACACCTACCGTGACACTCACGGCCGGCGAGACCGGTTACACCACTGTAAACATTACGTTGGAATCGACCAATGCCTTGCGCTGTGCTTATTTAGTAATGGAAGAAAACGAAATCATGCCCGATGCACAGGAAGTGCTGGACAAAGGTATTGTGACCACTGCCAACAAGCCGATGGATATCTTGATAGAAGAACTGGATGCCAACACGCAATATGTGGTATTGGCTGCTGCCAAAGGAGAGGAAGAAAACGTGCTTGCTAGTGTAAAGATAGCGACAAAGGCTTTCTCTGTGCCCGATAAGAAGCATACGCTCATTTTCTATTACATGGGTGACAATACCGGATTGGAAACGGAAATGGAGGCCAACCTGCGCATTATTCAGGGAGCTACAGGGCACTTGATACGTCTGTCCGACAAAAATCAGGTAGCCGTATTCTACGATAATGGCAAACGGTCTACATTGACCAAACTGGTCATCAATGAGGAGAATAACCGGACATCGCATCAGATTATCGAAGAATATACTCAGTCTGATCTTTCTACAGACCCCGTATTCATGAAGAATGTTTTGCAAAAGGTGATGGAGGAAATGCCTGCTGACAGCTATGGATTAGTACTCTCCAGCCATGGTAGCGGATGGGTACCCAATTCTATTTTCGACAAGCATGTCATGGCACCCAGCACCCGGTTTATCGGACAGGACGGTACTCAATACATGGAAATTCCTGCTTTGGCACAGGCGCTTGAAGGACTGAAATTCGAGTACTTGTTATTCGATGCCTGCTTCATGTCGTCTATAGAAGCGCTTTATGATCTGCGAAATGTAACCGATTATTTAATAGCTTCACCGACAGAGGTGCTGGCCGATGGATTCCCATATAAGGAAATCGTATCGCAGCTCTTCCAGCAAGATTTGAAAGGCGCTTGCGAATCATTTATGAATAAATACAGACAAACGTCGGGTACTGTCGCACTGGTACAAAGCAATAAATTGGAAGCTTTGGCCGCTACTGTGAAAAACGTGGTAACTGCAGTAGGAAACAAGCAAGTGGATTTGACTGCCATTCAAGGTTATGAAGGGCTTAATCCACACCTGTTTTATGACTTGGAGCAGTATATTGAAGCACTGACCAATGACACTGATGCCTTTAAAGCGGCATTGAAAGAAGCTGTGATTTTTACAGACCACACTCCACAATTCTACAGTGCTTATAGTCAGCAACCCATCGGGCTGCCTCGCAGTTGCGGACTCAGTTGCTTTATTGACAGCAACTTGTTTCCTGATACTCAAAAAGCTTGGCTGGACACTGAATGGGCGAAAGCGATAGGTGCACGATAATCTTGCTGTCAAGGAATTATCCGAATAAATGAAAGTGTGAATAAACTCTTTTTTAGGAATATTTTTTATATCATCTGTAAATTTGTGAAAACAAGCATTTGGTAATTTAATTCTCTCTAAC
>ERZ825324.3779-NODE-3779-length-13519-cov-3.358214_pt1 | contig 13519 bp, 10 predicted proteins | sample MGYA00519859_ERZ825324 | MGnify/ENA primary metagenome ERZ825324 (study PRJEB31778, sample SAMEA3449198) | human gut metagenome | biome: human gut; feature: human-associated habitat; material: faeces | place: United Kingdom | collected 2010/2012 ... | reverse complement strand
GCTTGCGGCGGATCAGCTCGGTGCCGGTGGTGATGTTGCCCCACTGGTCGGATCCTCCGAGCTGCAGGCGGCAGCCTTTGTCGCGGTAGAGGCAGAGGAAGTCGTAGCCCTGGACGAGCTGGTAGGAGAATTCGGTGAATGACATGCCCTGCTGGCTTTCGCCCGACAGACGCTTCTTTACGGAGTCCTTGGCCATCATATAGTTGACGGTGATGTGCTTGCCGACGTCGCGGATGAAGTCGAGGAAGGAGAATTGCTTCATCCAGTCGTAGTTGTTGACGAGCTCGGCCGCGTTGGGCTCTGTGGAGTCGAAGTCGAGGAATTTAGCGAGCTGGCGCTTGATGGCCTCCTGGTTGTGGCGGAGGGTCTGCTCGTCGAGCAGTTTGCGCTCCTGGCTCTTCATGGAGGGATCTCCGATCATTCCGGTGGCTCCTCCTACGAGAGCTATGGGTTTGTGTCCGGCGCGCTGCAGGTGCTTGAGCATCATCACTCCGACCAGGTGTCCGATATGGAGGCTGTCGGCAGTGGGATCGATGCCGAGGTAGGCCACGGTCATTTCTTTCTGGAGCTGCTCCTCGGTGCCCGGCATCATCTGGTGGATCATGCCGCGCCATTTGAGTTCTTCTACGAAGTTCATATCTATGATGGTGTTATTGATTTCCGGCTGCAAAGTTAGCGATTTTATTTGATAAGGGGGCGATTTTGGCAATGCGTAATAAAAAGGGGAGGGAAAAGCTTTTATATGGGCGAAAAAATTATTAACTTTGCGGCTCGAAATGCGCTGATGCGGCGCCGATCCCTTTTCGCCGTCCGTTTCAGCCTGACAAATAGTAACAACAGCCAATCAAGAATCAAACAGTATAATGGCAAAGGACAATGAAAATGAGACACGGACAGCCATCGACGATATCAACGACTCGCTGACCGGCCTCGAACAGAAAGTGCAGAACAGCCAGCGCACCATCATGTGGGCGATCCTGGCCATCGGTGTGGTAGTATGCGCGATCCTGATCTGGATCTACGCGATCCGCCGCCCCGGCATGGCTGCCGCCGACAACGCGGTAGGACAGGCCGATATCACTCTGTCGACAGGCAACGACTCCACGGCTCTCGAACAGTATCGTCAGGTGGCCGACAACTACGGTTACTCCGCGGGCAACCGCGCCGCTCTCAATGCCGCCATTCTTCTCTACAAGGACGGCAAGTATGAGGAGGCAGCCGAATATCTCGGCAAGTACGACGCCACAGAGAGTGTGATCGGCGCTGCCGCCAAAAGCCTTGAGGGCGACTGCTACGTCAATCTCGACAAACTCGGCGAGGCTCTCGGCTGCTACGACGAGGCTATAGATCTTTCCGATGAGAATCCGCTCTACACTCCCTACTTCATGATGAAGAAAGCCACTGTGATGCGCGAGCAGAAAGACTACAGCGGCGAGGCTGCGATGTACCGCGCGATAATCAAGGATTATCCCCAGTATGGAGCGCAGAACGGGATAGAAATGGAAAAATATCTCAAACGCGCCGAGCTTCAGGCAGAGGCCGGCAAGTGACAACCTGAATAAAAAAATTTGGCGTTAGCAAGATAATAGTTATCTTTGCAGTGGTTTTCCACGAGGAGAACCCGACACCAGAAATCATCCTGACGTGGGAAAGTTTACCGATTATAAGCTGCCGCTCAAGAGCATGCCGGAGGGTACTCACGAATATGAGTATCATCTCGACAAGGTGTTCTTCAAGAACATGGAGAGCGAGGACGTGCATGGCGCCGACCTCAATGTGAGGCTGACTGTGGTGCACAAGGGTGACATTTATGACCTCACTTTCAATATCGAGGGCACTGTCACTCTCATATGCGACCGTTGCCTCGACGATCTTGAGATGCCGATCGATACGACTTACCATATCAGTGTGAAGTATGGCGAGGAGTACAACGACGAGTCGGACGACCTGCTGATCATCCCCGAGTCCGACAATTATCTCAACACCGCCTACATGATCTACGATACGGTGGTGCTGTCGATCCCTATAAAGCATGTCCATCCGATGGGCAAATGCAACCGTCAGATGAGCGCCATGCTCAAGAAGCACCGCGCCACGGAGCGTGGGGCTGCCGACGAGGACGCCGAACTTGAGGAGACACTGATAGAGGAGATGGACTCGATGGAAAGTTCAGATGCCGCTCAGGAGCCGGCTACGGATCCGCGTTGGGACGCGCTCCGCAAGCTCGGAAGCGACCAAGGGGCTTCCGACGAATGATATCCCCTCGCCAACCGCACCGAAAGACAACAATAAAGGAATAAAACAAGAATAAACATAAAAAGAAATGGCACATCCTAAACGCAAACAATCGAAGACCCGCACAGCTAAGCGTAGAACCCACGACAAGGCCGTAGCTCCCACTCTGGCACTCTGCCCCAACTGTGGCGCATGGCACGTGTATCACAGCGTGTGCGGTGAATGCGGCTACTACCGCGGCAAGCTCGCCATCGAGCCCAAGGCAGCGCTTTAAGGCAATGCCGCGCACGGCCGGAAGCCGGCCGAGCACACCAAATATCTCCTGAAAAAGCCGTGTCACTGTGCCGGCCATTTGGGAGATTCTTTTTAGAAAGCCCAAACTCTCAAAATATAACAACATGCTTTACGCTCGCATCTCGGGAATCGCTTCATACGTTCCCGACGACATACTCGACAACGAGATGCTCTCGAAGATGGTTGACACCAACGACGAGTGGATCACAACCCGTGTAGGCATCAAGCAGCGCCGCATCCTCAAGCAGGAGGGCGCCGGATCGTCATACATGGGTGCCAAAGCCGTGGAGAAGCTCCTCGCCGACACGGGCACCAGCCCCGAAGAGGTGGAGCTGCTGATCTGCGCCACATCCAATCCCGACTACCGTTTCCCCTCCACAGGATCGGTCATAGCTCATGAGGCCAAGCTGGCCAACTGCTATGCCTACGATATCCAGGCCGCATGCGCCGGATTCCTCGTGGCTCTGGAGGACGCGGCCGCCTATGTCCGCTCCGGTCTCCGCAAGAAGGTGATCGTGGTGGCAGCCGAGAAAATGTCGTCGATGGTCAACTATCAGGACCGCAGCACCTGCGCTCTCTTCGGCGACGGCGCGGCGGCAGTGATGGTGGAGCCCACCGATGAGCGTACAGGCGTGATCGACGCCGTGTTCCATGTCGACGGCGACGGCCGCGACCATCTGATCATGCCGGCCGGCGGATCGGTGCTCCCGACCACTCACGAAACAGTAGATGCAGGCCAGAACTTCCTGCAGCAGGACGGCCGCTACGTCTACAAGCATGCCGTGACCGACATGCTCACATCGAGCCTCGATGTAGCTCAGCGCAACAATCTGACGATGGACGATGTAGACTGGCTCGTGCCCCATCAGGCCAACCTGCGCATCATCGAGGCAGTGGCCTCGCGCGCGGGCATAGCCCAGGAGAAGGTGCTCGTCAACATCGAGCACTACGGCAACACTTCGGCGGCTTCGATACCCCTCTGCCTCGACGAGTACAAAGACCGTCTGAAGAAGGGCGACAAGATAATACTGACAGCCTTTGGCGCAGGATTCACCTGGGGCGCGATGTATCTGATCTGGGATCTCTGATCGCCCGGCGCTCCACGACAACTAATTTAACACGAAGATAGCATCTTTTCGGGTGCTATCTTTGTTGTAACTGGTAGTAATCAAAATTCAAGATCTTATGTCAGAGACCAAACATAGGGCCGGCTTCGTCAATATCGTCGGCAATCCCAATGTAGGCAAGTCGACGCTGATGAACGACCTCGTGGGTGAGCGCGTCAGCATCATCACCTCCAAGGCCCAGACCACCCGCCACCGCATAATGGGTATAGTCAACACTCCCGAATACCAGATAGTGTTCTCCGACACCCCGGGGGTGCTCTCGCCAAAATACAAGCTGCAGGAGAGCATGCTGGGCTTCTCCGAGGGCGCGCTGACCGATGCCGACATATTGCTTTACGTCACCGACGTGGTGGAGGATCCGACAAAGAATGCCGAATTTCTTTCGAAGGTAGCCAAGGAGGAGGTGCCGGTGCTTCTGGTGATCAACAAGATCGACCTGCTCGGAAGCCAGGCCGACCTGGAAGCCAAAGTGGCCCGGTGGAAAGAGATCCTGCCCAACGCCGAGGTCTTCCCTACGAGCGCAAAGGAGCATTTCAACGTCGACAACCTCATGGCCCGCATCGTGGCGCTTCTGCCGGAGTCGCAGCCATATTTCGGCAAGGATGCGCTTACCGACAAGCCCGCCCGCTTCTTTGTCACCGAGATCATCCGCGAGAAGATCCTCCTCAACTACGACAAGGAGGTGCCTTATTCCGCGGAGGTGATCGTCGAGAAGTTCGACGAGAAGGAGGGCGCCATACACATCATGGCCGTCATATATGTGGAACGCGATTCCCAGAAAGGTATCCTGATAGGCAAGGGAGGAATGAAGCTCAAGAAGGTGGGCACCGACGCCCGCAAGGATATCGAGGCGTTTTTCGACAAGCGCGTATATCTCGAACTGTTCGTGAAGGTGGAGCCCAACTGGCGCAACCGCGAGAACAAGCTCCGCTCGTTCGGCTACATAGAGTGAGCCGCTGCCCGACGGCCGCTTGCAGAGACGGCGCGAAAATGCTATCTTTGCAGGGCAAATAAAAAAAGCAAAAACCAAATACACCCCCACACTTATGGGACAGATGATAGCAATAGTGGGCCGGCCCAATGTCGGCAAATCCACTCTTTTCAACCGCCTGACGCAGAGCCGCACCGCCATAGTCGACGACACGGCCGGCACCACCCGCGACCGCCAGTATGGCCGCGTGGACTGGAACGGCAAGGAATTCTCGATCGTCGACACCGGCGGATGGGTGGTCAACAGCGAGGACGTGTTTGAGAGCGAGATCAACAAGCAGGTGGAGCTTGCCATCGAGCAGGCCGACGAGATACTCTTCGTGGTCGACGCCATGAACGGCGTCACCGACCTCGACGACCATGTGGCCGAAATACTCCGCAAGAGCCGCAAGCCTGTGATTCTCGTGGCAAACAAGGTAGACTCCAACGACTGGCTCTACAATGTGGCCGAATTCTACTCTCTCGGCCTGGGCGATCCATATCCCGTGTCGGCCGTCAGCGGCTTCGGCACCGGCGATCTGCTCGACGAGGTGGTCAGGAAACTGCCCGAAAAGCCTGCCGACGAGGACGAGAAGCTCGACGACATACCCAAATTCGCCATCGTCGGACGCCCCAACGCCGGAAAATCGTCGCTGATCAACGCCTTCATAGGCGAAGACCGCCATATAGTCACCGACATCGCCGGGACCACACGCGACAGCATCTATACGCGCTACAACAAGTTCGGTTTCGACTTCTATCTGGTCGATACTGCAGGCATCCGCAAGAAGAACAAGGTGCAGGAGGATATCGAATACTATTCGGTTATCCGCTCCATCCGTTCGATAGAGGCTTCCGACGTGTGCATACTGATGATCGACGCCACCCGCGGCATCGAGGCGCAGGACGTCAGCATATTCTCGCTCATACAACGCAACCGCAAGGGACTCGTGGTGTGTGTCAACAAGTGGGACATTGCGGCCGACAAGAGTCAGCAGGCCATACGCCATTTCGAGGAGACGATACGCGAGCGTTTCGCGCCGTTCACCGATTTTCCCATTCTCTTCACTTCGGCCCTCACCAAGCAGCGCATCTTCAAGGTGCTTGAGACAGCCGTGGAGGTCTACAAAAACCGTCACCGTATGGTGCCGACGTCGCAGCTCAACACCGTCATGCTCGAAGCCATAGCCGCATATCCCCCTCCCGCCAACAAGGGCAAGTACGTGAAGATCAAATATGTCACCATGCTCAAGGGAGCGCAGATACCCACGTTTATATTCTTCTGCAATCTCCCTCAATGGGTCAAGGAGCCCTACCGCCGCTATCTGGAGAACAAGATACGCGAGAACTGGGACTTCTCCGGCACCCCGATCAACGTCTACATGCGTGAGAAATAACCGATAAATCAGATCTCTCCAGAAAAACGGCGCGCCCCCGATTCACATCGGAGACGCGCCTTATCGTATACTAACTTTTATTGTTCAGTCTGTCTGTTTCTGGACTGATTGGATATTGGCTTATTTTATCACTGCCTTTACGGCCTTATGAGGACATTGACACAATAATCGCTTGGCTTGACAGGATTGGCGAAAGCGGAGCATTAGCAAGGTATTTCCGATATGAGGGAAAGTATGGTGATGGTGTCAGCGCGATACATATTGAGACAAGCAATCTGCGCCTTTACTGCATTAGGCTTTCAGACAAGATCCTTATCTTCGGCAACGGAGATGTCAAAGACTGTGCCACTTGGCAGGACAGTGAAACATTGTCAGATTATGTGGAGACGCTTGTTGATACAAGTCGGTTTATTTCATCAAGACTGTCCAACGGTACACTCTATATTATAGATAAAGAAATTATTGGAAACCTAAATTTTACCCGCGATGAAAAGAAGTAGTCTCATAGAAGCTCGTCGGGCTCAAGTTTCTCCCGATGTCCGACGGCGAGTTGACCTGTCTTTCCTGATAGTGGATAGGATTCACAGTATTCTGGAAGAAAAGGACTTAAACAAAAAGACCTCGCCAACATGCTTGGCAAGAAGGAATCCGAAATCAGCAAATGGATGCGAGGCACCCACAATTTCACGATTGAGACAATTTCATCAATCGAGAATGCATTTGGTATTCCCATCCTTCAGGTTGCCGGTGTGTAAAGGCTCTCTTGTCAATTTACGCACGATTGGGCAAATGAGTAATTATGGAAATAAAGCAAGTATTTGAAGCCGGCATTTGAAACGCCTGGTATAGCACCGGTGATTTGTCACCATCCCCATAAAAAGCGACTGCGGCATGATTCCTGAGAGGGGTCATGCCGCAGTCTTTGGTCGGACTGTATAATGTAAAGGTTACTCTTCGGGATCGAGGGTGACTACGATGTAGCTGCCTTTGTCGAGCATCTCCTTGGCGAATGCCTTTACGTCGTCGACAGTGATGGCGTTGATGGTGGCGATGTTGTCGTTGAAGGTATCGATGCCGGTGCGGTGCCATGTGTTGAGGGCTCCGAGCCAGTTGCCGTTCTTCTCCTTGCCTTCGGTGAAGTTTTTCACCATGTATTCCTGCACGCGTGCGAGCTCCTCGGGCTTGATGTCGGTGGCGAGAAGGTCGAACTGCTCGCGGATGATGCCGAGCACCTTGTCCTTAAGCTCCGGCTTCATGGGGAATGCCGACTGGATGACTACGTTCTGGGGCGTGCCGAGATCCATGCTGCCGTAGGCGCCGATTGAGTAGACGGCTCCCTCTTTCTCGCGGACGATGTCGTTGAGGCGGCGCGAGAGTATCTGCGAGGCCACGGATGTGAGCTGTGCGTTGCGGCTGTTGTCGGGGAGCGTGGCTACTTCGGTGACAGCCACGTAGGTCTGCGGAGTCTCCATCTTGACGGTATAATTGTCGGCGCGGCTTCCTTCGAGGAAGAGGAGCGCCGGATCATACTCCTTGACTTTCTTCACAGCGGTGGCGGGATCGCCGGGGAGGCTGGCTATGTACTGTTCTACGAGCGGACGGAGCTTCTCCACGTCGACGTTGCCAACGAATGAGAATGTGAAGTCGGCTGCGTTGGCGGTCATGGCGTGGCAGATCTCGATGATCTGGGCGCGGTCGGCCTTCTCGACGTCGCTGACGGTCATCACGGCCGCGCGGGGCGAGCGGCCGCCGTAGAGGGTCTTGACGGCATTGACGTTGAACTGGAAGGCAGGGTTGGCCTCCTGATTGCGGATGGCCGATGCCGAGGTCTTCTGGAGAGCGGCAAACTCGTCCTCAGTGAAGTTGACATCCTTGAAGTTCATGTAGATCAGCTCCATGAGCGTCGGGAGATCCTTGGGGGTGGTGTTGCCGCTGAGAGTGCGGCTGAAGGCGCTCCATCTTACGCTGACTCCGGCCTGCTTGCCGGCAAGGTATTTCTGGAGATCCATGTTGGAGTAGGTGCCGAGGCCGTGCTGCTGCAGGGCGTCGTTCATGAAGAGGAGCGAGGGGGCGTAGGCGTCGCCGAACTGGGGCGCGTGTCCGCCATTGGCCACTGCCGAGAAGAGTATCTCGTCGTCCTTGAAATTGGTTTTCTTGACTACGACCTTGGCGCCGTTGGAGAGGGTCCATTCGATGGTGCCCCACTGCGGATTGTCGACCGTCTTGACGATCGTGCCGGACTTGGGCATCTCCGGAATGAGGGGCTCGGCCTTCACTTCGTCGACAAACGGCTCGATGGTTTCGCCGTCGACAGCCGCGAGGGCGTCGGCAAATTCCTGTTCGGTGGGATACTTGCCCTCGGCGTTATCCGGGAGGAGGGCCAGGAGCACGCGGTTGTCGGAGGTCTGCACCATCGACATGGCCTGGTTGATCTGTGCAACCTGCACGTTCTGGGCTATCATCTGCACCATGGGCCATTCAGCCTCGATGCCGGGAATGGGATCGCCCTTGATGAAGTTGTCGACGTATTCATTGACGTAGCGCGACGATTCGCACTGCTTGCGGTTGTTGAATGCCTTCTCCATGCGCGAGAGGTATTCGCTGCGGGCGCGGTCATACTCGCTGACGGTGAATCCGCCGCGGATAGCGCGCAGGAGCTCGCGGTAGGCTGCGGCGAGCGCCTTGGGATGGTCGGCGTCCTTGGGCATTGCGAAGACGTCGAGGGCGTCCTTGGTCTGCGAGATGAAGAATTCGCCCATCGATACCTGCGCTGCGGCGAAGGGTGCGTCGGGCTTAGCGGCGATGTCGGCCAGACGGGTGTTGAGCATGTCGGTGATCATTGCCTCGACATACTTCTGGGCGTAGAAAGCCGGAGTGTTGCGGAGCTCTTTGGGGAACGCGTCGGTCTTGATCATGAGCTGGAGGAGGGAGTTCTGCTGCTCCTTGTCGTGGCCGATGGCGTAGATGGTGCCCTTGTTGTCGCTGACAGGATAGTAGATGCGCTCCTTGGGATTTTCCGGCATCTCGATGTCGGAGAACATCTCCTTGATCCTGGCCTCGATGCGGTCGGGGTCGATGTCACCCACCACGATTATGCCCTGCAGGTCGGGGCGGTACCAGGTCTCATAGTAGTCGCGGAGCGCCTGGTAGGGGAAGTTGTCGACCACCTCCATCGTGCCGATGGGGAGGCGATGGCCATACTTCTCGTCCTGATAGATGACCGGGAGCAGCTTCTCGAGTATGCGCATCTGGCCGACGTTGCTCTGGCGCCATTCCTCGTGGATGACGGCGCGCTCGGCGTCGATCTCCTCGGGGAGCAGGAGCAGGTCGTTGGCCCAGTCGTGGAGGATCAGCAGGCAGGAGTCCTGCACGCCGGTGCGGGCCACTGGCACGTTGCTGATGTTGTAGATCGTGTAGTCAAATCCGGTGCGAGCGTTGAGGTTGTAGCCGAACTTCACTCCTACCGATTCGAGATAGTTGATCAGATCCTTGCCGGGGAAGTGTGTGGTGCCGTTGAAGCACATGTGCTCCAGGAAGTGGGCGAGTCCGGCCTGGTTGTCCTCCTCCTGCATGGAGCCCACTTTCTGGGCTATGTAGAAGTCGGCCTGGCCTTTGGGATACTCGTTGTGACGGATGTAGTAGGTGAGCCCGTTGGGCAGCTTGCCTATGCGCACTTCCTTGTCGACAGGAAGCTGCGGCATCTCCTGTGCCTTGGCGGCCACTGCGGGGAGCAGGGCGGCGATCAGCAGCGATGCGAGGCATTTCATGATTTTCATACTGTTGATGTATTGAAGTTATGTTAATGAATTCAGAGGTTTATTATATTTGTCGTGCCAAAGAGTGAAAAGTTGCATCGGGATGTTAATTTTTTCGCTTTTTTCTTATCCAGGCCACCGAAATGCCTACGCTGACGGCGAGCGCCCAGGGATAGACCATGTAGGGCCAGGGTGCCGCGGGGGAGATTCCGGCAAGCGCCGTGGCCAGAAGAGTCTGTGCTCCGTAAGGTATGAGTGCCTGCACAATGCATGAGGCGGTGTCGAGCAGCGAGGCTGTCTTGCGGGGCGATATGCCGTAGGTGGCCGCGATGTCGCGGCTTATATGCCCTACGGTGATGATGGCTACGGTGTTGTTGGCTGTGCAGAGGTTGACGATGCCCACCAAGAGGGCCACGCAGCCCTGCGCTCCGCGCACTCCGGTGATGCGTGCCGTCAGCCTCTGCAGCAGGTAGTCGATGCCCCCTGCGGCTTTGATGACGCCGAGAAGCCCTGCCGCCATGAGGGTGATGATGATGAGGTTGCCCATTGAGTCGATGCCGGCGCCCATATGGCCGCATAGCTCAAGAGGGCCGTGACCGTATGCGATCCCAAGGGCGAAAGTGACGGTGATGCCGGCCACGAGCACTATGGCAACGTTGACTCCTCCGGCAGCCAGGGCGATGATCAGCAGATAGGGGGTGATGAGCCACCCCGACGGGCCGCTGAGAGCGGACAATGGAGAAGCGGCCGGAGCGGCGTCGGCGCCGATGACCATGTAGGCTATGAAGGTGACGAGTGCGGCCGGGGCCACGATGCGCAGATTGGCGCGGAATTTCTCATCCATGCGGCAACCCTGGGTGCGGGTGGCCGCTATGGTGGTGTCGGAGATGAACGACAGGTTGTCGCCGAAAAAGGCTCCTCCGATCACAGCTGCCACATAGACCGCCACAGGCGATCCGGCAGCCCCGGCCATTTCGGCGGCGAGCGGCGCGAGGGCCACGACTGTGCCCACCGAGGTGCCTACCGACAGCGATATGAAGCATGCGGCGAGAAACATGCCGGCCAGCAGCAGCTGAGGCGGGAAGATCTCAAGCGTCAGCGCCACCGTGGCGTCGACCGCGCCGATCTCCTTGGCCATGGATGCGAAGGCTCCCGCGAGCACGAAGATCCAGATCATATATAATATGTCGGGATGCCCGGCGGCACGCGAGAAGATGCCTATGCGGTCGGTCAGATTGCGGTCGCGAAGCACCACTCCGACGCCCCAGGCCGAGGCGACGGTCAGAGCCACGGCTATCGGCATCTTATAGAAGTCGCCGATCACGGCCGAGACGGCGACGTACAAGGTAAGGAACAATATCATCGGCGAGAGGGCCATCCAGCCCCTGCGCGCGGAGATTATTTCGGTCTGGTTCATGATTACAGGCAGTGAGTGGGCGATCAGTCAGGAAGCGCTTCGATGAAAGCGGCCTGGAAGCGCTGTCCGCGGAAGTGCCGGCGCAGGGTGATGACGACGGTGTTGTCGCCTCGCCGGAGCGCCACGGGCACCGGCGGCCGCATCCAGTAGAGCTGTTCGTCGGTGTAGGGAAGTTCCTCCTCGGGGCGCGCCCACGTGTTGTAGTGATAGCGGTAGGTGTCAGGTTCGTTCCATGCCGGCGGATCGATGGGCGTGCCGTTGACGCTCACGGTGCCGTAGTTGGGCCAGCGGCCCTGCGGCGCGATGCCGTCGGAGATGCGGTTGGAGCGGGCGGGGGCTTCGAAGCCGATCCTGAAGCAGCGCACGGTGTCGGCGTCGCTGCTGATGGTCCGTGTCAGACGGCATTCGACGGGGAGCGCGGGGGGTATGCCGCGGGCGGCGCACAGAGCGTCGAGGTCAAGCACGTCGCCGTAGGCCGTGAACGACCGGCTGAGCGTGTCGGCGTCGATCTCCACGAGCCATTCCGGAGCGTGCAGTGGCGCCCAGTAGTCCATCTCCCCGGCCGGGACGCGCGTGCGGTGGGCCGCCATGCGCTGCTGGAAGCGTTCGAAAGCCGTCATGGCGCTGTCGGAGGGCGCGGGCAGGATGGTCGGCGCGGATTCCCGGCGATCGGGAGCCGGTCCCGACCAGGCGCGCTCGCCGAAGGCCATGACGCCTCCTGCCAGGCCGTTGTGGCGCGCGGTGAGATCCTTGTCGGCGACTCTCACGTCGTTCCAAAGGCAGATTATCCCGCCCAGGCAGTTGCCGTCGTGTCGCCCGGTGCCTCCGATCTGATGGAAAAAGAGCCGCGCTGGCATGAGCAGCGGATCGAAGAGATTCAGATAACCCATGGCGGAGTCGACGTATCTGACGGAAGCGGGATACTGCGCCTTGTCGCCGGCGGCGTTTCTCCAGAGCTGTCTTATGGTGAGGCTGTCGGCGGGCAGTCCCGGATCCCACACCATGGCGGTGCGTCCGTGGCTCCTGACGAGCTCCTGCGCCCACGCCATGAAGCCCTCCTGATCTTTTATGTGCACCTCGTCGGAGCCGATATGCAGGTAAGGGCAGAGCGTAGCGGGTATCTCGCGGCAGAATTCGCCGATGCACTCCTCAAGGATACGGCGCCCGGCCTCGCTGTCCATCGGCTGGCCGAAAGCGGTCAGGAAATAGTCGCTGTGGCCCGGAATGTCGATCTCGGGGAGGACCGTGATGCCGCGGTCGCGGGCGTAGGTTATGACGTCGCGGATCTCGTCGTAGGTATAAAATCGCCCCTGGTCGCGGCCGGGCCGCTGGAACTTCCCGTCGTTGAGCCGCGGGTATGCCTTGCTCTCTATCCGCCAGGCCGGACGGTCGGTGAGATGCCACTGAAACAAGTTGAGCTTGTAGGCGGCCATCAGGTCGAGATAGCCTTTTATGCGGTCGACTCCCGCGAAGTTGCGACCGTCGTCGTACATGAAGCCTCTTATCGGAAATTCGGGCCAGTCGGCGATCTTCACCTGCGGGTAGGAGCCGTCGGGGCGGCGCAGCTGCCTGAGCGTCTGCCGTGCCCACAACGCGCCCGCGCTGTCGGCAGCCTCTATGGTGATGCCGGAGGGGGTGACGGCCAGCAGATAGCCTTCGGGGTGTCCCTGAAGCGGCGCGGAGAGCGGGCTGACGGTCACCCGCGGGGCGGTGTCGGATGGCCATACGGGATTTTCGGCCGACAACTCTACTGACCGGGGCATCGGTATGAGCGGCAGCTCTTCTGCGGCGGCCGCGACCGGGGGCGCTATCATCGCCAGCACGGCGGCGACTGTCAATGGATTCATTGCGACGTGTTTGTTGGTTAACAGAAATGCAAAGTTAGATAAAAAACAGTGTTGTTATGGTTTCTCGACCGACTTTTTCAAAAATATATGAGCCGACCGTATCGATTTCTCGCGGCTCTTCTTCGTGCCGGAGGCGCCGGCATGAGCGGCGGCATCGCCTATATCTGGAACAGGCAGGGCAACGGCTGGCCCGGCGCATGCTCGACGCCTGGGAGGAATATCTGCCGCAATTCTTGAAAATCACCCCCGTGGAGTACAAGAAATTCCTGTAAAAACCGGTGGACGAAAAATGTTTGCTGATTTGAAGGAAAATTCGTAACTTTGCGGCGCTTTTGCGGCATGTCGGCCCGGCTAACAGGTCGGCGAGGCATGAGGCAAGGCATAAAGACAATCAAATTCATTACCAACCCAAAGAACATGAAGTACGAAACCGTTTTCATTTTAACTCCCGTTTTGTCTGATGTTCAGATGAAGGAAG
>ERZ825324.3773-NODE-3773-length-13526-cov-6.517259_pt1 | contig 13526 bp, 11 predicted proteins | sample MGYA00519859_ERZ825324 | MGnify/ENA primary metagenome ERZ825324 (study PRJEB31778, sample SAMEA3449198) | human gut metagenome | biome: human gut; feature: human-associated habitat; material: faeces | place: United Kingdom | collected 2010/2012 ... | reverse complement strand
TGTAACCTCCGCTGCTAAACCGTTGCCTTTCTCTGACCTATCCGCTAAAATATGTAAGGTAAAACAGTTACGGTTCCGCGGGAGCCGACGGAAAGAGGCAGCAGACGTATGTTCTATAAATTCAGATGCGCGGTGGCGCGGTTCATGTACGGCCGGAACGGCATGGATCAGATGAATCAGGCGCTCCTTCGGGGCTACCTGGTGATTCTGGTGGCCCAGTTGATTTTCAGCCTTCTGCGGCTATGGATCCCCGCCCGGATCTGCGAATCCCTCCTTTGGGTGCTGATGGTGTTTATTCTGTTCCGGATGTTCTCCAAAAACCTGACCAAGCGCCGGGCGGAGAACCAGAAGTTTATGGGCTGGATCTGGAAGGCCCGGAACAACGCCGCCGGGGCCAAGGCCCGCCGGGCGGATAAGGAGCACAAGTACTTCACCTGCAGATGCGGCGCCATCTGCCGGGTGCCGGTTGGGAAGGGGAAGATCGTTATCACCTGTCCCAAATGCGGAGCGAAGATCGAAGCGAAAAGCTGATACAAAAAAGCGGTTCCGGAACTTCCGGAACCGCTTTTTCCAGTGCGCCCGGCATGGGCAACAACTAGGTGGTGAAAGACCACTACGCGCTCGGCAGTAGGAAGCGTTAGCCGAAGGCAAGGGTGTTCATCGCGAGGTGGAATCTGAAGGAAGCCGGATGTCAAGGTGAGAAGCCTTGGCGGGCAAACTCCCGAACCGACGAACAGAAATCACATAGTAGGCCGCACAGGGACGGACGAGTGTGCTAGACAACACAAAGTCCAATGCTGCCCGAATCCCGTGCGGTAAATGTGGCGGTTATATGGGAGGAAAGTTGTTGTTCTTACCCGGGGAGGTCTTGCGGACGGGAAGTAGGAAATCCGAAAGCCGCAGTAACAACGAACTGCAAGAAGTCAGCCGAGGCCATAGTACCTTGATTTTTTTCAAGGGAAGGGCCGAACAATCGTAAGTCTCAAGTACAGACCGGAAGGAGGTCAGTGTGTTGAACGCAGAATACCAAGGAAACGAGGGCTTCCTGCAAAGAGATAGTGTGGAACACAAAGGGTGTGCAGAAGTGCAGAGCACTGACCGCAGAGAAGGGAGAGAAAGAGACGGTGCAAGCGATCTGCTGGAAGCAATACTGGACAGGAATAACCTAAACAGAGCTTACAAGCGGGTCAAGAGGAACCACGGAGCAGCGGGAATCGACGGAATGACCGTAGAGGAAGCCCTGCCGTGGTTAAAGGAACACAAGGAAGAACTTTTGCGGAGTATCCGAGACGGAAGCTATATGCCCAGCCCGGTACGGCGAAAGGAAATCCCGAAACCGGATGGCGGTGTGCGAAAGCTGGGAATCCCCACGGTGGTAGACCGTGTGATTCAGCAGGCAATCGCACAGAAGCTGCAAAGCATTTGGGAACCGTTGTTTTCAGACAGCAGTTACGGCTACCGTCCGAGACGGAGCGCCCAACAGGCGATTCAGAAGGTAAAGGAATATGGGGAAGAAGGGTACAGATACGCCGTATCGGTAGACCTGTCCAAATATTTCGACACGCTGAACCACGAACAGCTCATGAATCTATTGCACAAACAGATACAGGATATGCGTGTACTGCGCTTAATAAAGAAGTATCTGAAAAGCGGAGTGATGGAGAATGGTGTGATTTGCAAAACCGAGGAGGGTTCGCCGCAGGGCGGGCCGCTATCTCCTCTGCTGGCAAACATCTACCTCAATGAATTTGATTGGGAGATGAACCGCAGAGGGGTGAAGCTGGTACGGTATGCAGATGACATCGTGGTGCTTGCCAAAAGCGAGCGTGCAGCAGAGCGTCTGTTGGAATCCTGCAGGAAGTATCTGGAAGGCAGGCTGAAGCTGAAAATGAACACGGAAAAGAGCAAGGTGACCAGTATCTTCGCACAGAAGAAATTCAAGTTTCTTGGATTCTGTTTGGGCAGGAATGGTAGCGGTACCTATATCCGTGTGCACAGAAAATCTCTTGCCAAGGCGAAGGAAAAGCTGAAACTTCTTACAAAGCGCAACCGTGGACGCAATGTCCGCAGGGTAATGCAGGAAGTGAAGGAGTTCATCCGCGGCTGGATTGGCTACTTTCGAGCAGCCGATATGAAACGAACGCTGATGTCCTGGGATAAATGGATGCGGCGCAGGTTCCGAATGTACATCTGGAAGCAGTGGAAGAAGCCCAAAACAAAGGTGGCCAACTTGAGAAAGCTGGGCGTCCCGGCTGACAAGGCTTACCAGTGGGGAAATTCCAGACTGGGTTATTGGCGCATCGCCGGTAGTCATGTATTAGAATGTTCCATTACAAACGAAAGACTCGCAGCAGCGGGATACTTTAGTATCCTCAACTACTACGAGTCCTTGCACTTATGCGGTTGAACCGCCGTGTACCGGTCGGTACGCACGGTGGTGTGAGAGGTCGGCGCTTTCGTTAAGAGAGCCTCCTACGCGATTCTTTTAGGTAAAAAAGCAAACAAACAGAACACTTCATTCAAATGCATATAGCGGCTATTTATTTCATACAGAGACAAATAGCGGCACAGAACAGATATAATAAAAGAAGCTATAAAAAGCAGGTATTCACGTGGAAGACGATATCGTTTCTACATGAACACCTGCTTTTTTATTTATTATTTACTGGTGGAATAAATAGTGGTAGCCAGGTATTCATCACTGACCCAACCATAAATCCCATTGTAATATACAACAACCCAGTCAGGCACATTGCTGCTATAGCCGCATTCCCATATGATGATACCGTAGGGGATATTATCCATTTTTTCATAATTTGTACCGGGACCTTTACGCATAACCAGCCCATGATCAGCAGTGGTGTAGGTACAAAGGCTATCAATTCGGCTAAGCGTTACATCTGGTGCAACGCATCCATCCGGCAGAATAATGTCGGCATTGTTTTCGGTGTAATCCTGTACTTGCAGTAAGCCCCAAAGGCCATTCTGTTTTGCCCATACGCAGCCATTGCGCGCGGGGGCTAAATCTTCATATTGCCCAGCGGAAATTATCTCATTGCCGTAAACATCCAGAACCAGCTTTTGTCCGGATTGATTTTTCACAACTACCATGCCGGATAAGTCTGCGTAAGGATATTCAACAGTTTCGTTCATGATGGACAAACTCATCTGCGGCTGATAAATGCAGGGGATTACTAAAGCACCGCTTTGGTCGCAATATCCCCAGTTACCGGCTGCATCCTTTACCGCGATTAAAGATTCACCGGCCATGCAGGCATCCTGGTAGTCGAAATCGGTTAAAAGTGTACCGTTTTTATCCGCAACGGCAAAAGGTGCAGAATTGTCAACAAGATAACCGGCATATTCATCATCCCAAATGCCTTGCTGGATGCCAACCAAATCAGGAGCATACACCTGTTCGATGGGCGTGCCACTAAATGTATAGACACCAATAGCAGAACGGTAAATCTGGCTGTCACCTAAAATCCACTGGATGCCATACCCACCGTGCCCGTCCAGCATGGTTGTAAAAGGCATTTGTTGGGCAACCAGCTCCTGGTTAATCTGTTCTTCCAGGGCGTTCAGCTTCTGGTAATCGTATGTATCATCTACCCCAATGGAGAGCTCCTGCTCACCATACAGGTACGGGATGCTTTCTGACAAATCTTCCAGAAAAGCATTACAGTTGGCAGCATTAAACAGGCTCCAGCGTTCGCCCTTGCGCACAGCGTACAGATTTCGGGCAGCGGCGTAACCGGCAGTGTGGGTTTCGCGGGAGAAGAGAGGAATCATCTCGTCAAAATCATATTGCGGCGGTAACTTCCAGTTGGCATTGCTAGTGGATGGTATAGCTGTGGCAACAGCTTCACTGGTCGGGGAAAGAGCAGCGGAGGAAGCAGGTTTATTTTCTGGCGCTGCAGCACAAGCGGTAAGCATTATTGCGGTGATAACACTGGCTGAAAATGAGAATAACTTCCTTTTCATGGCTTTTCACTCCTTGCGTAAATGATTTTTCGGTAAGATGAAGAAGTAATATAAGAAAGTGAATTCATAAACCCTATAATATCTTATTTTATCAAAAATATCTGCTAATGGGAATAGCTAACAATTCTACATGGATAAATTTGGATAGTATGACAAAGATTGCAGAACTGGAGTGAAAGTTCGAATCATGCGATGAGTGATCTGCTATAATAAAAGAAACAAAGAAGCCGCCACAGTCGGGCTGTGACGGCTAGGAATAAGAAGAAATGTGGAACTATTATAAAATCCATTTCTATCCACAGAAAGCCTTAAGGTCGCTTTCTGACATAAAGTAGTGTACATGATTTTATCATGAAAAGCAAATTTTTTAGTAAAGAGGATTGACAGAGTCCTATTTATGATGTTATATTGATTACAAATGAAACTTTTATATAATCCAAAATAAAAATATAAGGAGATGATTACCATGCTACTCGGTCATACCAAACAAATCAATGGCGTCTGGAAAATACAATCCCTAAAACAACACAGTGAAAACGTGGCCGAGTACTGCGCACGGGCGTGCCAGCCGCTGGGACTTGAAAACTTGGGCCGTCTTACGGGCTGGCTCCATGACGCTGGGAAATCTCATAGCAACGTGCAAAAACATCTAAGAGGTCAGACAAACGAAAGAATCAATCATTCCAGCGCCGGAATGCGGTGGCTATGGGAAAATTATGGCGGAGAAACAGCTTCACCACCTTCTCGCTTGACTGCGCAAATGGCAGCATTGGCAATCGGATCCCATCACTCTGAACGTATGGATCTTTTCGACCTGGGTGGAGTAGAACCCTGGATAAAACATATGTATTCAGAGCAGGCTCAAGAGCTATATGAAGAAAGCTGCCGGGCCTTTTTTGCGGATTGCATAAGTGAAACAGAGATACGGCAAATGTTTGCCAAAGCTGCGCAGGAGGTAGAATGTCTTGTGCGGAAAATCCGAACGCAGGAAGGAAAGAAGCCGCGGCTTTGTATCTATCAGGTCATGTTGGGGTTGGCACACAGATTTTTGTTTGCAGCCCTGATCGATGCAGACTGGTTGGATTCAGGCAACTATTATAATCAAGAAGGATGCCTTCCCCCAGAGCAGCTTCCGCCATGGGATCTGATAGAAAGCAATGTTGAAACATTCCTGAACAATTTGCAGCCCCGACATAAAATAGATACCTTGCGTGCAGAAATTTCGGAGCAGTGCAAGACAGCAGGCGAATGTGCAAAGCGGGGTATTTACCGCTTGTATGTGCCAACAGGCGGAGGAAAAACATTTTCCGGGCTGCGATATTGTGTGCATGCGGCCAAAAAACTTTCGGCCCGGCATATTTTCTATGTTGCACCGTTCCGGTCGATTATCGGACAGAATGTACAGGAGTTCAAAAAGGCATTAGGCGGCAGTGAATATCTATTGGAGCACCATACGGATGCGGTGCTGGATACAGAGAACCCCGAAGTTCTCCGCCAGCTGGAACGCTGGCAGGAAGCGCCGGTGATATGTACAACTATGGTACAGATGCTGCAAACCCTGTTTTGCAGCAGGCGGCAGAATGTGCGCCGCATGGCAGCACTGGCAAATTCTATCTTGGTGTTTGACGAAATACAGTCCCTGCCCATTTGCCATACATACTTGTTCAACCAGGCGGCAAATTTCTTGGCGTACTATTTGGGGTGCGTTGTTGTTTTGTGTACGGCAACACAGCCAGCGCTAAGCGAAGTAGCAAACCCTTTGCGGTTTGCATCGCCGGTGGACCTGGTCCCGGATTACCAGCTGCGCTTTGCGCAGTTCCGAAGGACAAAGATTGAAGTGCCCGAAACAGGAAATGGATTTCAGGCAGGAGAACTCGCAGAATTTGTACGGAGCAAGCAAGACGAGAATGGCAGCATTTTGGTCATCTTGAATACCCGTTCGGCGGTCGAAAAGGTGTTTGAGGCTTTGAAACAATGCCAGCCGGAACATACACAACTTTACTGCCTGACCACGCACCTGTGTGCAAAGCACCGTGCAGATGTTATCGCAGAAGTTAAGCAAAAATTAAACACCTTACACGGTCAGGAACGTTTGATCTGTGTAAGCAGCCAACTGATAGAAGCAGGCGTGGATGTAAGCTTTGATTGCGTCATTCGAAGTATGGCTGCGCTGCCCAGTGTGGCCCAGGCTTCCGGCCGATGCAACCGCAATGCGGAAAGGAAATGCCGCACGGTGTATCTTGTTAAAACCTACAATCTGGAAAATCTGGATCGACTTCCGGAACTGCGCAACGGCAGGGAAGCCACACGGCACCTGCTGCAGCAATTACAAAGGGATGCGGACCTGTTAGAGCCGGAAAGTATTTTGAGGTACTACCAGCTTTATTATGCAGAGTCCCAACAACAGGAACGGATGGGCGATCCGGTTGAATTAAAGGGGTACATTCCCCCAAAAACAGTGAATTTGTTTGACCTTTTGTCAGATAATCAGGAAAGTGTGCTAGCCTGGAAAGAGACAACAGGAAAACAAAAGTTCCCCAATTACTTGCTCCGGCAGGCGTTTGCCACGGCAGAAAGGAATTTCCATGCTTTGGAGGACATTACAACGCCGGTGGTGGTTCCCTATGGGGAAGATGGCGCAGATATGGCAACAAGACTTTCGTCCAGTAAACCGCTTACCCCCAAAATGCTGCGGGACGCACAACGCTTTACCGTTGGTATTACAACAAATGAAAAAATACGCCTGGCAGATCAAGGTGCACTGTACACAGTAAAAGAAGGGGCAGTGACAATTCTTAACAAGGAATATTACGATGACGAAAAGGGAATTCAGACAAGCCCCGGATTTATGCCGATACAATTTGCTTAACAAGGAGGGTTAGACTTTGCAATACGAAAATTCAATATCCATGCAGGTATATGGGCGTTATGCACTGTTCAGCGACCCAATTACCCGCGTAGGCGGCGAAAAATTCAGCTACCCGGTGCCCACCTACCAGGCATTGAAGGGCATTTATGAAAGCTGCTATTGGAAACCAACGTTCACCTGGGTAATTGATGAACTGCGCGTGATGAACCCGATTGAAAGACAATCCAAAGGCATCCGTCCCATTATGTATAACAATGGAAAAAACGATCTTTCCATCTATACGTACCTTTCCGATGTTTGCTACCAGGTGCGGGCACATTTTGAATGGAACGAACATCGCCCAGACCTGGAAAAAGACCGCAATGAAAACAAACATTACGCTATTGCAAAGCGTATGTTGGAACGCGGCGGCAGAAGAGATATCTTTTTGGGAACACGCGAATGCCAGGGGTATATTGAACCCTGCATTTTTGGCCTGGGAAAAGGGCATTATGATGATGTTTCATCCCTGGACCTAGGCCTAATGGAGCACGGCATTACCTATGCGGACGAAAACGGGAAAGGCGTGATGCAGGAACGTTTTTGGCACCCGGTAATGCAGAACGGAAAAATCTGTTTTTGCCGTCCGGAAGAATGCGAAATTGTGCGTGATATCCACCCGCAAAAGATAAAGACCTTTACGCTGGGTGAAACAGTCAGCGACTGCGATGATTTGTACAGGGAGGTGATACAGAAATGAGCTGGCTTAGCTATTGCTATAAAACTTACCAGAATAGCGTGTCAGAAATTGGAAAGCAGCAGCCTGGGAAAGTTCCACTACTGCCGGTGGCTCACACGACGCAGCAGGTCAACATTGAAGTGGAGCTGGACAAGGACGGAAACTTTCAGTATGCAGGCTTGCTGGCACAAGATCAAAGGACAACGATCATTCCTTGCACAGAGGAATCTTCGGCGCGGACATCCGGCATGGTGCCGCACCCGCTAGTGGATAAACTGCAATATATTGCGGCAGATTATCCCACTTTTGGTGGTAGTAAAGAATCCGGATGGCCGCTTTACCACAAGCAGTTACAAGCGTGGTGTACATCTCCTTATGCCCACCCGGCTGTGTGTACAGTCCTGCACTACCTGGAAAAAGAATGCCTGATCGCAGACCTGGTCAAGGCAAATATTTTGTTTATAGATGAAAATGGAACTCTGCCAACAAAATGGCAGGGAAACAAAGAAGACAAGCCCCCTATTTTGGATACGCTGACCGGTAGTGACCAGACGGAATCTTTTGTCCGGTTCCGCGTTGACAATGTTGATTTGTCGCGTGATACAACAGTCCGAGAAAGCTTTATCCGCTTTTATGAAACACAGTTAAAAGATATTGACTATTGCACAGTTCAGGGAATCAAAATGCCGGTTTCTACATTAAGCCCGTATAAGATCCGCAACCCAGGTGACCGTGCAAAGCTGATATCCAGCAATGACAATACGAATTATACTTACCGCGGGCGCTTTGCGGATGCAGCGCAGGCACTTTCGATTGGTTATGAAACAACCCAAAAGGCACACAGCGCCTTGCGATGGTTGGTCAGCAAGCAAGGGGTAAATACAGGGGACCAGACTGTACTTGTTTGGGGAACACAGAACGAAGCGGTACCCAATGTGCTGGGGGATACTCTCGATATTGCCCAGGAATATAATCCACTAGCAGGCGATGATTGGGACGATTTTGAGGAAGATACAGAAAGGTTGCCTGCGGATACCCAAGAAGAAATTGCACGGCAGTTTAACCGGGCCATTCTGGGGTATCAGCACCAGTTGAAGGACAATTCCCAAACGGCGGTCATGATTTTGGATTCTGCTACACCTGGCCGGTTGTCCATCCGGTACTATCAGGAACTGCAGGGCTCTAAGTTGCTTGCCAATATAAAAGATTGGCACGATACGTTCCAATGGCAGCTGGAATACCGCAGTGTAGAGGAGCCGACGGAACTGGGCAAAAAGCCCAAGATCAAGAAAGTTGTCTTTGTTGGTGCGCCTGCCCCGGCGGACATTGCAAAAGCAGCCTATGGCGAAAAAGTGGATGCAAAGCTGAAACAAGCGACAATCGAACGACTGATTCCCTGTATTACCAATGGGGAGCGCTTCCCGCGGGATTTGATGATCAGCGCGGTAGATCGGGCAACAAACAGCATTGGCCTGGATTATTGGGAACAACAAAAAACACAAAACATTGCCTGCGCCCTTGTGCGTGGGTACTATCATAGAAATAAGAAGGTGGATTATCCGATGAATGTTGATGAAACCATTAAAGACCGAAACTATTTGTTTGGGAGAATTTTAGCCTGTGCAGAACAGATTGAAAGACGGGCGTTGATTCAGCTAGGAAATGAGAACGAAAAACGTTTGACAAATGCAGAACGTTTAAGAACCGCGTTTGCTCTGCACCCGGCAGCAACAACACTTCTTTTGGATAAAAAATTAAATCCGTACCTGAACAGAATGAAAAACCGTAACGGAATGGATAGCCAAAGGTATGCGATGATGCAAGAATTATTACATAAGATTGGCACAGAAAACTTTACGAACAAAAGACTTGGTGAGCTGTATCTGGTTGGCTATGCCGACCAGATGATGGACTTTAAGGCCGAAAATGCAGAATATAAAGCGAAAGCAAAAAAGCAGGAGGAATAAAAGATGGCTGTGCTGCAGAATAAAATCGACTTTGCACTTGTGATTGCTGTAAACCATGCGAACCCGAACGGTGACCCGCTGAACGGAAACCGCCCGCGCGAAACGTATGAGGGACTGGGTGAAATTTCGGATGTGTGCCTGAAACGCAAGATCCGCAACCGCATGATGGACCTTGGCCAGAATGTGTTTGTCCAGTCGGACGACCGCTGCAATGATGGTTTCAAAAGCCTGAAAGACCGTGCAGACGGCTGCCCAGCAGTGAAAAAGGCTGAAAAAGATAAAGATGCTTATGCAAAGGCTGCCTGTGAAACCTGGCTGGATGTGCGCAGCTTTGGCCAGGTGTTTGCCTTTAAGGGGAAAGAATCCAAGGGCGATGGTGTTTCCGTTGGCGTGCGCGGCCCGGTATCTATTCATCCGGCTTTCAGCGTGGACCCGATTGATGTCGATGATATCCAGATCACAAAGAGCGTGAACGGTACGACTGGCGAAAAGAAGTCAAGCGATACCATGGGTATGAAGCACCGTGTGGCTTTTGGCGTGTACACAACCTTTGGCAGCATTAACTGCCAGCTGGCAGAAAAGACCGGCTTTACAGATGAAGATGCAGAAATCATCAAAGAAGCGCTGCGCACACTGTTTGAAAACGATATTTCCTCTGCCCGCCCGGATGGCAGTATGGAGGTGGTTCGCCTGTATTGGTGGCGTCATAACTGCAAAAGCGGACAGTATTCCTCGGCAAAGGTCCATCGCTGTCTGCATGTGGAGCTAAAAGAAAGTGTGGCACAAGCACACCGGGTGGAAGATTATAATATTACTTGCGATACCCTGAACGGATTGACACCGGAAGTGTATGATGAATACTGATGACTATCTGCAAATGTCTGGCATCCAGCACTTTGCATTCTGCCGCCGCCAATGGGCACTTGCGTACTTGGAACAACAATGGTCCGAAAACCAACGCACCGCCGAAGGACGTCTGCAGCATACCCGCTGCCATGATGTTACCCTGACGGAAAAACGCGGCGATTTGCTGATCGCCCGCGGTATGAGGGTCGTCAGCCACCGCTTAAAACTGACCGGCGACTGCGATGTGGTAGAGTTTCACAAGGATCCAAACGGCGTGTCATTGCAGGGCCGCCGCGGCCTGTGGCAGCCCATGCCCGTGGAATATAAGCATGGCCGCAGCAAGGTAAACGATGCCGACCGTTTGCAGCTCTGCGCACAGGCCATGGCGCTGGAAGAAATGCTGGTGTGCGAGGTGCCGGAAGGGGAAATCTTTTATGAAGAAACCCGGCAGCGGGAACATGTTTCCCTGACACCGGAACTGCGCAGCACCGCGCAGACCATGGCGGATGAGATGAACCGCCTGTTTGCGCGCGGCTATACCCCAAAAAGCAAACCCGGCAAGCATTGCAATGCCTGCTCACTGAAAGAGCTTTGCCTGCCGACGCTGTATCAGCAGGCAGACCCGGCGGCGTATCTGCGGGAGCATATTGAGGAGGGCGCGCCATGAGAAAGCTGCTCAACACCCTGTTTGTCATCAATGAGGACGCTTACCTGACATTGGATGGCGAAAACCTTGTTGTTACCCGCAATAAGCAGGAAACCCACCGCCATGCCCTGCATACGCTGGAAGGCATCGTCTGCTTTACTTACGCGGGTGCCAGCCCCGCTTTGATGGGAGCTTGTGCCCGGCGGGGCATTGACCTTTGCTTTTTTGACCCGTATGGCAGATTTCAGGCCCGTACCGTGGGGGAAGAACGCGGCAATGTGCTGCTGCGTCAGACGCAGTACCGCGTGTCGGATGACCCGGCCCAGAGCTGTCGCTATGCCCGGAGCTTTATCCTTGGTAAAGTGTATAACGCACGCTGGGTGCTGGAACGCGCAACCCGCGATCATCCCCAGCGTGTCCCGGTCGAAAAACTGAAACGCACCTCCACCCAGCTGGCCGCCGCGCTGCCGCTGATACAGACCAGCGATGATCCGGAACAGCTGCGCGGCCTGGAAGGCGAGGCAGCCCAGCGCTACTTTGACTGCCTGAATGACCTGATTCTGCAGCAAAAGCAGGATTTTGTGTTTGAGGGCCGCAGCCGCCGTCCACCGCTGGACAATGTGAATGCGCTGCTTTCGTTTGCCTACAGCATGCTGGCGCGGGAGTGTGCATCCGCCTTGACCGCTGTGGGCCTGGACCCTTATGTTGGCTTTATGCACCGCCCGCGCCCCGGCCGCAAAAGTCTGGCACTTGACCTGATGGAAGAACTGCGGGCGGTTTATGCAGACCGGCTGGTCATCAGCTGCATCAATCAAAAGATCATCACGGCAAAACACCTGCAAAAACAGGAAAATGGTGCCGTACTGCTGACGGATGATGGCCGCAAAGCTTTCCTGACCGCATGGCAGAACAAAAAGAAGGAAGAGATCACCCATCCGTTTTTGAAAGAAAAACTGCCCTGGGGGCTGGTGCCCTATGTTCAGGCGCTTTTGCTGGCCCGTGCTCTGCGCGGCGACCTGGAAGTGTACCCACCGTTTTTCTGGAAGTGAGGTGCCGTTATGTTGGTGCTTGTAACCTATGATGTCAACACCGAAACAGCCGCCGGTCGTCGCAGGCTGCGCAAAGTAGCAAAAGTCTGTGTAGACTACGGCCAGCGGGTGCAAAACTCCGTATTTGAGTGCCTGCTGGATGCCGCGCAATACACGATGTTCAAAGCAAAATTGACCGAACTGATCGATTCGGAATCGGACAGCCTGCGCTTTTATCAACTGGGAAACCATTACAAAAGCAAAGTCGAGCATGTGGGTCTGCACCCGGATTTTGATCAGGATGGAATCTTGTTTGCTTAGTGCGAGGGGAAGGCAATCATAAAATTCCCGCTTCCTTCGCACCAGAAAATATGGAAAAAACAGGGGCAGAAAGGGTAAAATACAGCCTTGCCTGTCAGCATGAAGATGCAATCTCCATAAAATTTGTTTCATATGCGCAAAAGTGCCCCACTGTTTTGTGCACTTTTGCTGTCGCTCTCCGCAAGGAGAGCGTGGATAGAAATATTTCTCAACCGATGCGCGGCAAGACCGACGAAGGTCGCTCTCCGCAAGGAGAGCATGGAATGTTTCTCTTTCTGACTGTTCAGGGCGGTTTTGTTCATGCGGATATCCGCTTTAATTTTAAAAATTGCTATAGTAAAAAACTCTCGCATAAAATAATATAAAAATATTATATTATCTACTTGACAAGGTACCCCGGCGGGGTATATAGTGAATATACCCCGCCGGGGTACCTAGCATGTGATGGGAGGGTAACATAATGCAGGAAAACGAAAAGAAGGAACCGTGTTGCTGCTGTGCACACAAAACAAAGCATCGCAGTGAAGAAGAGTATAAAAGCCTGGTCCACAGACTGAACCGGATCGAGGGGCAGATTCGGGGCATCCGTGGGATGGTGGAAAACGAAGTGTATTGTCCGGACATTCTGGTGCAGTCGGCGGCGGTAACGGCGGCGATGAACGCGTTCAACCGTGAGCTGCTGGCAAACCATATCCGCACCTGTGTGGCGGATGATATCCGTGCCGGGAATGACGAAGTTGTGGATGAGCTGCTGAAAACGCTGCAGAAACTGATGAAATAAGCATTGCCTGCACAAAATAGCAGAAGCAGAACATGAAATAAATGCACGAGTGTTTGAGCCAGCAAAAATGCCATGCCAGTGCCCAGTACGATTGTTTTTCTGTTCACAAACATCGGTAAAAGTTTGTGTAACATTACCAGAGCCATGAATAAATGCCAGTCATTCCCTGTGAGAGGGTGTGGATAGAAATGCCGCATCGGCCTTGGTTGCCCCCAACGTATCGCTCTCTGCAAGGAGAGTGTGGATAGAAATGGTAACCTCAATAATACGTCGAATTGCAGGCTAGCCGCTCACCAAAAGGGGAGTGAGGATAGGGCAACACCGCACAATTCCCGCCTTGCGGCTTAAGCACCGCTCCGGCAGCTG
>ERZ825324.3753-NODE-3753-length-13608-cov-2.983915_pt1 | contig 13608 bp, 10 predicted proteins | sample MGYA00519859_ERZ825324 | MGnify/ENA primary metagenome ERZ825324 (study PRJEB31778, sample SAMEA3449198) | human gut metagenome | biome: human gut; feature: human-associated habitat; material: faeces | place: United Kingdom | collected 2010/2012 ... | reverse complement strand
AATATTTTCTGCAACGGCCAGATCCAAAATATCTCCTTCTCTGGAAATGCCCTCTCCGTAAATAATATCAACCTCAGCAGTACGGAATGGTGGTGCCACTTTATTTTTCACAACTTTGATCTTGGTTCGATTACCGATCGCCTCGCCGTCCTTTTTGATCTGCTCCCCACGTCTGACTTCCAAACGAATGGAGGAATAATATTTCAATGCACGGCCACCGGTTGTTGTCTCCGGATTACCGAACATCACACCTACTTTCTCACGCAGCTGGTTGATAAAGATGACCACACAGTTGGACTTGCTGATTACCGGTGTCAGCTTACGGAGTGCCTGGGACATCAGTCTTGCCTGAAGTCCGACATGGCTGTCTCCCATATCTCCTTCAATCTCCTGCTTTGGTACCAGCGCAGCAACCGAATCCACTACGATGATATCCATCGCTCCGGATCTTACCATTGTCTCTGTAATCTCCAGAGCCTGATCTCCACTGTCCGGCTGTGAAATATACAGCTCATCAATATCTACTCCAATATTCTTCGCATACACAGGATCCAGCGCGTGCTCCGCATCAATAAATCCTGCAATACCGCCTCTCTTCTGCACTTCTGCGATCATATGTAATGCGACTGTTGTCTTACCACTTGACTCTGGTCCGTAGATCTCTACGATACGCCCCTTTGGAACTCCGCCAAGCCCCAGTGCAAGGTCCAGGCTTAATGATCCTGTCGGAATCGTCTCAACTGCCACCTGTGCTGCCGGATCTCCCAGACGCATAACTGTTCCTTTACCAAAATCCTTCTCTAATTTTGCAATTGCCGCATCTAATGCACGCTTCTTATCTTCATTTGCCATTATAATTCTCCTTTTCCGTTCACCGAACGAGTGTTCGTTCTCTGGTTAATATAGTATTATACTTCATCCCGAATGTCAATATTTAATTTTCCCTCATTACTTTTCTTTTGTATATCTCGGAGTATTTTACAGAAATGTAAAAGAATACAACCATCTGTGATTCAGATATACTTAACATATCACAGATGACTTCCAGGCGTCAAGATAATCTCATCCCTGATCCGCATCTCCCCAGTCTCTTTCGATGAACTGTGACAGCATTCTTGGCGATTCCATACAAAGTCTGTCCTGCGCTTCCACATATACAGCTACCGCCAAATTTCCATCCCATCCAATATCCTCCTTTTCCCTGTCCATACGGTAAATGATTTTCTTCCCTTCTGCACATTCAAATTCTATCTGATCCAGATAGCGGATTCTGAACATACCATATTCGCACATTTCCCCCGGAACAACCGATTTTTTCCATTCGCGGCATTTTCGTCCGGCATTCCATCTGCTGATTACATAGATCAATATAAATAATAAAATATCTGCTCCTACAGTCAAAAGTGCTGTTTCACCCTCTAAAATCAAACATATTATCACAAGAACTCCTGTATTTGCAAAAAATACCGGCCTGATTCCTTTCATATGTTTCCTGACTTCCTTGCGATATTTCTTTCTGCAATATTTTTTCGAAGCAATATATCCCATTTTGGTCAATTTCAGAACATTCTCCTTATTTACTGTTTTTCCTTCTTCCCGTTCTCTCCATTCCGTCTCGAACCTTTCCTTTTCGTCTCTGTTTTCCTGTTCCGCTCTTAAGCTTTTTCTCTCCTTTTTCAGTCTTTCTTCCTGTTTGATCTTTTCAACCGGAACCCCACTCAGACTTATAACCATTTCTCCAAACATGTACAAATAAAATCCTATACACAGCATATCAGACCATGGCCTTCCGGACACGTGCTGTCTCCACACGAATATGACCATTGATGCATATAATCCCAGCCCTAATATAGCCAGATAATAATAGTATGTAACGATTTTTCGCTCTTCTAGTTTTTGTTTTTCTTTCATGATAATCCAACAAAGCTCCAGTGCATATGCAAGAAACAAGCTCAAAAGTATTACACGTTCTCCCGGTCTTTCTTTGATTCCATTTTTATACCACTGCGTGGTTCTGCCATCTACTTTTGCGAATACTTCTCCCAGAAACATATCGGCGTCAAAAGAATGAATCTCAACTTTCATTCCTTCCCGGACATTTTTCAAACCTTTTACCCTGTAAAATATTTTTTTCGTCCCGGTTTCTGTATCTTCCACGGTAACATGCCATACCCCGTCATCTGCATCTACACGCCACACCGGATCTGCCTTCACACATTCCACAATCATTCCTTCCGTACTCTGATATACAGGATTCATGATTCCCGGCATCAGTATCAAAACAATTCCTATCAAGAATCGGACGCCTTTAAAAATAGTCGTCCCCATACTTTCATCGGATTCTACTTCTCCATATCTGACATCTAATTCCCAAAATTTATTCAGTTTTATAAATGATACCGAAAAAAGCATTACCACAACAATTGTCAGATAATACATACATCTGTTATCAAACATATTTCCCTTTTATCCTTCCCATATTTTATCCATATATGGTAACCGTTCAAGTCTCATCTCCATTGCCGTCGGCATAAAAATAACCATAACTGTTTCTCCGTCTTTTACCTTCGCTTCCTCGTCCAGATTCATTCTCCATATTTCATCATGTCCGTCACTGCATCTGAATTTCATATTCTCAAACACGTCTTCTTTTATGCAACAATATTCACACGGGACCCGAGATTCCATCTCCATTTTATAGGATTCCCACTTCTTTCCAAATATTTTTGTTCCCCATATTATCATAACCAGTGCAAAAATAATTCCCGCTACCACAATTCCCCAGATACTTGCATCACTCCCCGAACCTAAGGTAACAAGCCAGGCCAAAAAAGCACTATCTAATCCCACAACTACACATGCCCACTTATCAAACCTGACCTCTTTCATTCCATTTTTATATCTGTACCGGCAATATCTTTCCGAGCTGCTGATACTCATCTGCTGCATCTGATGTACCTGATAAGAAATTTCCTTGTACTTTGGACTTTCCTCTTCTGTATCAGAATCCTCTCCTTCTATATGCCATATATATCTGACTTCCTCCCATAGCTTCCAGTTAGATCCAACATTTGCCTGCCATGCCAGCCTCATTTCCGCAATCACATAAAGGATCAGCATAATGACCTCACTCCAGCTCAATACCCTGCCATATTGCGGATATTTTATAGCCGCCAGTGGAACAAGAATCGTTAATTCAGCTAAGACCGCTGCAAACCAGAACCAGCGTCTTCCTTGTTTCCTTTTTCCATGTTTCACATACTCCCTTCCGGATATGATCAGCATTTCTATTGATTGAAGCATTAACAATAACAATACTGTCTGCGTCTTCACATTTTTATGTTCCATTATTTTCTTATAATATTCTGGAGTTTTACCATCAATTCTGGAAACAAGTGTTCCGTAAAATGAAGACCGGTACGCATCTATTCTTACATGCATTCCCTTTTTCAATCCGATTCCTGACACAACCTTTTCTATGGGCCGCTCCCTGCCGTACAAGGTCACTTCATATATATCAAAATCATCATACTGCGTAACTGTATCAATCAGAACAACATCTTTTATCACGCCCTCCTGTATTTCCATCGTACGGTTACAGGTATCCAGTAACTCATGCATTCTCCATCCATAAATACTTAATGCAGCTAGCAAACACACGCAAATCCAGAATACATTTACATATATTTCTATCGCCTCTTCTACTTTAAACCATATATTTCTATACCACCAGCCCGACAGTACAATCCCCATGCCTGCAATTATCATTATATATAATGTTATGCTTCCTCTTCCCATGCTCTCTCCTGTATATCTCTTATCCCAAATATGATTTCAATGTATCATTCCCCGATAACAATGTCAAAATATTTTTCAGGTCTGTTAAGCCAGATGCCGTCACTCCCTTGCCAGGGTACCGCAATTCAAAGCATCACACTTTTTATAATCCAGAATATACACCATGAAAAATCACGTTTTGCTACTGCCTTTTCGTTTTTCAATTCATATTCTGCCACCTTATATCCATCTAAATAATATGTCAACATTCCAATCTTTTCACCTTTTTTCAGCGGTGCATTCCAGTATTTTGCAAGTTCCATCTTTGCCCGCAATTCTTCCCCGTCTCTCATAAGGATTTTAGAGTTTTCTTCCGCCGGTCTCTCAATTTTCACAGGAACATTCAAGCAATACTGATACGGCTTTTTATCATCCACGCCACCGGCAACTTTTATTTCCGGTATCTGCATTTTTTTATCTATATCCCGATATTGATAATGCTCCAGCCCATACTCCATTAACTTCCTGGTATCTTTCCATTTATATCCTTTATTATCCGGCCATCCGCATGCCAGAAGTGCCACGATAAAGGTACGCTCATCCCGTCTTAAGCTTCCCACATAACAATATCCCGCCTCTGCCGTAAATCCCGTCTTGCCGCTCAGTGCCCCGTCCATCATATCCAGGAATGCATTATGATTATGACACGAAAATGTACGCTTCCTGTCTGTATCCTGGAACTGATATTCCTTCGTCCGGGTCACTTCAAGAAATGCTTCCTTTTCCCCGGATGTCATAATACAGTACTGCATGATCTTTGCCAGGTCTTCTGCTGTTGTAGAATGTACGCCGCTTTCATCTTCCGCATCCAGTCCGTTTGGCGTAATAAAATGGGTGTCCTTACAACCGATCTCTGCAGCTTTTGCATTCATTTCTTTTGCAAATTCTTCTACACTTCCGGCAATGCCCTCTGCCACAGCCACAGCGCTGTCATTATGCGATTCCAGCATCAGGGAATACAACAGGTCTTTGATGTAGAACACTTCCCCTTTCTGCATCCCAAGATGTACCTTCGGCTGGGACGCAGCCTGATCCGATACTTCTATCGTCTGATCCGGATGTTCCCGCAAGGATTCCAACGCAAGGATACACGTCATGATCTTCGTTGTACTTGCCATCGGACGGACCACATCTGCATCCTTTCCATACAGTACCCGGCCGCTGTCTGCATCCATCAGCACTGCCGAAGCGGCATAAAGTTCTGCCGGTTCATCCCCGAACACCCGCTTCGCATTCTGTGCAGCATCATCGTTCTCCGTTCCATTCGTCTGCTTCTGTGCCTCTTTTTTCCCCGATTCGGTCAGAATCTTTCCGGCAGTCTCCGTATTCTCTGTCCACCTTTTATTCCTTGATTCCAGACTCTGTATACGGCATGCCATGCCCATGCCAGCGATCAATACCGCCAGCAATACCACCGATACGATTTTATGCGGCCGTCTTTTCATATTTCTCCACTCCGGGTATATTCCGTTAAGAAAATATATGCCCGGGAAAACAAAAAAATCACTCCACCGGCTGTCTGCCGCGTGAAATGATTTTCCATGTTATTTCCTGCCACATCTTCTATATATCTAATTTTAACTGTACTTCTTCTTCTGCTTCTTCTTTAAACGTCTCTACCTGTTCCGGATTCGGACTTGGAAGGTCATCCAATGAATGAATACTGAACCTTCGCAGAAATTCTTCCGTTGTTCCAAAAAGAATTGGTTTTCCCGGAGCATCCATTCGTCCTCTTTCTGATACAAGATTATATTCTACCAGTTTATTTACCGCATGATCTGACTTCACACCACGTATCTTTTCAATCTCAAGCTTTGTAACTGGCTGCTTATAGGCAATGATCGATAGTGTCTCAAGTAAAACATCCGTAAGGACATGCTTCTTCGGCTGCGATGCCACACGGATCAAATATTCATACATCTCCGTCTTCGTACACATCTGATACGCACCGTCCAATTCTATGATGCGGACGCCTCTGTCTTCCGCCACATATTTATCCATCATTTTATGTATTACTTTACGCGTAGTTTCTTCATCCTGTTCCAGCGCTCTTGCGATCTTTCCGATCTCTACAGAATCCCCCATTGTAAAAAGAATCGCCTCGATGATCCCTTCCATCTGTTTTATTTTTAACTTTGCCATGTTATCTTCCTTATACTTCTTCAACTTTTGATGTAATCATAATCTCATCAAATGGCTGATCCTGCTCTATAAAGATCACGCCTTCCTTCATCAACTGTAAGATTGCAAGAAACGTAACAACCACCTGTACCTTGGAGCTTTGCTTTTTTAATAGCGCCCGGAATCCAAATTTCCTGTGCGACCTGGCATATTCCGTCACATAATCAAGCTTGTCCGGAAGTGTTACTTCTTCTTTCTCAATTTTTCCAAATTTACTTCGTACCGGATCAACCTTACTTTCCTGTCTTTTCATTACTTCTTTGAAAATACGGTTAAGCTGCACCAGTGTCAGATCTCCCAGAAGTTCATCCAAGTTCACTGGCGGTACATATCCTTTTACCTCATCCGGAATCGTCGCCGACTTATACATAACCCGGTCACCGTCCAGTTCACGGTCTTTTAGTTCATATGACATGAATTTATACATCTTGTATTCCAGCAATTGTTCTACCAGTTCCTGTCTCGGATCCTCTTCTTCTCCTTCTTCATTCACTTCTTTTGGAAGGAGCATTCTGCATTTGATATCCAGAAGTGTCGCTGCCATCACAAGAAATTCACTCATAATATTCAGATCTTCTTTCTGCATGGCTTTAATATATTCCATATATTGATTCGTGATCTCGACGATTGGAATATCGTAAATGTCTATTTTATTTTTTTCGATCAAATGTAACAGCAGGTCTAACGGACCTTCAAATACCTGTAATTTTACCGGAATCCCCATACATATCCTCCATTATCATAACTTAATTATTATACAGGACATTTGGAAATTACTCAAGTCTTTATCTTTCATTTCCGGATAATTCCAGAACAATCAGCTCCGGCCAGTTCCACAGTCTTAACGGCACCGAATGCGTCCCAAGTCCGCGGCTTACAACTGCTGTCTGTTCTCCTTCCTGGTAAATTCCCCCGGAATACTTTGGAAACAGTGTAAAATTCGTCGAAATGACTCCACCGATCCACGGGAGTTGTACCACACAGCCGTGATAATGCCCGCCCAGGATCAGATCTGCCCCATATGCCAGATATTCTTTCATATATCCCGGATGATGCGCAAGCAGGATCTGATAATCATCCCCGTGTTCTCCGATACGGTCTGTGATTTCTTTTAACGAAAGTTCTTTCTTTCCAAATCTTGCATACGCTCCAAGCGGGATCTCCAGGCCAGAAAGTTTCACAGGCACTTCGTCCAATTTTACTGTCTCTGATGCATTCTCTAACATGTGGATTCCAGATGCCGTCAGTGCTTTTTTGTACTCTTCATAAGATTGTTCATACTTATCCGGCAGTTCTTTTAATTTCTGTTCATGATTACCATTTGCACAATAAACCGGGCAGATTCCCGGCAGTTTTGCAAGAAAATGAACCGTCTTATCATAAGAATTTCCATCCTTTCTGACCAGCATATCACCGCCGATCAGAATCAGATCCGGATGCTGATTCCGAATACTTTCCAGCAGGCGTTCATTCTCTTCTCCATACATCCGGTTGTGTAGATCGCTTAAGAATATAATCTTTTTTTCCCTTTTGATTCCATTTAATTTCTGTGAGCAGATCCGATACTTCGTCACGCGGAAATCCCGCAGTTCTCTTATCATTTCTATCAGGCAGTACACTATAAAAACTGCCACAATTATCAGAATTATTTTTATCAATTTCTACTTCTCCTTTACATCCGGGTTTATTATATAATTCTTTCTGTTCATTTTCAATTAATTGTGCTAAAATTCATTCTTGTAGGTTATTCAATTCATTATAAGGAGGTTTTTGTTATGAATATACCAGAACGAATCTCCGCTCTTCGCGCATTAATGGAAGAACGAGGATATGACGTCTACATGGTTCCTACCGATGATTTTCATCAGAGTGAATATGTCGGCGATCATTTTAAAGTAAGAGAATATATCACAGGATTTACAGGTTCTGCCGGAACTGCTGTCTTCACAAAGGATGAAGCAGGCCTCTGGACTGACGGAAGATATTTTCTTCAGGCTGACCAGCAGTTAGCCGGAACAGGCGTAAAGCTCTATAAGATGGGCGAGCCTGGCGTTCCTACAGTAGAAGAATTTATTGCTTCTGCATTACCTGAAGGTGGTACACTCGGATTCGACGGACGTGTCGTTGCCATCGAAGAGGGAGCTGCACTGGAAGAAGCCGTTGCTTCTAAAGATGCCAAGATCAACTATTCCGAAGATCTTGTCGGAGAAGTATGGGCAGACCGTCCTGCGCTTTCTGAAAAGCCGGCTTTCGCACTCGGCGAAGAATACACAGGTGAAAGTACAGAGAGCAAACTTGCACGTGTCCGTGAGGCTATGAAAAAGGCAGGTGCCGATGTACATGTTATCGCTGCACTTGACGATGTATGCTGGATCACAAATTTACGTGGAGATGATGTAGATTTCTTCCCATTATTACTTTCTTATGCAGTCATCACAATGGACGAAATGAAGCTTTACATCGATGAACGCAAATTAAATGACGATATGAAAGCTGATCTTGCAAAGAACAACATCACCATCCATCCGTATAATGCAATCTATGAGGACATCAAGAACTTAGACACCGCATCTACTGTTCTGGTAGACCCAAACCGTCTGAACTATGCACTGTTCAACAACATTCCTGGCGGCACAAAGGTTGTTCAGCAGGTGAACCCGACGATTGCAATGAAGGCAAAGAAAAATGATGTCGAGATCAGAAACATCATCAACGCTCATAAAAAAGATGCCGTAGCCATGACAAAATGGATGTACTGGCTGAAGACAAATATCGGCAAGATCGAGATCACAGAGCTCAGTGCTGCTGCCAAACTGGAAACATTGCGTAAAGAACAGGAAGGTTACTTATGGCAGAGCTTTGAACCAATCTGCGCTTCCGCTGAGCATGCTGCGATCGTTCACTATGAACCGACTCCGGAGACAGATGTTCCTCTGACACAGAACGGATTATTCCTGACCGATACAGGCGGAGGATACTTAGAAGGTTCTACCGATATCAGCCGTACTTTTGCATTTGGTGAACTCACACAGCAGATGAAAGAAGATTTCACAACTGTATTACAGTGTAACTTCAATCTTGCACATGCCGTGTTCCTTGAAGGAACTACCGGATACAACCTGGATGTTCTGGCCAGAATGCCGGCATGGAGACGTGGCATCAACTTTAACCACGGTACCGGACATGATGTCGGATATCTGATGAACATCCACGAAGCTTCTTGCGGATTCCGTTGTGCGATCCGTGAAAAAGAACAGGCTCCTCTGATGGCCGGACTTGTCATCACAGATGAACCTGGTATCTATATTGAAGGCAGCCACGGAGTTCGTACAGAGAACGAACTTCTGGTAAGAAAAGGTCCTAAGAATGAATATGGACAGTTCTTATACTTCGAGCCTATCACATATGTTCCGATCGATCTGGATGCAATCATTCCAGAGATGCTGACAGATCAGGAACGTGAGCAGTTAAACGAGTATCATAAGAAAGTTTATGAGATTGTTGCTCCGCATCTTAATGATGAAGAACGTGAGTGGTTGAAGGAGTATACTCGGGCTATTTAATCTTGGGAACCGGACTCCCGGACCTCCACAAAACTTAACAAGCCATTCCTGTTCAGATTCCGTCGGCAGGAAAATCTAAAGGGACAAAATTCTGCTAAAAACAGAGTTCCGAAATCTGAAACTCGGCATACGCCTCAAACAGTCAAATTTCGAACCTCTAACGCAGAATTTTGTCCCTTAAGATTTTCCAACAACAACCTATTTCGAGCATATACTGCTTTTAAAGTACATACTCTTCCAGCACATTCTCTAATGCGCTTCTATAATTTTGTTTCTCGATTTCTTCTGTCGTGATGATGTCTACGGATCCGATTCTTTTACCGTTCAGGTAATACATTGTTTCACCCACTTTTTCACCTTTTTTTAATGGTGCTTTTACATTCTTATCTTTTCTGGTTTTATTTTCTATCTTGGTCAAATCTGCACCTGTGGTGTCTATATAGGTGAATGCACCTTGCTGGCGTACCTTTACCTGTTTTTCTCTGCCACCCCTGACTTCAACCGGTGATATCTTCTTTTGTTTCTTTTCTGTGTATTTCTGACATTTGCCGAAACCATAATTCAATAAAGTAATCGCGTCTCTGACTCTGGCTTTGCTGTCATCTGCTGCCATGATCACGGCGATCAGATCAATATCATCTTTTCTTCCGGTTGCGGATACACAGAATTTGGCTTTACTGGTAGAGCCAGTCTTTAACCCAGTTGCATACTCATACTGACGGATCAGTTTGTTTGTATTCGTAAGTCCGAATTCTGATTCGCCCTTTTGGGTTTTATGTATGATATTCTCCATCCAGATGTTACAGTAATCAAAGATTTGAGGATATGTAGTGATCAGTTCTTTTGACATCAATGCAATATCTCTTGCCGTTGTCAGATGACCGTCTGCATCCAGACCGTTGCAATTTACAAAATGTGTATTCTTCATGCCAAGATCCTTTGCCCGTTTGTTCATCTTTGTAACAAATTCTTCTTCGTTTCCGCAGATGTATTCGGCCATCGTCACACATGCATCATTCGCACTTGCCACAGAGATGCATTTGATCAGTGTATCTACCGTCTGTGTCTCCCCAGGCTCCAGAAATACCTGTGAGCCACCCATGGATGCTGCATATTCAGATGTTGTCACTTCATCCCCCAGCTTGATCTGCCCACTGTCCAGTGCATCGAATATTAACAACAATGTCATAACTTTTGTTACACTTGCAGGCGGTAATTTCTCATCCGGATTTTTTTCATATATGATCTGTCCTGTTGATGCTTCCATCAAGATTGCCGACGGTGCACTGATCTGCTCTTGTTGTCTTTTCTCATTCTCTGTATTATTTTCTTGTGAATTTTCCGGTTGATTCTCTTCCGACGGAACTGCATATGCAGGTTGTAAAAAGAGTACAAAAGACATTAGTATTGCGCTGATACATCGTCTATGCCGCATCTTTTTTGATTCCTCGCTGACATTTTTTCGATTATTATTATCTTACTCGGAGAAATTGTATATTATTCCATAACTCTATTGTTTTCCCTCACCAAAAATCATATAATAGACAGGAACACTTTTTGAAAGGATGACAAATTATGAAATTTATATACCCTGCAGTATTTCACAAAACTGAGGAAGGACATTATAAAGGATATTTCCCGGATCTGGAATGTTGTTATGGAGAAGGTGAGACTCTGGATGAAGCCATTGAAAGTGCCAATGAAGCGGCACGTGACTGGATCACACTGGAACTTTCCGAAGATGAACCGATGATCCCATACGTATCTGATATTGAAGATATCGAAGTAAAAGACGGTGAGATCGTCCGCAATATCTCCATGAACATCCGCTTCTACGAAGGCTGGGACGAATAACCTGTGTATAAAATTTTTGAATCTGAAATTTCTTCCAGATTATGAAAACTCTTCTAGTGTATTAATTATATTTCTCCACATACTATGGATGTAACAACAAGGAAAAAGTTACAAAGTTACCAGAAGGAGGAGTATAAAAATGGCAAATCGTTCATCAAACAAAGCAGCCGTACCTGAGGCAAAGGGTGCATTAGACAAATTCAAGTATGAGGTAGCAAGCGAACTTGGAGTTCCGTTATCAGACGGCTACAACGGAGACCTGACATCAAGACAGAACGGATCTGTCGGCGGTTATATGGTTAAGAAAATGATTGAACAGCAGGAAAAACAGATGGCAGGCAAATAGTCTGACACCGCCTGCAAAAGCTAGAAACGCAGACTGGAAAATTGCAAAAAATCAACACATGATTTCTATTATTACAAAGTTGTCATGTGTTGATTATTTTTTGTTATATTCACAGAGTCTGCACATTGCGGCTTCTTTGTTATATCCGCCGGATCCATCTGCAGTGATTTCCCCCGTTATGTTATATCACAACTCCTGCCGCATTCTCATAATTCGGCAGTTTTCTGATCCATTCTTCATCTTCTTCCGTAAGCTGATCTGCGGCCTCATTTGCCATCTGAAGGATCTTCGCATCCTGATAGATATCTCCAAGCTTGAAATTCATAAGTCCGCTCTGGCGGATACCAAAAAGGTCTCCGGGACCACGTAGTCTTAAATCCTCGCTTGCAATCTTGAATCCATCATTTGAGTGATTTAGAATATCCAGCCGCTCTTTCGTTTCCTTTGATTTTGAGGCACTCATGAAGATACAGTAAGACTGATATTTTCCACGTCCCACACGTCCCCTTAACTGATGAAGCTGCGCCAGACCAAATCGTTCGGCATTTTCGATCATCATGACGGTTGCATTTGACACGTCGATTCCAACTTCGATAACTGTGGTTGACACCAGAATCTGAATCTCATTTCTTCCGAACCGGTCCATAATATCGTCTTTCTGTGCCTGCTTCATCTTTCCATGCAGACAGGCCACCTGGATCTGATCACCCATCTCTTCTTGAAGTGCTACTGTATAATCCGTTACATTTTCAGCTTCCATTGTCTCGCTTTCTTCTACCATCGGACAGATCACATAGCACTGGCGTCCTTCTGCGATCTGTTTTTTCATGAAATTATAGGCTTTATTGCGATATCCGGTATCTACCACACAGTTTTTAATCGGAAGACGGTTCGCCGGAAGTTCGTCAATCACTGATATATCCAGATCACCATATAAAATAATCGCAAGCGTTCTTGGGATCGGCGTCGCACTCATAACCAATACGTGAGGTTCTCCACCCTTTAATGCAAATGTTTCCCGCTGTTTTACTCCAAATCTGTGTTGTTCATCAGTTATGACAAGCCCGAGGTTATCATAGCTTACAGCCCCCTGGATCAATGCATGCGTTCCGATAATAATTTTCGCCAGTCCGCATTCAATCCGGTCATATGCACGCCGTTTTTCTTTCGCTGTCATAGAACCCGTAAGCAGTTCAACCTTGATCGGGATATCATAATCTTCGAACATCTTCGTTATATTCTCATAATGCTGCCTTGCAAGCACCTCTGTCGGTGCCATCATTGCCCCCTGATAACCATTGAATGCCGCATTCATCAGCGCAAGTACCGCAACGATCGTCTTACCGGAACCGACATCCCCCTGTACCAGTCTTGACATTGTCTTGTCCGAACCAAGATCTTTCTCAATCTCTTTCCAGACTTTTTGCTGTGCACCGGTCAGTTCAAAAGGCAGATTTTCCAGAAATTTCTGTACCTCCGGCCGGGACTGCATCGGATAATTATTGTCCAGACGTTCATTTTTCTCCTTTAGTCTTCGGATCGACAAAATGAATTCCAGAAATTCTTCGAATACCAGGCGCTCTCTTGCATGATAAAAGACTTCCTTATCTTCAGGAAAATGTATTCCTCTCACCGCATAATTGTATTCTGCCAGACCATATTTCAAACGCAGTGAATCCGGCAGGATCTCTCTTGTAAGATCCAGACCATCCAGTGCCTGCTTCATGGCCTTCATAACCATGTTGTTGGATAATCCGGCCGTCAGACCATATACAGGCTGTAATGTATGCAGCTTCTCTTCGTATTTTGCAGAAGGATAGAAGATCT
>ERZ825324.3749-NODE-3749-length-13628-cov-3.270611_pt1 | contig 13628 bp, 11 predicted proteins | sample MGYA00519859_ERZ825324 | MGnify/ENA primary metagenome ERZ825324 (study PRJEB31778, sample SAMEA3449198) | human gut metagenome | biome: human gut; feature: human-associated habitat; material: faeces | place: United Kingdom | collected 2010/2012 ... | reverse complement strand
CTGAATAGTCATTGGCAGATGTTTTATGGCAAAATATCCTAAGATCCATGAACCGAGCACGATGAATGACTTCACTACAATCAGGGCATGATCTGAAGCCGTCATTATCGAGCAATCCCCTGCTGTCATAGTGCCGACAAGTACCGGCGACATGAGCAGTGCGCCGAAAACGGTATTGAGCATAAGCACTGTCAGCACGTCGTTGTCACGCACCGACAATTTCTTCATCACGTCATAGAATCCCAGGCATGCAGCCGATATCAGAGCCAGAGCAACCCACATGATGCGACATAGTCAGGAGAACAGCATGCGGAAAGCTTCCTCCACTTTGCTGACTTCAGTGATCTTTATGTTGAGCGACCCGAGATCCATGCCTTTCACGTTGCTGCGGGGAATGATGATCTGTTCCATCCCGAGCTTCTCGGCCTCCTGAATGCGCTGCTCCACACGTGTGACGGGACGTATCTCGCCAGTCAGTCCTACCTCTCCGGCCATGCATACCGTGCGCGGCACTGCCATATCGACGTTGCTCGACAATATGGCGCTGATCACAGCAAGATCCAGTGCCGGATCGTTGACTTTCATGCCGCCGGCGATGTTCAGGAACACGTCCTTTTGCGCGAGTTTGAAGCCGACACGCTTCTCAAGCACGGCCAGGAGCATGTTCATACGCTTGGCGTCGAAGCCTGTGACTGACCGCTGGGGGGTGCCGTAGGCAGCTGTACTTACCAGCGCCTGCACCTCTATCATCAGAGGCCGTATGCCCTCCATCGTCACACCAATTGCCGTGCCCGAAAGATGGTCGTCGGTCTGCGACAGCAATATTTCCGATGGATTCGTGACCTCCCGCAAGCCTGTCCGCACCATTTCGTAGATACCAAGCTCCGAAGTGCTTCCGAAGCGGTTTTTGATTGATCTCAGCAGCCGGTAGAGATAATGTCTGTCACCTTCAAACTGGAGCACTGTGTCGACGATATGTTCCAGCACTTTCGGGCCGGCAATATTCCCCTCTTTGGTGATATGGCCGATCACGATTACCGGCACGCCGCTCTCTTTTGCATAACGCAGCAGTCGGGCAGAACATTCACGCACCTGCCCGACACTTCCGGCAGGCGATTCAAGTTCCTCGGAAGCAATGGTCTGAATGGAATCAATGACAATGAGACCGGGATCCACATTCTCGATATGCTCGAAAATGTTTTCAAGCGATGTATCGCATACGATATATACCGTTTCGCTCTGACGTCCGAGCCTTTCGGCACGCATCTTGATCTGCATGGCGCTCTCCTCTCCCGACACATAAAGCACCTTACGTGACTGTATCGACAGAGTGTTCTGCAGCACGAGAGTGGATTTGCCTATTCCGGGTTCGCCGCCGATAAGCACCATTGATCCTGGCACGAGGCCCCCTCCGAGCACCCTGTTTAGTTCTTTGCTCGGCATACGGATGCGTGGTGCGTCGGAAGTTTCTATCTCAGACACACGCAGAGGTTTCGGTTTCTGACGCGACGACAATCCTCCTTTTGATCTGGAAGCGTTTTCTACTGCTACTTTCTCCTCTACCAGAGTATTCCAGGCGCCGCATGCGCTGCACCGTCCTTCCCATTTGGGGAAATCGTTGCCGCATGCGCTGCATACCCATACTGTCTTGATCTTTGCCATATCAACGGATTTAACTCATCTGCCGGCGGCGGAATTCCGCCAATATGATTGCTGTGGCCATCCCGACATTGAGCGATTCGGCGCCATGGCGAGTGGGAGGAAAGGGAGGTATTTTAAGCCGCATGTCGACCAGCGAGGCGATTTCTTCAGATATGCCGTGACCCTCGCTGCCCATCACTATGATACCAGTGCTTGGCACACTGCTGCTGTAGATGTCGGCGCCGTCAAGAAATGTCCCGCAGATTGTTGAGCCGGATGAGCGCAACAGAGCTGCGAGATCGGTTCTCACCGGTCTGACTCTTGAGATTGATCCCATGCTTGCCATTATCGCTTTCGGTGAATATGGATCGGTCGAATCAGCCGAGCACACTACCGTATCTATTCCGAACCAGTCAGCCAGGCGCACGATCGTTCCCATATTGCCCGGATCCTGAATGCTGTCGAGAGCGAGAGCGAGACCGTCGCTTCCGATATTATCAGGCAGCCGTTCCTCAGGCATTTCATAGACGGCTATTACCTGCGGGGGCGTGGAAAGATGACTCATCCGCTCGAGGTCGCGGCGTGTGACTGCCGCCAGTGACTCTCCGGCTCGTGATGACAATTCCCGGTGCTCTTCAATCCATGCCGCAGTGGCATAAAGGCTATGGAGCGGGAAATAACCGAATGTGTCAGCCACGCACTTCTGCCCTTCGGATTTGAAGAGGCCGGAATCACGTCGCACACGGGCATCGTCGAGCGTCGCGACGAACTTCCTCATCTGGTTGGTAAGTTGCATATAGGGTATCTTTATTCCGCAAAATTACTGCAAAATCACGAAAAACTCCGTAACTTTGCACTCCGAAAAAGCAAAAATCCATTAATCAATGTCACAACTGACCGACGAAATAAGTCGCCGACGCACGTTTGCGATCATATCCCACCCCGATGCGGGTAAGACTACTCTCACTGAGAAACTGCTTCTCTTCGGAGGTGCGATACATATAGCCGGAGCCGTCAAATCCAACAAGATCAAAAAGACGGCCACGAGCGACTGGATGGAGATCGAGAAGCAGAGGGGGATCTCTGTGGCCACTTCTGTGATGGGTTTTGAATACGATGGCTACAAGATCAATATTCTCGATACTCCGGGACACCAGGATTTTGCCGAAGACACTTATCGCACTCTTACTGCAGTAGACAGTGTGATCATAGTCGTAGACGTAGCGAAGGGCGTCGAGCAGCAGACACGCAAACTCATGGAAGTATGCCGCATGCGAAATACCCCGGTGATCATATTTGTAAATAAGCTTGACCGTGAGGGACGCGATCCGTTTGATATTCTTGATGAATTGGAGCAGGAGCTGCATATCGCAGTCCGTCCCCTGAGCTGGCCCATCAATATTGGCGCAAAATTCAAGGGAGTATACAATATCCACGAGCATTCACTTGATCTTTTCACACCCGACAAACAGAAAGTGACCGAGCGTGTGGAGATCGACAGCGTCGACGATCCGCGCATTGACGGGGCGGTCGGTGAAAACGACGCGTCAAAGCTTCGTGAGGATCTGGAACTTATCGAGGGGGTCTATCCCGAATTCGACCCCCAGGAATATCTCGCGGGAAAAGTCGCTCCGGTGTTTTTCGGATCAGCACTTAATACATTCGGAGTCAAGGAGCTGCTCGACTGTTTCGTTAAAATAGCTCCGTCGCCCCGCCCCATCGAAGCCGTTGAACGCAAGGTTAGCCCGGAGGAAGAGGCATTTTCGGGTTTCGTGTTCAAGATTCATGCCAACATGGATCCCAACCACCGTTCATGCATCGCTTTTGTGAAAATATGTTCCGGAAAGTTTGAGCGCAACGCTCCATACCGTCATGTGCGTTCAGGCAAAACTCTGAAGTTTGCCGCACCCACTGCCTTCATGGCCCAGAAAAAGAGTATTGTCGATGAGGCCTATCCCGGCGATATCGTGGGCATTCCGGATACCGGCAATTTCAAGATCGGTGATACGCTTACTACATCGGAAGAGCTGCATTTCAAGGGGTTGCCGAGTTTCTCGCCGGAAATGTTCAAATATATCGAGAACACCGATCCCATGAAGTCGAAGCAGCTCGACAAGGGCATACAGCAGCTCATGGACGAGGGTGTGGCTCAGCTGTTTACCAACCAGTTCAACGGACGCAAGATCATCGGTACTGTCGGTCAGCTGCAGTTTGAGGTCATACAATACCGTCTTCTCCATGAATATGGGGCACAGTGCCGTTGGGAACCGATATCACTGTATAAGGCGTGCTGGATCAAGAGCGACGATCAGGAGGCTCTTGAAGCCTTCAAACGTCGTAAGCATCAGTTCATGGCTACAGACCGAGAGGGACGCGACGTATTTCTTGCTGATTCATCCTACGTCCTCCAGATGGCCCAGACTGATTTCCCCAAGATACAGTTCTTCTTCTCGTCTGAATTCTGACATCGCAGTTACGACAGTCATAGGACAAATCACGGCGGCATAACATCCATTATGCCGCCGTAAATATGATATTCAGTATTTATTGACTGTTTTACTCTCGGTCGGATTCTTCGACAGTGATGACGTCAGAGGCCTGTTCTTCAGGTGTCTGAAAGCCGGAAAAGAATAAACGGAGTTGCGGTTCGCTGACGATCTGGTCATCGGGACCGGTGCCCTGGCGTTCGCTCATGCGCCGGATAATGGTATCAAGAGGTGTCTTTAGATATACAAATAATGGTTCGACGCCGTTAGCTCTGCAAATATTTCGGAAAGCTTCGCGTCTCTGTCGCTTGCACATGGTGGAGTCGACCACGATGCGCTCACCTTTTGCGATAAGAGCGGCAGTGCGTTTGTCGATCTCTTCAGCCGCCCACAGAAACGCCTGCCGATGGGTTTCCGGATCAAGACCGGGGAATTCATCGCCATATCGCTGCCATATGATTTCATCCGATGAAAGGCGTACGAATCCCTGACCGACAAGCTTACGCGCGCAATAGGTTTTCCCTGCTCCGCTCACGCCACACATCGCAACTACACGATACCTCCTGGCTATTTCGTCAAGCTTCCGGCTCGTCATCTATTTTTATAAGCTCATAGTCCTGACATCCGAGTCCAAGCTCCTCTGCGTAATCAAGCAGATGCGTGGCCTGTTGCTGTTCCATGCGTTCTATCAGGTGTGCTTTACCTTCGTCATCGGCATTATATACCATGTCGACGCAGGCTCTGTCGAGAGCGACCGGATCGAGTGAGGCCAGTATGCCGAGATCCTTCATTTCTATGGGAGCCGGTTCGGCCACGCAGTCGCAGTCGACCGACAGATTGTTGGCCACACTGATGAAAAGGATGTTTTCGCCGGCTTCTTCAAAAACCGATTCGCAAGCTTCGGCCATTGATTCAAGAAAGTCGGTCTGCGGCGGCACATTGGCCCAGTCAACCGGGATATCTCTGGAACCTCCGGCTGTATGTATCCATGCTTTTCCGGCCGACGATGCCATTCCGATGGCAACGTTTTTCAATGCTCCGCCGAAACCGGCCATGGGATGTCCTTTGAAGTGCGAGAGCACCATCGTGAAGTCGTAGTTTTCCCAATTCTTGCCTACGAAATTCTCTTTAAGATGACGTCCGCGCTTCACCGGAAGTGATATTTCACCTTCGGCATCCATGATATCCACCGGAGCAATGGCTGTGAATCCATGCTCGGCGGCTGTCTGAAGGTGTTCGGCAGTGGTGTTCCGCGAGCCGTCGTATGCGGTGTTGCACTCCACGATAGTGCCGTCCACGAGTCCCACAAGTTTCTTTATCACGTCTACACTAAGATGGTTAGGATTGCCACCTTCGCCGGTCGACAGCTTTATGGCTACATTGCCATGGGCTTTGCGTCCGAGCATTTCATATATTCTCACGAGATTCTCGGCATTGATTCTTTTGCAAAAATATACTTTTGGCTTATTCATGATTTCAGATATAGTGCTATTCAAGGTTTATAAACGTTTCAGTCATTCTCTCTTCTGCCGACCCATTCAGTCTCCATCAGATAAAAGTCGGGCTTGGGAGCGCCGCGGAGTTCAGAGTCAAAAAATGCTTTCCACCGCTGATAGTACAATTCGCGCAGCAGTCCGCTCCATTCTCTGTGACTATAGTCATGCAGTCCGCCGAGGTTGGAAGCCACGCTGTCGCCCCATACTGTAATGAGCTGTGCTGCATTACGCCTGTAGAGTTTTCTCGCTTCGGTATCGTCATCGGCGAGATTTCCTGCCGCATCAAGCCATGTATCGACACACATGTCGGGTTGAACCGATAGTGTTGAGTCCTGCATTAAGATAAGATTGAGGAACTGTTCGGATACAGCCGTCAGGCTGTCGGTCAGCCCACGTTCTTTAAGATCGGCCATATGGCGTATCAGGCGGTTTCCTTCGTCGGCATTCGCCTGTCGTCGGATATCCGCAAGGTCAAAGGCGAAATTGGCGTTGCCGCCATAGGAGGGAGCAGCTTTAAGCATGAGTCGGGCCGCCTTGGCTGTGGAGTCGGGAGAATAAAACATCTCTGAGCTGCCCCAGGTCGATGCGCTGCGGGGCGTCCACGACGGACGCGCGCAGAAAAGTGATTCGAGCGTGCCTTGTCCTTTCATGTCGACCGGAGCGTTATAGACGGTGTTTCGCAGGGCATCCCACGCCTCGATGACTTCAGGCGTGGCTTCGCGGCCGTAGCGAGCCGACAGATAATCTTTAAGCCATGCGCGTGTGTCGAAACGCTCGCTCCGCCATGGGAGTTCCATTGCCAGTTCGTACATCACGGGATTGTTCTCGATACCCTCGGGAGTCAGTCCCACTCCTGTCAGCCGGTGGAGCGAATCGGCAGCCATGGCGTCATAGAATCCGTCGACAAACATGTCCATGCGTCCGTGCAGCCCTATGTTGCCACCGAAATTCAGAAGCATGCAGTAGATCCATTCATGATCGCCATACACATTCGGGCGACGCCACTTGGCATCCTTGTCGCTGTAAAGATCCAGCACCTTCATGTCGCCCCTCGCCACGGTGTCGATCATGTCGCGGCGCGGATTGCCTCCCCAGCTCTGTATCACCCATTCCGATTCAGGATTGGCTCGTTTCATAGCCTCTTTGAGCCGACGACCTGCAAGAGGGATGTCGACCTTCTCGGCAGGGCCTCCCTCGTGGAAAGGATCCATGGAATAGTATTTGGCTGTTCCGTAAAGGCTGTCGAGCTCCCTATAATACATATCGGCCAAGCGTGGAAATTCATCTGTATCGGGGGAAAGGAAGGCCGGACGCACAAATCCGCACCATTTACCTGTGTTGGTCACCTTGAACCCGAGCTTTTCGTGGATATCATGGGGCACCATACCCGCATAACCCGGATATACCGGTTCGATGCCCAGTGAGCGCATGCGAGCCACTATCTTATGTTGCAGGTCGGTCTGGCGCTCATACCATTTGTCAGGCAGCGGGCCTCCCCACCCTTCGAGATTGTTCATCTGCCACCAGGCAAAGAAGGCTGGCCCGCTTATAAAGCGTCCGATTTCTTCATCGGTATATCCGAGTTTTTTCAACATGTTTCGCCATACGGTTTCGATACCTGTCATCGTGAGCGGCATATTGATGCCATGCAGCGCCATCCAGTCGATCTCTTTCATCCATCGGTCCTCGTCCCAGAATGGCATCGAATAGGAATAGGTGCAGTAATTGAGATAATACCGATCGGGCACCGATGCTGCTTTCCTTATGGTTTCTCCGGGCAAAGGAAGCGGTTCAGGCAGCGGTTGAGTCAGGTTATTCCATGAAATATGGATGCCGGCAACGTATTTCAGATACCAGTTGAGTCCTGTGGCGAGTGCCACACGGCTGTTGCCTTCGATCTTGACGTGGCCGGAATCAGCGCTGATTTCAAAGAATTCCGGCCCTTCGGAAGGAAGTTCATGGAACAGTATTCGTCCGGCAGAGGTACCCTCGGTCACTCTCATGGCAAGAGAGTCTACCGGATTCGTGCTTTTGGCCGCGAAAGCAGTGGAAAGCAATGTGATAATTAAAAATACGTTGCGTAGTTTCATGAATCGTTTTTTGTTTACAAAGTAACATAAAAAACATGACAAAGCCAAACAAAAATTGACGGACTCCCATGCGAGGGAATCCGTCAAACTCATCTTAGGGGTGAACAGTGGGACTCGAACCCACGACCTTCGGAACCACAATCCGACATTCTAACCAGCTGAACTATGCTCACCATGGTCGCGTCTTCGCCGATATTTCGGTTTCGACGGTGCAAAGGTATGACTTATTTTTGACTCAGGCAATAGTTTCCGCTGTTTTTTTTATAAAGGCGGCAAAATTTTGACAGCAGTTCCTGTCTTTCTCTCATATCCGCGGATCTCTGATACTGTAGCCTGACAATACATAACCGACCTGCTTCTCCGCAGGAAGCGGATGTCAGGCCGGTATGCTGATGCGGTTTAATTGTTGCCGTGGTGATTGTTGTTAAGCTCCTTAGTCGCTTCCTTTACAAGCTCTTTGTCGACTTTATCGTCAAGTCCACGGTCGGTAGCGAGTCCGGGATACTCCATGACTTCCTTATCGGTAGCCTTAACATCTTTGTTGCAGCGGCAGCCGCATTTCGTTCCTTTCTCTTTCATGACTTTGTAGGTTATGCTTGTTAATATTACAACATTTACAACAATCGCTGCCGCTTTTTGGTTTATGGTTGAGCGTTTTCGAGTGGAAGTTTATTGAGTTCCTCAATGTAGGCGAGCAGTTCTTCCTTCCCCCTGCCGTCCTCACTTGATGTCACAAATACCGGTGGAAGAGATTCCCACGTTTCAAGAAGGTTCTCGCAATATTTTTCAATATTTTTCCTCGCGCCCTCTTTGCTGAGCTTGTCAGTCTTTGTAAATACGATACTGAACGGCACCCCGTTTTCGGCAAGCCATTCCATGAATTCAGTGTCGATCTTCTGAGGGGCATGACGCGAGTCGACAAGCAGGAACAGATTGGTCATCTGAGCGCGGTTGAGAATGTAGCCCTCGATGATTTTCTGAAGCTGACGGCGGCTCTCTTTGCCTCTCTGTGCATATCCGTATCCCGGAAGATCTACGATATACCAGCTGTCATTGATCTTAAAGTGATTTATCAGCATTGTCTTGCCGGGGGTGGATGACGTCAGAGCAAGATTCTTGCGTCCGGTCAACATATTGATAAGCGATGATTTGCCGACGTTAGAACGTCCGATGAACGCGTATTCGTGCATGTTGGCCGACGGACACTTGCGGTAATCGCTGTTGCTTATTTCAAAGCTGGCAGATTTGATATCCATTATGTTTCAAACTTTTTGAGCGTAAAGTTAATCATTTGTTTCGGGATTTGCTTAATTTTGCATCACAATGAGCAGCAACCCTAATAGAGAAAACATTTTTCGGTTCAGGCAGTTCGCAGTTTGCAATCGCGAGTGTGCCATGAAAGTGAGCACCGACAGCGTACTGCTGGGCTCCTGGGTATCGGTAAAGGGGGTAAGCTCGGCCATTGACCTCGGAGCCGGGTGTGGCATATTGTCGCTTATGCTTTGCCAGAGAGGCGTGGGCCGCGTGACTGCGGTGGAAATCGATGCTCCGGCCGCGGTGGAGGCAATCGGCAATATAGCTCTTTCGCCGTGGGCTGGAGCTGTGGAAATAATTGTAGGCGACGCTACGGCGTGTCGTTTGCAGCAAACCGATCTGGTGATCACCAATCCCCCTTTTTTCGACAGCGAGCTGATCTCCCCTGATGCTGCGAGAGCTATGGCACGACATCAGGGAAAAATGAATTTCGGATGGATATTGTCGGCTGCGCCCTCTCTGCTATCTCCAGGCGGACGCCTGGCACTGGTTTCTCCTGCTGAATCCGTGCCAGAGATCGAATGGCTTTGCTCTCTTAACCGGATGGCGGTCGTGCGAAGATGCGCTGTCCATACATCGCCACGCCGCAGGCCGAAAAGAATATTATGGGAGATCGCCAAAAACTGTGATTTCTCCTCCCGTCCAAAAGAAGAAAGTATTTATATTAGAAATAATTCAAACGAACTAACCGATGAATATGTCAGCCTTACCTCGGATTTCTACATCAAATGAGCATGGCCCGCTCTCCTTCAATGTCGACGAAGGGCGACGTCTGCTCTTCTTTATCTGTGTGACGGCACTGTGTCTCGTGATGGCCAGCGTGATAATCGCTGTAATTCTGCGTGATCCTACGACTCCCCGACTCAGGATATCGACAATCATACAGGATCTGCTGATGTTTATTGTGCCGGCTGTCGCTACAGCCGTAATCATCACGAGGCGACCGGCTCAGTTGCTTATGATCGACTCGAAGCCTACAGCCTTTGGGGTAATATTGACCCTTCTGGCTGTATTGGTCATGATTCCTTTTATGAATCAGGTGGTCGCATGGAATGAATCCCTTCATCTCCCGGAATTTATGGCCGGAATTGAGGAATGGATGAGAAATGCAGAGGAAAACGCAGGAGCCATGACTCAGAAGCTTATGGGCACAGATTCAGTCGGGAGCATAGTCATGTCGGTGCTTATTATAGGATTGCTTGCCGGATTCAGCGAAGAGCTTTTCTTTCGCGGTGCTCTACAGCGCCTGCTGTCCACAGCCGGAATGAACCTTCATGTGGCAGTATGGCTCGCGGCTTTTATATTCAGCGCCGTACATATGCAGTTTTACGGCTTTGTGCCGAGAATGCTCCTCGGTGCAATGTTCGGATATATGGCTGTCTGGAGCGGATGTCTTTGGCTTGCCGTAATAGCGCATGTAGCAAACAATACTCTGGTGATAATCGCTCAGGCGGTGTCGGCTTCAGGCGGATTTGATGTCAACCAGGTCGCTGCTGACCATACTCCCCTCTCCGCTGCAATGGCTATAGTGAGCCTTTTGGCCACTCTGGCGATAATGGCGCTGATCAGGAAATGCGGCCTTGAAACGCGCTCCTGACCGTCCGGCGACCATAATCAATCAAACTTCTTGCGGTTGAACACGAATCCTCGTCCGAGGTATTTCTCCCTTACGACAGGATTCTCCGCAAGCTCTTCCGATGTTCCCTGAAACAATATCTTGCCTTCAAACAGCAGATAAGCCCTGTCGGTGATGCTCAGGGTCTCCGGGGCGTTATGGTCAGTGATGAGAATGCCGATGTTTTTTTCCTTCAGCTTATAGACTATATACTGGATATCCTCCACAGCGATGGGATCCACTCCGGCAAAAGGTTCGTCGAGCATGATGAATTTCGGGTTGATAGCCAGACACCGCGCTATTTCAGTGCGTCGCCGTTCGCCTCCAGAAAGCTGGTCGCCAAGATTCTTTCTCACCTTCTGAAGGCGGAATTCGGATATGAGGCTCTCGAGCTTCTCACGCTGATATTCCGGAGTGGTATCGGTCATCTCCAGTACTGCCCTAATGTTGTTTTCCACACTGAGTTTGCGGAATACCGAAGGCTCCTGAGCAAGATATCCGATACCGTTCTGAGCTCTCTTGTATACCGGAAATTTCGTGATATTCAAGTCGTTGAGGAAGATTTCGCCTTCATTCGGAGTGATCAGGCCTACGGTCATATAAAACGTAGTGGTCTTACCGGCTCCGTTAGGGCCGAGAAGTCCTACGATCTCTCCCTGGGTCACGTTGATAGAAACATGGTTGACGACAGTACGCTGCCTGTATTTCTTTACGAGATTTTCGGTACGCAACACAATCTTTCCGTCGTCCGTCTTCTCTTTTGCTGCAGGCTCATATGCCGCCAGATGCTCGGCCGAAGAGAAATCCACCTCCTTGGCTTCATTGTTGGTTTTGCGTAAGTCGTTTAATTTTATGCTTATACCCATATTTATATCGGTGTGAGATCAGAAACCATAGGCTGCAAAATTACATATATTCTATGTAAATGCCCAACGAAATCAGAGGAAATTGATTACCTTTGCACCATTGTTGTAAAAAATCACATAAAGCCGGAATAAACTTTATTCAAGATGAAAGTTCTGAAGTTTGGCGGTACGTCCGTCGGAACTGTAGAGAGTCTGAGCTCGGTTAAAAAGATTGTCGAAGGACGTCGTAAGCCCGTCATTATCGTGGTGTCGGCGCTCGGTGGCGTCACCGATATGCTCATTTCCACCGCCAGAGCGGCAGCAGCGGGCGAAGAGGATGAATATAAGAAAACTTATGCCAACATCATTCGCCGTCATCACGATGTCATCGACGGCATGGTGCCTGAACATCTTAAGGATGATACCCGGAGTGAGGTAGACAGGATGCTCGAGGAGCTTGGAAATATATTCAAGGGAGTAAGCCTGCTTAACGATCTGTCATCGCGTTCTCTGGATACTATAGTGAGTTACGGAGAGAGGCTGTCGAGCTTTATAATCAGCCGGATAATCAAGGGCGCGCGTCTGTTTGACTCGCGACGGATTATAAAGACTGTCGACCAGTTTGGCAAACATGTGCTTGATAATGAGGCTACATTGCCGCTTGTAATAGATACACTCGGTTCGAAGGATTATGAGGTGGCCGTCGTGCCAGGATTCATATCATCCGATTCGGCTACAGGAGATGTGACCAATCTCGGCCGTGGCGGCAGCGATTATACGGCTGCCATCATTGCGGCCGCACTCGACGCTGAATCGCTTGAGATATGGACAGATGTAGATGGCTTCATGACGGCCGATCCACGGATTATCAGCAATACCTACGTCATAGACCATCTGACATTTGTCGAGGCTATGGAGCTGTGCAATTTCGGAGCCAAGGTAATATATCCGCCTACAATTTATCCGGTATTCCATAAAAACATCCCTATCCTTCTCAAAAATACTTTCAACCCCGAGGCACGCGGCACTTTGATTTCATCCAACAGCAGCGACGGTGAATCAGGTGCGGAAGGGAAAGCCATCAAGGGAATATCGTCGATCAGCGATACTTGCCTTATAACGGTTTCAGGTCTCGGCATGGTAGGAATAGTCGGCATCAACGCCCGAATATTCAATGCTCTGGCCCGGGAAGGCGTAAGCGTGTTTATGGTATCGCAGGCATCAAGCGAAAACACGACGTCGTTTGCTGTCAAGAATGAGGACGCTGCCAGGGCGGTCGAGGCTCTCGAAAAAGAATACGCCGCCGAACTGGCTTCAGGAGAGCTCAATCCCATTCATGCCGAGCACAATCTCGCCACTGTGGCTATAGTGGGCGAGAATATGAGAAACGCCGCAGGTGTGGCAGGCCGACTGTTCAATACTTTGGGCCGCAATGGCATCAATGTGATATCATGTGCCCAAGGCGCATCGGAGACCAATATCTCTTTCGTTATTAAAATAAAAGATCAGAAAAAGGCGCTCAACGTCATCCACGACAGTTTTTTTCTCTCTGACACCCAAGTACTCAATCTCTTTATAGTCGGAATTGGCAACATTGGGCGTCACCTGCTTCAGCAGCTTGCCCTGCAGCAGGAGAAACTTCTCCGCGAAAAGGCTCTGAAGCTAAAGGTAGTGGGCATCGCCAATTCCACCAAAGTTTACTTCGACCGTGAAGGCATCAATCTTGACGGCTGTATCGACCTGCTGAAATCCAAGGGCTCGCCTTCATCGCCTGAACTCATTCGCGACGAAGTGATAGGGATGAACATCTTCAATTCAGTATTTGTCGACTGCACTTCGAGCCAGCAGATCGCCGCTCTCTATCCCGACATGCTCAGTCATAATGTCAACGTGGTGGCTGCCAACAAGATTGCGGCATCGGGCAGCTTCGACACCTACCGCGACCTCAAGGCCATAGCACGTCGACGCGACGTCAAATATCTTTTTGAGACAAACGTCGGGGCCGGTCTGCCGATCATCACCACCATCAACTCACTTATCAATTCGGGCGACAAGATAATACGCATAGAGGCTGTATTGTCCGGCACCCTCAATTTTATTTTCAACACGATTTCCGCTACGGTGCCGTTTTCCGAAGCGAT
>ERZ825324.3737-NODE-3737-length-13673-cov-2.968498_pt1 | contig 13673 bp, 20 predicted proteins | sample MGYA00519859_ERZ825324 | MGnify/ENA primary metagenome ERZ825324 (study PRJEB31778, sample SAMEA3449198) | human gut metagenome | biome: human gut; feature: human-associated habitat; material: faeces | place: United Kingdom | collected 2010/2012 ... | reverse complement strand
GCCGACACTGACAGCGTTTTTGGCGGGATGATGATCGGCGACGGCGATATCGTCCTTGCCAACGTAGAACTTTGTCCCGTTTCTCGATGAGCCGACGCCAACGCTTCGCCATCCTCTACCTCGACGCCGGCGAGCGCAGGCGATGTTTCATCATTGGGCTGTGCATGTCCGTGGTTTGCGCGTCCGTCCCAGTGACCATTGGCTGCTCGTTTTCGCTCGTGTTCGTTATCCTCGTCCAGCACGATGCTGGGGTCTTTTGCGGCCCTGGCGGCGCGTTGTTCGGCTCGAATCTTCTCGGGGTCGTGGATCATGTCGCCGACGACCCACAGCATCCATCCGACGAATGCGATGATTAGCGCGATTATGGTGCATGTCAGGAAATCGGTGCTCAATCCGCCAACGAAAATCAGCAGGGCGAATATCCATACTCCGATTGCCAGAATATGGAGGCGGTTCGAGGACTCGGAGTTGTCCCGTTTTCGGTGGTTGTCGCGGTGTCGTCGGCGTTCTCTTCTTCCTTGACGGAATCGGGAGTGGAGGAGAACGCCTTGCTGTAGGCGGCCATCAGCTGGCGGAATGATTCCGAGGCGTCAGCGTTTTGCTTGTTTGTCACGGGCTGGGTTCCTTAGCGGAGTCCGAGTTTCGCGATGCGCAGGTCCATGGATCGCTGCGAGACGTTGAACGCTTCGGCCAGTTGTTCCGGGGTCATGCCCTGTGCCCAGAATTGCCGGACCGCGGAGGCCGGCATGAGGAGCGCCGCGGCGAATCCGTTCGCCCAACGCTCGTCGGGTTCCGTTCCCTTCGATGAACGCTCGTCTCGGTAGTCGATCTCACCGCCCTCGTCGCCCAATGCGTATTTTTGGTATTTCTGCACATAATGGCCGATTTCATGGGCAAGGGTGAAGCGTCGGCGGTGTGTATGGGCGAGCGCGTCGACCACGACTTTGCATGGGCGGCCCGCTTCTTTGACGATCATGCCGTCCGTGCCGCTATCAAGTAACAGGTACTGCACTTCCAACCCCAAGCGTTCCGCCACTTGGCGCACGTCGATGGGTATGTTGATCCGGTTGCCGTCCATGGCGATGGTCTTCATCAGCGTCTCCGCGGCAGCGGTGGCGGTGGCTCCGGTGTTCTCGATGATCGGGCGCACAGAGGGAGTGGCTTCAGTCATATTATCCGTTGCGGCCAATATACGGGTCACCTCCCATCATGCACGCGCGGCAGCCACTGAAACCACCGTAATCCACCTAGACACTCCTGCTATTTTCCTAAAAAATGTGGACAAATGTGCATAATTCCGCTCTCAAGCAGACATGCTCCAAAGGCACATCACGCCCGGCATCTCCTTGGCCAATTCATTGCAGCACATCATTTTCCGTCGTTTCAGCTTGTATAACTTACTTAGTTGAGCTATAATTATTATGTAAGCGAAAGCAGAACAGTGGAAGGAGGTGAGACATGGATGAGGTCTGGAAAGCGATAGAAGCCATCGGCTCCCTGCTGGTCGGAATCGCCGCAGTCATCGCGGCGGTGAAATCCAAAGGCAACGAGCCACCACCCGCACCAAAGCCCAAGCCGCCGCACATACGGCGAAGGCCTCGCCGGTAGTACAAGAGCCGCAGATTCCGAATAGTCCTAGTATCCGGAGCTGCGGCTCCCTATCCCCAGACTAATCCATGGAACATCATGAACACAACAAACGCATACAGGCTCGTCTCGCTGATATGTGGCGCGATGTGCCTCATTCTCGCCATCGGCGGTCAGGCCATCGCGGCCGGAACCTTCGGCATGGCCGCCGGAGTGTTCGGCTATCTGTCGGGAGGCCGGAAATGAGCACCGCAAGATATCTCAGCCTCAAGGAGGTCGGCGAGCGCATCGGCACGAGCAATCCGGCCGCGAGGGGGTATCATCTGCCGGAACCGGACGCACTGATCGGCACGACTCGCGGCTGGCTTCCGGAGACAATCGATGCGTGGAACGCCGCCCGCCCCGGTCGTGGTGCGGGCGGCGGAAGGCCGCGCAAGAATCGCAATCAGGCCGATTCCCCCACCGCCTGACGAGCCTTGTCGGCGAGCGCCGCAAGGCTTGCGGCGGACCAGTGGGTGTATCCGGCCGTCGTGCTGATTTTTGCGTGGCCCATCATCGCTTTTCTCGCGTCTTCCGGGGCTCCGGCTTCGGCGAGGTGCGTGGAGAAGAAGTGGCGGGCGCTTCGGATGGTGACGTAGGGCAATCCGGCGTCTTCGAGAGAGCGTTTCCAGCGGCGGCGTTCCACGGTGTTGGTGAGCGGGTGTCCCTCGCGCGTGAATATGAGCTGGCCGGGCTGGCATTGCCTGCGTCCGACGAGCGCCCAGAGTCCGAGCCACGTCTGGTTGCTGACGGGCACGAACCGGTTGCCCTGCTTGCTTTTCGGTTCGACGAGCCAGAAGCATCCCTCGTAATGGCGGGAGCGGAGCCAGTTGGGCACTTCTGCATCGGATCTGAAGCGTTGGAGCTCCCACATGATCTGGATTCCGTGCACACCGTCGACGGTGGCGAGCTCTTCGGGCAGGATGGCGAATCTTTCGGCCTCTCTCATGCCGGTCTCGAACATGATGTTCCACATGAGGCTCCACATTTCGCGGTCGTCGTCGGTATCTGCCAGGTGGCTGTATTTGCGACGCTTGGGGTCGAGTGCGGCCTGCGCCGCCTGGGCCGGCTGTCCGGGTTCGAGGATTTGGGTGGCCTGCGACTCGTAGCGCGGCGGCGTTGCGGCGAGCGCCGGGTTCGATGGGATGAGGCGTTCGCGGACCGCTGCGTCGAGCACCTGCCTGAGTCTGAGATAGTGGTTGTGGACGGTTTTGCTTCGGTGTTCCTTGGCGAGTTTGGCGCACATTCCGTCGATGGTGGCGGGGGTTATTCTGTCGAGTCGCATTCCGCCGATGACGCTGCGGATGGTGTTGCAGTCGGATCGGTAGGTTTCGAGGGTGCGGGGTTTGACGTTGGGCGCGATGGTATTGAGCCATCGCTCCATCCATTCGTCGAGCGTTGGGGTTCCGGCCAGGGGCATATCGCCCTCGCGCTGCAGTCTTTTGATTTTTTCTTGGAGCCGTTGCCGCGCGGCGGTCTTGGTGGGGGCCTGCGCCTCGACCATGCGGCGTTTGCCGGTGCGCGGGTTTGGTGCGATTTCTTTGCGCGCGTGCCAGGTTCCTCGTTGATCCTGCCATTCGCTGCCGCTTCCCCGCGGCCTGCGTGGAGGTGTTTTGGACGTCGTTGTTTGGTTCTGTGCGGGCATCATGCCTCTTCCTTGGTCATGCTATGTATCAGCTGGAGGTCATGCTATAGGTCATGCTATCGAGGTCACAATCAGGCACGTTTGGCCCAAATCTTGCAATCACGATGATTCGACACCCGAATATGCGAAAGGCCGCAAACCCTTGGAATTGCTTGGGTTTGCGGCTTTTGTCAGTGGAGCGGATGACGGGAATCGAACCCGCGTAATCAGTTTGGAAGACTGATTACGCGAACGCTTCCGCGCCTTGCACCACAGGCTTTGTCGCATATCCCGCCAGTCGAAGTCATGCTATGGTCATGCTACCGGTTTTCCTTTTTTCGAATCCCCCATGAGAGGAGTTCTACGGCCAAGATATCAATAAAACGCCGACCTGCAAAATCTGGTTTGATCGATGATACGCGAAATTCGGCCTTGCCCAGTCCACAGACCAGACAAGACCGAATTATTCACGGTACTTTGCAGCCAATCTATCGCCCGAAAATATAGCTCACGCCGCGAGAGTGAACTTGGCTTTGAGTGCGCTGGCTCCGATGACGGCACCGGCGAGTACTCCGAGCGCATTGAGCGTGGTGACGATGGCATCGACGTACGGCAGTCCCCATGCCGGGCCGACCGTGCCCATGAAGAGGGCAAGGGCCGGAAACACGAGTGCGGCAAGCCACTTCAAGATGTCATACAGTTTGTTGGGGATGAGCCATGCGGGGACCGCAGGGTTCACATCTGCCGCTGGGCTCCATGCAGACGTGTCGACTCCTATTGGGTTGGCGATGTTCTTGAGTTCGTTTTCATCGGACATTGTTATTCCTTCTTTTACCGGGAGGGCCGCGATTGGATTCGCGGCCCTGTTGGATCAGTAGTAGATGCGCGTTCCCGCGCGGACCTGGTTGGGATTGCTGATGCCGTTGGCTGCGGCGACCTTGGCGCTGTTGGCGCCGAAATGGTTCCACAGGCAATCACCGGCACCGATCACCACGTAGCGCCCCGCACCGGCGGAGGTGGAGGATGTCGTACCGGTGAGCCGCAATCGCTGGCCGGGGTAGATGACGTAGGGGGCACGCAAACCATTGAGGTTTGCGATGCTTACCCAGTTCACGCCGGTTCCGGCACCGATCAAGGTCAGATAATCGCCTCGTTGCACGGTGTACCAGCTTGCGCTGGTACTTGTACCGCCTCCCGCGCCACGCAAACGCTGGTTGACGATTGCCATGACCTCGCTGTAGCGGTTGCCGAGCAGTTGACGGCGTTGCGGGTCGTTGCCGTAGTCGCCGCGAATCACTGCGGTTGCCAAGGACTGTGCGTCACCGACCGGCGCACCTTGCTGGGGTGTCGGGCTGGGCGTGGCCGGGTTGGCGGAGGTGCCGGGCTGAGAACCCGCGTACTTCGCCCATGTTCCGGCATCGCCATAGAACCAGTTGACGTCGATCCTGGAACCGACGCCAGGCACGTGACCCGAGCTGGAATACTGCCAGGCGGCGGCGAATGGCCAAGGGCTGACGTCGTAGGGCACGGCTCCGAGGTTGCGCAGGGTCTCTCCGGTATATCCACGCGGATATCCGGCAACCCACAAACCGTAGTTGGCGTTGGCCACTGCGGTCCAGTCGGTCATTTTGATGACACTGGCAGACGTGTAGATGAGAGGCTTGACGCCCCATGCGGATTCGACACGCTGCAACCACCTGAGCGCCCACCAGCTCCATGTCACGTAGCTGCCCGATGGCTCCCAGTCCAATACTGGAATCACACCATCGTTGACATAGCCGCGCGTTTGGCCGATAAACCAGTCAGCCTCGGTCTCAGGGCTGTTGCCGAGATCAGGCCGAGCAAAATGGTAGACGCCGCGACGGATGCCGTTGGCCTTGAGCGACTGCATTGTGCAGTCGGCAACCGAATCAGTGTACCCGTTGCCCTCAGTGACTTTCACGAAAGCGAAGTTGACACCGGATGCCTTGGCGGTTGCGGCCTGACTGCTGCCGACACATCCTTGCCATTTGCTCACGTCCATACCGCTGTCGGCGAGCGCGGTGCCCGGCACGAACACCAGGGCGATGGTCGTCAGCAGTGTGGCCAGCATGGTTGCCCATGGTCGGCGGGGACGGGCGTGGCGTGGCTTTCCGCGATTAAATATCATGTGTTCTCCTTTCAGAGATGTTTTGGAGTCTCGCGGGATTGCGGGGCTCACGTTCTGTTGCGCGGCGCGATTGGCGCGGATTGGATGTCGTCGTTGAGGGATGTGCCGTGGCCGTTGCCGCCCAGCGAGTGATAGGAGTCGTAGAGGCGTTGGGAGCGTGATTTGAGGTCCTCGTCCGCCACTCCGTCGTGCTCGATGACCATTTCGCGTCGCAGGTCCTCTAACTGGCACAGCAGGAGCTCGCGCATCCCGTTGATGATCGCTCCGCCCCATCGCCGCATGAGGCCCAGCACGGCGACCGCGCCACCGCATAAGAAGGGCACCAGCCAATCAACGAGTTGTTCGATTAACTGCGACATGCGGGGCTCCTTTATGGTGAGGAAACCCACACGTGATACCGAGCGGATTGGCCGCGAGACGTGTGGTTTTTCGGAGGTCGAAATGTTGTTGCAAGAGTTTTGGGATGACCGGTATGTCGGCTATTGCGAGCGCCTGCGCGAGGTCACGCGCGTTGGCTATGAGTCGGCTTGGCGATGCCATGTGGAGCCGGTGTTCGGCAGCATGGAGTTGGCTGACATCGGCGTGGATGACATCGAGCTGTGGCTGTCAGGGTTCGCGAGTCCAGGTGCGGCCCGCAAGGCTTGGGCGGTGTTGAGGCAGATGCTACGCAAGGCCGCGAAGTGGGGCTACTTAGAGGTCGATGTGACCCGTTTGGAGATTGATCTGCCGGCCAAGCCGCTCCATGTGCCGCGTCTGCTGACCATCGGGCAGACTCGTCGCCAACTACAGGGCTTTTATGGCCATGCGCTTGAGGCTTGGCTGATTGTGGACTCGTGTCTGGCGTTGCGGCCGGAAGAGGGGTACGGAGTCGATTGGGCGGATATCGATATGCGTTCCGGCATCACTCATATCCAGCGTGGAGTGCAATGGGTGGCCGGCCACGAAGTGGTGGTGCCGCCGAAGACTGAACTGTCCGACCGGTTTCTGCCCCTTCCCCGATTCGCCGTCCGGCGATTGCGGGAGATCCGCAACGGCCGGAAGGGCCGTATCATCGGTGACCTGACCCCACCGCAAGCCGCGCGACGCTACGCCTCATGGTGCAAAAAGGAGTCGCTGCCCTACGTGCCGGTGCAGAATCTCCGCCACAGTTGGGCCACCAACGCCCTGGAAGCGGGAGTCAACATCGCGGTGGTCAGCAAGTTCCTTGGTCACACCGACATCAAGACGACCGCCAGATTCTATCTGCGACCGGAAATCGCGTCTCTCAAGGAGGCCCAAAGCATCTGGGAACGCGCGCTGATCGGGCAATAGGATTCCCTAACCCAGCGTTCTACGACGTGGCGAGTACCTTACAGCAGCGACAGCATTTTGCTTACGCGCATCGGTGATATCTGTTTCATGGGTGGCAACGTAAAATTCAACAGTAGCGGGCAGAACAATTACACGAAGGCTCAGGAGAAGCTCCCCGAAGGGTATCGACCCGTCACCGTCAATACGCCCGTGGCCATTTTCGGTGGTGAAACGACATTCATCTGTTACGGCGAGGCCAATGGCACCGTCACGATGCTCGGCAACCCGAACAGCGCGTATGCGGGATGCACCGGCGTATGGCGCACCACCGACCCCATGCCCGCGTAGTTTTCCCTAACCCCTGTCACGGGCCGGGTCAGGATGCCGTATTCCGACAGGTATATCACTCTGGTTCGTGTCGGCCGTATTGTCACCGCCTGCGCGTATATCACGCTGACAAGCAATTTCACTCAGACCGGCAACACATCCGTCAGCGAGACAATCCCGAAGGGTTTCAGACCGTCCGGCGATTCCCGCGCGGTCATGCGCGGCACCGACAACGGCGGCGCGACCAGTTTCTACCTTTACGGCACGCCGGAGGGGAAAATGGTGTTGAACGGCACCGGATATACCGGCCGATTCGTCGGTATATCCGGCTGTTGGATTACGTAGCTTTCCCTAACCCTGACGTCGAATCCGGTCGTGCCTCAGTTCTATCCCTCCACGCTTCCCGTGCGGGGCAACATGCGCGCCGGCATCGTGACCCTGCACATCTCCGGCTCCAACGTCGTCACTCACGCCACCAAGGATTCAGTGATCGCGAAACTCACGGCGGACGCGCGACCGGCCGTACCGGTGCGCGTGCTGTTCGGTATGCAGGGCTCCTCATGGGGACTGTTCGTCGTCAACACCAATGGGGAAGTGACCGTCAGGCACCGATACGGCGGCAACTCCCTGTCATGGGATTTCGTGGACATCTCGACAACCTATGTGACCGCCTAGTGGTTTTCCCTAACCCCGGCGGAGTACGCGCCGTATATCCAGTGCGCCGGGCATACGGTAACGACCGGTGATGACGGCACGTTCTGGGTGGGCGTCAAGTCTCCGAACGGCAAGCCTCCGGACTATGCCTCGTACACGGTCGGCCCTTTCGGCACAGGGTTCAATGACGAGGACGGCATCATCGCCCACCTATGGGACGTGGCCGCCACCGGAGTCCGGTTCCGCCTCTACACGACGCGCTATCAGCGGTGGTGCGGCAAGACCGCGATCTTCGGCAAATGGATCACCGTATGGCGCCGCTAGCTGAACGTGACACCGTCGGGGATTGGCAAGGTGCGAGGCGTGTGCATGCACCGGTCTCCGTTGGACAAGCCGCCGACGACCATGATGGTGCCGTTCGCGTTCCAAGTCGCTTGTTTCGCCCAATTGCCGACTGGCAAAGCCCACAGGCAGCCGAGAGACACCGCCTTGGACGGTTTCACTCCCGACGCGTATTGGAACACCGGGTAATCGTGGCTCAGGTTCACCGTGCTCTTGAACCCGCTCAAGTCCACGTGGAGCAGTCGATTACGCTCGTCCACGACGATCTGCATGCCGCCGCCGTAGGCGTCAGGCTGGAATGATTTCGTGTCCTGCCACTTGAATTTCGCGTACAGGAGCGGCTGGGTTAGGGAAACCTTATGAGGGCGTGACCGGAGCTATCAGACAGCCGCGATGCCACGCATTCGCGAAGATGTCTATGGTTCCCGGCGTGACGTATTGGATTTCCCCTGAGCCGGTCGCGGCGAACTGGTTCTTGCCTAGATGCTCGTAGGCAATGTTCTCCGCAGCCGGGGAATGTACGGCGGATCCAATCACCTTCCAGCCGACCATACGAGCCAGTGTGGTGGCTTTCCACGATTGTGCCTTGAACGCGCCCTTGTTGACCCATACGATGCTGATGACCGCGATAGCCGGACTGACCGGCAGTATCGCGCCCGACAGGTGCATCTCGTCATTGGCGCTCGTGGTGCCGGAACGGTCGAACCGGATGCGCTGGGTTTGGGTTAGGGAATCCCAGACGCCTGATTTTGCCTGGTATTCGTTGCCGTCGAGTAGTCGGCATTTTTGCCCTTCCCATGGCGTCCATGCGTCTTTTTCGGTTTCGCTGCGGAAGAGCAGATCGGCACCGGCTGAGGCAGTGAAGGGGTACATCTGTTCGTAGATGACTCCGGTGGAGGTCATGGAGGTCGCCGTCGATGGGATGGTGACTCGGGCGAGGGCCAGTGCTCCTTCTGGTGTTGCTGGCGTAACGGGATCCACTGCTGGGGTGCCGGTGACGATGATGGCTTCTGGGCCGTCTGTGGGGTCGCTGGCTGGTGAGGCGGTTTCGTTTTGTTTGATGCAGATGAGGTCGATGCGGCTGTTGGCGCTGGGGGCGGCGGCGTGTTTGACGCTGATGGTGCCGTCGTTACTGAGCCAGACTGGGCCATATCGGTTGGTGACGGCATCGAAGGCGGCGATGTCGCTGTTCATGCCGTTCCCTGCCGTGACGAGTCCGGTGAGGCTTTTGGCGGTGATGCTGACGCCGGTTTTGATGTTGCCGTTGGCGTCCTGGGCGGTGGTGGCGCGGAGTGCAGCGCGGATGTCGAATTGGTCTGCCGCGTCGCTGACTGCGGGAAATCCGTTACGGAGCGTCATTGTTGGTTCCTTTTCTCTAGTTGTGTGAGGCGTTGTGCCAAATCGTCGATTCGGGTTTCCGCATCCTGGGCGAGGCGGAGGGCGGCGACGCTGAGTGTCTGGTAGTCGATGCCGTCTGGTTCGTCGTTTGCGTCGTAGGTGCAGAACATGCCGAGGCCGTTGGAGTCGAGGTCTTCGGCGATCATGCCGATTCGTGGCATGGCGCTGTCGTTGTTGGCGTTGAGATCCGCGATGTAGCGGAAGATCTGCCATTTGACTTTGCGCAGGGCCTCGATGGGGATGAATTGGTCTGCATCGGTGATATCGGTCTTGACTTTGCGGCTTGATTGCGCGGTGCCGATGGTGCCGTCCGTGAGGATCCATCCGGCTCTCCATTGGCCTTTGGTGAAGAGGTTGTTGTAGCCGTTTGTTGTGCCGGTGCCGCCTCGGCCTGGCGTGAGTGTGCCCCAGTTCCAGTCTTGGAGCTTGCTGTCGATGGTGGCTTTGTCATAGCTGTTTTTGCTGATGCTGTCGGCCACTTGCTGGTCGAGGCTGTCGAACAGTGCGAGGATCTTTTTCACGGTTTGGGTGAATTGTCCGTCCGTGGGTACTCGCAGGTTGCGGATTGACGCTTCGATGCGGTTGATGCGGTCGGCGAATTTGGCGAAATCATCGGTGTAGGTTTTTGGATCACTCATTGAAGGCTCCTGTGGTGATTTCGATTTTGTCGCTGTCGCTTGAGCCGCGAAGGGTCATGATGCGGAGCTTGTGCAGGCCGTCCGGTATGCCGAACTGGTCGTTTCGGATGATGAGCCCGCAGTCGTGGCCGACGTCGTATTCGCCGAGCCGCTGGTCTCGTTGGACGCTGAATTGCCATGTGTTGAGGGGGCGTGTGCTGGTGCGGATGGTTTCGACGGCGTGTGCGAGCGCGGTTTTGGGGTCGGTGACGCTGCTGGACAGGCTTTCGACCTTTTCCAGTAGGGGGAATCCGAGGCCAGTGAAGCTGTGGTCTGTTGCGCGTTCGATGATTGCTTGGTCGCTGGCTGCTCCGCCTGTTTCCCAGACGATGTTGGCGAGGTCGTTGGCGTCTTGGCTGATTGTGAGGTCGCTGACGGTGTTGCCTGGCAGGCTGGTGTCCCAGATGGTGGTGGTGTTGCCGGTGAGTCGGGGCTTGCCGGTTTTGAGGAGCCATTCGTAGCCGAGGCCGTCTGTGGTGAGGCGGGGTTGGAATCGGATGTCGGGCCCGTTTTGGACTTCGGTGAGGTTAATGAGCAGGTCGCCTATGAGTTTGAGCTCTGCTCCTTTGATGTTGCGTTCGTAGGTGCCGGCCATGTCGTCTTCGAAGGTGATGGGCAGGTTGCCGCCGGTCCAGGTGAGTGATTGTTGGATCCATCGTTTGGCGATGGTCTGGTAGCTGGTGTTTTTGATGTTGGTGTCGAATCCGGGGTTGGCGGTGCCGTCGCTGTTGGTGAGCTTGTCCGTGTCTTTCATCAGTGGCAGGAGGGTGCGGTGGTCGAAGTACGACCAGAGGCCTTTGCCTGAGAGTTCGACGGTGCCGGCGTCGCGGTCGTAATGGCGGGTCCAGATGGGGCCGCCGTTGGTGACTCCTTGGTCTTCGATGATGAGCGCGGTGCGACCGGGTATGGAGGCGTTGTAGAGGTCGAGTTTTTGGATTCGTCGGTCGTTGACGCTGACGGTGGCGGTGACGGTTTCGGCTCCGTTGAATTCGCCGGTCCAGTCGGCTTTGAGGTAGGGCAGGTCGAGGATGCGTCGGCCGGTGCGTAGGTCGCATATTCTGACTCTCATCGATTCTCCTTTTTGTTTACCACCATGCGGGGCTTGCGGTCATGGTGAGTGTCGGTGTTCCGGTGACGGTGCCGAGTGGGGTGAATTGGACGGTGCAGGTTTCGCCTGGCGGGCATTGGAACCAGTCGTACTCCGTGAGGAATCCGCTCAGGCTTGACTGGTTGTTGAGCAGCACGGTGCCGTAATACGTTTCGAGGGTGACCGTATCGTCCATGTTGATGGGCCGGCTGATGGTGATGGTTTGGCCGGTTTCGACTCGTTTGAGGGAGAATCCTTGGCTCATGCCGCCTGTCACGACGAGCGTAAGGTAGGTGGTGGCGGTGCCCGTGTTGGTGAACCTGACTCGTCCGCCGGTTCCGGGGGTGCCGAAGTTGACGGGGAATGTCAGGGGAAATCGCAGGCCTCCGCCGTGCGCCGCCATGCCTGTGCTGTTGGTGGATTCGGCGCCGTAGGCGCGTGGGTCTATGGCGGTCATGTCGATTGTGATGTCGGAGAGCCGGCTTCGTCCTCGATGCGATGGCACCGTGATCTCGATGTTGGTCATGTCTCGGTGGGTTTCGCCGGCAGCGCCCCTGAAGGTGGCCCTTAGGGGCGCTGCCGGTTCTGCGGTCAGGCCGTTGAGCGCGTATATCGCTTGTTCGAGCTCCGCGACGGTGCTGCCCACGTAGGCGACAGTCGCGGTGATGAGCGCCGATTGGCGCGTGGTCTGGCCGGGGTTGAACGCGCCGTGCTGCAGGGCGCGTTCATTGACATCGTTTTTGGCGTCGCTCAGACTCATCCAATCGGTGAGGTTCTGCAGGCCCCAGCCGTGCCGTGCGCCGACGATGCCGGCACCGCCGTCGAACCGGATGGCCGACTGTCCGGTGCCGAGCGTCAAATCGTATGCGCTCATCAGACTCCTCCTGTTCCCGCGAACGCCTTGCCTGCGTAACGGCCCCATGCGAGCGCCTGCTTGCGGGGATCGTCCTGGACGGTGGTGATGTTCTGCGTGATATTGGTTACATTGGTTCGTTGGTCTCCGCCGTATCCGGCAGTGGCGGTGTCGGTACGTCCGATGGTGGACCGGTAGGCGAGTTCGACGCCGTTGGCGGCGGATTGTGCGCGTTGCATGGCGTCATGCACCGCTTTTTCGGCTTTGCCGGCGTTGTCGGTGACGCCTTGGGCGAATGCGGCGGTGATGCTGCGGCCTGAGTAGAGCACCCATCCTCTGCCCGAGAACGGGCCCTCCTTGGCTGGCGAGAACGGGAACAGGTCTCGGATGGACTGCAGCACACCGCTGACGGCATCCTTGGCTCCCGATATCGCGCCTTTGATGCCGGAGATCAGGCCGTCGATGATGGCTTTGCCTGATTGGACCAGCCATTGGCCGGCACCGGACAGCGCGTTGAGCACGGTGTCCCTGATGCCGCCGACGATTGAGCCGAGTCCCTTGACCGCGCTGCTGACGATCTGCTTGAACCCGTTCCAGACTTGGCCCCAGTTACCGGAGATGATGCCGGAGATGACGTTCACGATGCCGGAGATGATGCCGGAGATTGTGCTGAACACGGCCTTGACGGTGCCAACCGCCGAGGTGACGGCCGGTGCCATTGCGCTGAATGCGGGCAGCAGCAGCGAGTTGATGGCCCATGCCACGAGGTTCGCGACGCTTTGCACGATGGAGCCGAGTTGCTGGATGATGGGCATCACCGCACCGGCGATTTGGGCGACGATTTGCCCGATCGGTGCGATGATTTCGGCCAGGGCGGCCACGATCTGCATGATGATCGGTATGAGCGCCTGTATCACCGCGTTCAGTGGCGGAAGCAGGGTGGTGATCATGCTGAGAATCGGTTGGATCAGCGCGTTGACCACATCCAGCAGCGGCGGCAGCACCGTGGACACGAGGTTGACGATGACCGTCACGACCTGGCCTATGGCTTCGCCAATCACCGTGATGACCGGTGCCATTGCGGAGATGATGGACGACACGGCCGGCAGCAGGTTGGCGATCAGTGTGGTGATGGGCGGCAACAGGGACTGAATCGCGCCCAATACCACATTGACGATGTTGGTGATGACCGGCATCAGCGACGAGAACACCTGCATCAGCGGTGTGATGATCTGCGGCACCAGTGGGACCAGCAGGGCCATCACCTCGCTGATTGCGGACGCTATCGCGGTCAGTGTCTGGCCGATGGCCGGCGCCATCTGGCCGAATCCGGTCAGCAGTGGTTCGACGATTTGCGGGATGACACCTATCAGTTGCTGGAAGATCGCGCCGACCGAGTTGATGACGGATTCCAACGACCCGATGAGTGAAGGGCCGACATCCTTGAACGCCAAGCTCAGGGTCTTCTTGAACGTCTCGAATGCTGGCCCCATGCCGGAGAGCGTGTTCTTCAGATTCTGGAAGAGCGCGGAGAGCTGTGCTCCGAAAGCGGACTTGAGTCGCGGGGTGGTGGCGATGAGACCGCCGAGGGCGGCCACGGCCACTCCCACGGGTCCACCGATCAGTCCCAGGGAATTTGCCAGACC
>ERZ825324.3734-NODE-3734-length-13676-cov-3.233904_pt1 | contig 13676 bp, 9 predicted proteins | sample MGYA00519859_ERZ825324 | MGnify/ENA primary metagenome ERZ825324 (study PRJEB31778, sample SAMEA3449198) | human gut metagenome | biome: human gut; feature: human-associated habitat; material: faeces | place: United Kingdom | collected 2010/2012 ... | reverse complement strand
TGACCACGCAGTCCGCCTCCAGGGCGTGGATGGCCGCCTCCAGAGAGGCGGGCAGCCGCCGGACCCCCTGGGCCTCCAGGTCCGCGGCGATGGCGTAGAGGTTCTCGTTGCTCTCTGCCGGCGGCGTCAGCCGGCGCTGGATGCCGTCCAGCCCGGCGGCCTTGTAGGCGGCATCCCGCTGCTGGCGGAACTGCTCCTCGGCTTCATCCAGGGCCTGTTCGGCCTGCTGTAATTGCAGGGTGGCCAGAATGAGCTGCTGAGAAAGCTCCAGCTTGCCGGTCTCCAGCTGGCTCTGCGCCTTATCCAGCTGCGAAAGAGCGGCGTCCAGCTCCTTTTGGCTGGACTGAGCGGTTTCCAGTTCCTTTTTTAGCTGCGGGATGCGGGGCGCCAGCGCATCGATGGCGGCGTTCAGCTCGGTAATGGTGCCGTAGTCATCCTGCACCTTATCGTGGCTTTCGATCCACTTCTTGCCCTCGGCCTCGCCCAGCAGCGCAATGATCTCTGCGGTGTTTTCCTCGATGGCTTTGGTGGCGTCGGCGATGGCCTTCTCGGCCTCCGCCTTCGCCTCGGTGGCCTGCCGGAAGGTCTCCAGCCGGGCGTTGGCGCGGGTCACCTCCTCCTCGGCAGCCGAGAGCTTTTCCGCGGCGGCAACGGTTTGCGGGTCATTGCGGGTAAGGTAGGCGGTCTGCGCCGCCTGGATGGCGGCAAGCTCGGCTTCGGCGGTATTGAGCTGGGCTTGCAGCCCGGTATTATCGGGGTCCTTCTCCAGCTGTGCCTGGAGGTCGTCCACCTCCGCCTGCTTTTCCTGCTCCTGCCGCAGCAGGTCCTGCCAGCCGGGATCGTCCTTGAGACGCTCCGGTGCGCCGTCCCGCGCTTCTTTGTAGGCGGTTTGCGCGGCTTCCTGCGCATCCTTGGCATTGGTCACATCCTGCTGCAGGGCGGCTTCACTGCTGCCGATCTCCTTGAGGGCGGCTTCGGCGGTCTCCAGCGAGGCTTGGGCGGCTCTCAGCTGGGCACGCAGCTGGGTGCGGGTAAGCTGCAGAGATTGCAGCTCGGCATATTTTACAGCGGAAAGATGAGTACGGGCGTAATCTTCACTGGCATTGTAGCTATCGCGCAGATTTACCATGTTATCGTACTGGGCCAGCACGGCCTGAATGGCCTTGACCTCCGCCGAGGTGAGGGTGGAGCCGAGGGAGGCCTGATCCTTGGCATCGGCCAGCTGCTGGGCAGCGGCCACCAGCTGGGCATAGGCGGTGCCGCTTTGCTCCTCCAGCTTCTTTTTGGCGTCGTTGATCTGCCTGCGAGAATCCTTGAGCTGCTTTTCGGCATCGGCCAGGGAGCTATCAATGGCCGCCAGTACCTTGTCATTCAGCTCATCGATTTTGGCTTGATCCAGCTCCACACGGATCTGGCTTTCCACCAGACCGCTGCCGGAAACGGACGCCACGCCATCCACCCGCTCCAGTGCCGGGATGACGGTGGAGGAGGTAAACTGAGAAAGCTCCTCCCGGGCCATATTATCGCTATCCACCGCCAATACCATGATGGGCAGCATATCGGGATTGATCTTCATGAGCACCGGGCTGCCGGCGGCCTCGGGCAGGGAGTCGGCGATCTGATCAAGGCTGGCGTTCATTTCGATCATGGCGGAATCCATGCCGGTGCCTTCCTCAAATTCCAGCACCACGATACTGACATTTTCCTGCGAGATACTGGTGATATTCTTGACGCCGCTGGTGGTAGCCAGGGCGCTTTCCAGCGTTTTGGTCACGCTTTGCTCCACCTGCTCCGGACTGGCGCCGATGTAGGTGGTATAGGCGATGGCATAGGGCAGATCCATATTCGGCAGGAGGTCGGTGGTCATATTGATGAAAGACATGACACCGAGGATAAGCACCAGCACCACGCAGACGAATACGGTCATGGGCTTTTTGACACTGAGACGAGACAGCATAGAGGATTCTCCATTTCCGGGGGATAGATGTTCCGACCGACCGGTCGGTCGGGGATTTCTAATCTTATTTTAGCGCAAAACGGGACGAACGCAAGAGGAAAGATATTAACATTTCGTAAAGGTTATAGCATCGGCGCGGGAGAGTATGCTATAATAACCATGGACATTGCAGGAAGCCGGGTTCGGGCGGCCCCGCGCGGGAGCCGAAGGCTCCCGAAGGGCGCCCCCCGCAGGGGGGCGCCCCAGCCCGGCGGAGCCAGGCACGGGGCCGCCCGAATGCCAGCCTGCACCCCCAAAGGAGGTAACCGCCATGTATCACATCCTGGTCGTGGATGACGAAGCCAAGATCCGCGAGATCATTAAAAAATACGCAGTATTCGAGGGCTACCGGGTCACCGAGGCCGCCAATGGCATGGAGGCCATCGACCTGTGCCGCACCGAGCCGTTCGATCTCATCATCATGGATGTGATGATGCCGGAGCTGGACGGCTTTTCCGCCTGCCGCGAAATCCGCAAATACAACCGCACGCCCATCATCATGCTTTCCGCCCGCGGCGAAGAATATGACCGCATCCACGGCTTCGAGCTGGGGATCGATGACTATGTGGTCAAGCCCTTTTCCCCCAAGGAGCTGATGATGCGGGTGGCCGCCATCATCAAGCGCAGCGGCGGCGAGGAAAACAACCGTTTTGTTTTTGAGGGGCTGACGGTGGATTTTACCGCGCGGCTGGTTTTCATTGACGAGCAGCGCATAGAGATGTCTCCCAAGGAGTACGACCTGTTTTTCTATATGGTGCGCAACCGCGGCGTGGCCCTGACCCGCGAGCGGCTGATCCACGATGTGTGGGGCTATGATTTTTACGGCGACGACCGCACGCTGGATACCCATGTAAAGCTGCTGCGCAAGAGCCTGGGCCGGTACAGCCGGTGCATTATCACGCTAAGAGGAGTTGGGTACCGCTTTGAAACTGTGGCAGAGCCGGAAAGCGATGCAGACGGAGACGCCAACTGAGTCCTCCCCTGCCCCGCAGCATAAGCAAAGCCGTTTTTCCCACCTGGGCATCCGCTGGAGACTGGTGGGCAGCTTTGCTATGTTCGTGGCGCTGCTGCTGATGCTGCTGTGGCTTTTGCAGATCGTCTTTTTGGAGAGCTTCTACAAATCCATCAAGACCAGCTCCATTAAAAATACCGCCGAGGAAGTAGCCGCCAGCATCAATGATGAGAACTTTTACACCGAGGTGAACCGTCTGACCCGCCAGGATCTCATCTGTGTCCACATCGTGCGGGAGGACGGCACCCCGGTACTGACCTCCGGCAACCAGCCCTCCTGCATCCTGCACATGCTGCTTACCGATCAGGCGGCGCTGCTGTTCCGGCAGGCGCAGGAAAACGGCGGCACCGTGCTGGAAAACTATCAGCTCCTGGAGCTTTCCCCCGCCATGCAGAGCAAAGCAACCGCCCAGGCCGCCTCCACCGAGCAGCTGCTGTACGGCATTCTGACCACGCGCGGAGAGGACGAAGGCGCCGAGCCGGTCATGGTCATGGTGGATGCCACCATCACGCCCATCAATACCACGGTGGAAACACTGCGGGCCCAGCTGGTCATCATCACGGTCATCATGACGGCGTTTTCCATCCTGCTGGTGCTGCTGCTTTCCTCCATGATCTCCCGTCCCATCACCCGCATTACCAAAAGCGCCAAGCAGCTGGCCACCGGCGATTACGGCACGCAGTTTACCGGCGGCACCTACCGGGAGGTCACCGAGCTGGCCGACACCCTGAACTATGCCAGCCGGGAGCTGAGCAAGGTGGAACATCTGCGGCAGGAGTTCATCGCCAATGTGAGCCACGACCTGCGCACCCCGCTGACCATGATCACCGGCTATGCCGAGGTAATGCGCGATCTGCCGGGTGAAAATACCCCGGAAAATGTGCAGATCATCATAGATGAGGCCCGCCGGCTGACTGATTTGGTCAATGATTTGCTGAATCTTTCCCGGCTACAAAGTGGCGCGCAGACCCCCGAACCGGAGCCGCTCAATCTCACCAAGATGATCCGCGGCATTATGGGGCGGTACGCCAAGCTGGTGCTGCATGACGGCTACGCCATCACGCTGGAAGCGGACGGCGACGCCATGGTGATGGCCGACCGGCTGCGCATGACCCAAGTGCTGTATAATCTTATCAATAACGCCATCAACTATGCCGGGGCCGACCGGGCCGTACTGGTGCGCCAGACCATTGAGAATGGGACTGTGAAGGTGGAGGTCATCGACCACGGCGAAGGCATTCCGGCCGAGAGCCTGCCCTATGTGTGGGACCGCTACTACAAGGTGGATAAAAACCACCGCCGCTCCACCGTGGGGGCCGGGCTGGGACTTTCCATTGTAAAGGGCGTGCTGGAGGCCCACGGCGCCGAATACGGCGTAGCCAGCACCCTGGGCGAGGGCAGCGATTTCTGGTTCCGGCTGCCGCTGCTGCCGCCCGATGCCGCTTTAACCGCCGAAAGTGAAGAAAATCATTCCGATTTTTCCTGATTTCTTCACACAGCCATCACATTGAACGGATATGATAAAGGTGTGGAATAAATAAGGGCGCACAGCCCGGCCGAAGGTTTTTCTTTCTCCTCCTTATCTTCATCCTTCTTTATACTTTTTCGTTTTGTCCTCATTCTTTTCCCTTCGGCTCATTCCCCAAGCTCCTGCGCCGGCTGCAAACGGCCGCAGGAAACAGTTTTACCAGGAGCTCCCGCACTGTAACAGGTGCGGGAGCTTTTTTGTGTTCTTTAATATTTTATGAATTCACCGTGAACTGCGTTGACTATATAGGGGCAAAATGGTATGCTGACTGTATTAGCTCCAGTAGTACAGTTTGCTGCAAAATTATTTTGCATTTTTTGTTTTTGGATGCAATAAAATCCATCAAACTGTACACTTATTTTAGTGAAATATGATTTTTCTGCGAGAGGGGGAAAAAATGTGCAATACATGGTGGAGACCAAAAATCTCCGCAAGGTGTACCGGACCGGCGATGAAAAGGTAGTCGCTCTGGATAATATCGACCTGACCATCGAGCAGGGGCAGGTGTGCTGTATACTGGGTACCTCCGGCAGCGGTAAATCCACGCTGCTGAACCAGCTGGCCGGGCTGGAAAAGCCCACCCGCGGCACGGTAAAAATCAAGGGAGAGCTGATCTCCAAGATGAGCGAAAAGCAGCTGGCGGTGTTCCGGCAGAAGCACATCGGATTTGTGTTCCAGTCCTACAATCTCATTCAGGGGATGACCGCTGTGGAAAATGTGGCCATGCCGCTGATGTTCCGCCGGGTGTCCCGCAAAAAGCGTGAGGAAGCCGCCCGTGAAATGCTAAAGCAGGTGGGACTGGGCGAGCGCATGGACCACCGTCCCAATGAAATGAGCGGCGGCCAGCAGCAGCGCGTGGGCATTGCCCGCGCCTTTGTTACCAATCCTGAGGTGGTATTTGCCGATGAGCCCACCGGCAACCTGGATACCAAAACGACCAAAGAGGTCATGGAGATGTTCCTGCGGTTTGCCCGGGAAAAGGGCACCACGATCATACTGGTGACACACGACCGCAGCCTGGCGGAATACTGCGACCGCATCGTGACCATCTCGGATGGACGCATCATTTCCAATGAGGACCACCGCAATCCCAAAGTGATCCAAGAACCTCCCGCCGCCCCCGCCGAGGAGCTGCCGGAGAAACTGCACTTTACCGATAACACACTGGCCGCCGGCCAAGGAGGAGTATGACCGTGAAAAAGATGAGCAAGATCCTGACATTCATTCTGGTGCTGGCCATGGTGCTGAGCACTGTGGCGATGGCCGAAGTTCCGACACCGGCTGCTGGTACCCCTGCGGCGCAGGCTGATGGAGATAATACTACAACTACTACATACACCATTACGGCTGGAACATTTTCGAATGGTAGCGTTTCCCTCACTCTTGTAGGTGACGATGGAAAAGATACATCTCTTGGAAACTTGACAACAACCGGCAGTAAGATTGAAAACATCGCCAAAGGTGCTAAGGTTAAAGTTGTTTTTGTACCCAATCCTGGCTACGAATTCCTGCGCGCTACGGATGGTGCTGGGAACTCCATCAAAGATGGCGATGTACTGACCATCAGCGGTAACATTACCATTACTCCGGAATTTGCCGCAAAGGCCAGTCTGGGCAGCGGTGCCGCCGTGAACAGCTACACCCTGCAGGCCATCTGCCCCAGTGCCTACTACTGGCAGCAGTACCATAAAACCAACGAAAGCAAGTACACCCGTTATCCCGGCAAGCTGAACGGTACCCAGTCCCCCAGCACCGAGATTGCCAAGGGCTATTATGTTGACCTCACCCTGTATGTCAACGACGCCGACTATGCTACTTTCATCGGGCAGGATACTTCCAAGAATGATAACTTCTCCGTTACCACTCCCGGTGACAGCAGCTTCCTAGCCGGCAATACCACTCCCGCAGCCAATGCCGAAATTGCCGCGTGGGAAGGCAAGGGCTATACCATTAAACTGACCGGCGTGTATTATGTGGGCGGCAATGATAACACCCTCAAGCTGATCGTGACGCAGGGCAACTACAATGCTATTGTAACCTGCAAGATCGATAACGCCACCATCATCCCCACCAAGCCGGACGACGAAAAACCCGACACCGAGACCACCGCGGCCCAGCCCTATGTCATCATCAGCAGCTACAGCTACGGCAAGGGCGACCTGGTGGCCGGTGAGACCCGCAATATCACCATGACCTTCCGCAATACCAGCAAGACCATGGCTGTGGAAAACATGATGGTGACCATGACCCTGCCCGATGCCATGATGCTGACCAGCAGCTCCAATTCCTTCTACATCGAATCGCTGGCAGCCGAGGGCACCATCACCAAGACCGTGAATGTGACCGTGAAGCCCACTGCGGCGGCCCAGTCCCATTCCATGACCGTTGATTTTACCTATGACTACCTGGATAACGGCGTGCGCCGCAATGCCAAGACCACTGAGACCATCAGCATGCCGGTGCTGCAGGTGGACCGCTTTACCGTGACCGGCATCGACCTGCCCCAACAGATCTTCATTGGCGAGGAAAATAACCTCTCCGTCAACTTCGTCAATAAGAGCCGTACCGATATCTACAATCTTTCCGCCAAGCTGAACTGCGAGGGGCTTTCCAATAACGGCGAGGAGCAGTATCTGGGCAACCTGGCCTCCGGCACCACCTCCAGCGCCGATTTCTACATCACCGGGAATGAAAAGTGCGAGCTGGTGGGTGAGGTCATTATCACCTACGAGGATACCAACATGAACCAGCGCACCGTTTCGGTGCCCTTTACCACGCAGGTGACCAGCTACGAGGATGTATGGGGTCCCAGCAATCCCAGCGTCGACCCCGGTATGGATCCCGGCACTGACCCCGGCATGGAAGAGCCTGCGGGTTTCCCGTGGTTCTGGGTCATCGGTGGTGTGGCGGTAGTGGCTGCCGGCGTATTTGTGTACCTGAAGCTGCGTAAAAATAAAAAGGAGAGCGTAGACGAAGATGAGGATATCTGACCTTCTGAGCGTCTGCCTGCGAAACCTGACCCGCCGCCGGGTGCGTACCGCCCTGACCGTTATCGGCGTTGTCATCGGCGTGTGCGCCATCATCTTGATGGTCTCACTCGGCATCGGTGCGCGGGAATCCATGATGCAGATGCTGCAAGAGTGGGGCGATCTTACCATCATCAATGTCTACAATTACGGCGGAGGCGAGACCAAGCTGGACGATAAAGCCCTCTCCAAAATACAGGCGATGGATAATGTACAGATCGCGACCCCGTTTTACAGCAGCCGGGTCAGCTTCCGGCTGAAATCCCGCAACGGGCGCTATGCGGCCTATACCAATATCATCGGCATCTACCCCGAGGCGTTTGACGCTCTCGGCTATAAATTGAGCGACGGCACCTCCTTTGCGGACAGCAAAAAGGATTACAGCATGGTGGCGGGCGCCAATGTGGCGTATTCCTTCCGGGATACCAAGAAAAAGCGCAATAACTATGTGGATCGCAACCAGACCGACGCCATGGGCAACCCCAAAAAGCCCTTTGTGGATATGATGAAGGATAAGCTGGTTTTGTACAGCGAAAGCTATGACAACAACGGCAACCTGAAAAAAGGCTTGGAGGTCACCCCCAATGTGACCGGCGTGATGGTGGAGGACTGGAACAAGGGTTGGGAGACCAGCGAATGCATCCTGATGGACATCAACCAGCTGAAGGCGCTGGAGCAGAAATACTATAAGATCAGCGGTGAAAAGGCTCCAGACACCACCAACTATGATGAGGTACGGGTCAAGTGCGTAGACGCTGCATCGGTTGCCGCAGTGCAGCAGTCCATCACCGATATGGGCTTCCAGTGCTCCTCGATGGAGGACACCCGCAAATACTTTGATGAGCAGCTTACCATGATCCAGACCATGCTGGGCGGTCTGGCGGCTATCTCTCTGTTTGTCGCTGCCATCGGCATCGCCAACACCATGGTCATGTCCATCTATGAGCGCACCAAGGAGATCGGCGTCATGAAGGTGCTGGGCGCCGAGCTGGGCGCCATTCGTGCCATGTTCCTCACCGAATCCGCTATGATCGGATTGATCGGCGGCGTGGTGGGCGTTGGGCTCAGCTTCCTGATCAGCTATCTGTTAAACAATGTGCCGATCGTAGCAAACCTTCTGGCATCGCTGGGGCTCAGCTTCGGCAACGGCGGGGCGGTTTCCATCATTCCGTGGTGGCTGGTGCTGCTGGCAATGGTCTTTTCGATGATGGTCGGCGTTGTTTTCGGTTTTATCCCTGCCAACCGCGCTGTTAAGATCTCCGCTTTGGAGGCCATTCGGCACGACTAAAATCTACATTTTGCACATAGGAAAAAGCTCCTTCGGGGGCTTTTTTCTTTGCCCTGCCCGTGTTATACTGGGTGCAGAATGCAGGATAGGGCGCGGGGCGCTCCGGACGGAGGCCGGAGCCACGGCCCGTAGGGCCGTGTAAGGCCGTCCGCAGGGCGGCCTGCCCCGCGCCATACCTGCCCGCTGCATCCACTCTGCCAAGGAGGGAAACACCATGCCACACGATCTGCAAGCCAGCCTTGCCGCCTATCGGCCCTACAATGAGCAGGAGCAGCGCGATCTGCCGCTGCTGCTGGCCGCGCTAAAGCAGCCGGATAGCTTTACCCGGCAGAATGAAACCGCCCATTTTACCGCCTCGGCCTGGGTGGTGAACCCCGCGCGGAATAAGGTGCTGATGATCTATCACAATATCTACAATAGCTGGAGCTGGACCGGCGGCCATGCCGATGGAGAGACCGACCTTTTGGCGGTCGCATTGCGGGAGGTAGCCGAGGAAACCGGACTGCAAACGCTCCGCCCCGTCAGTCGTGAACTGTTCTCGGTCGAGATCCTTACCGTGGATGGACACGAAAAACGAGGGCGATATGTCCCCTCCCACCTGCATCTCAATTGCACCTATCTCATCGAAGCCGATGATACCGAGCCGCTGCGGGTAAAGCCCGATGAAAACAGCGGTGTGCGGTGGTTCGCCCCGCGAGAGGCGCTGGCCGCCTGCACCGAACCCTGGATGCGCGACCGTATCTACCAAAAGCTCATCGAAAAAAACACCCAGTATAAATAAAAGGAGGGACTGTCATGAAGCCGCATGAAACCACCGCCCAGTGCGTGGAGCGCAAGCTGGGGCGCAAGCTCCGCCTCATCCGCGTGGCGCGCGGGGAGGAACCGGCCGATATCGTATTCAAAAACGCCACCTATCTCAATGTGTTCAGCAATGACTTCTGCCATGGGGATATCGCTGTTTCCGATGGGCTCATCGCCGGCATCGGCAGCTACCACGGCAGCAAAGAGGTGGATGTCTCCGGCAGCTTTGTCTGCCCCGGCCTCATCGATGCCCACATCCACCTGGAAAGCAGCCTGGTTTCCCCTGCCGAGTTTGCCCGAGCGGTCATCCGCCACGGCACCACCACTGTCATCACCGATCCGCACGAGATCGCCAATGTCATGGGAGTGGATGGCATCCGCTATATGCTGGAGGCCACCGAGGGCCTGCCGGTGGATGTCCACTTTATGCTGCCCAGCTGCGTGCCCGCCACGCCGTTGGATGAAAGCGGCTGCACGCTGGATTATCAGGCCATCGATGACCTGTATGACCACCCTAGAGTTCTTGGCCTGGCGGAAATGATGAACTATGTCGGTGTCATCAATGGCGATCCAGCAGTCATCAGCAAAATCCTGGCCAGTCAGGCCCACCACAAAAAAATCGATGGCCACGCACCCGATCTCTCCGGCGCCGATCTCAACGCCTATATCGCCGCCGGCGTCTATTCCGATCACGAGTGCAGCACCTGCCAGAATGCGCTGGAAAAGCTGCAGCTCGGCCAGTTCATCATGATACGGGAGGGCACCGCCGCCCAGAATCTGCGGGCACTCCTGCCGCTGCTCAATCAGCAGTACTACTCCCGGTGCATGTTTGCCACCGATGATAAACACCCCCTGGATCTTTTGCAGGGCGGCCACATCGATTATATCATCAGGGAAGCCATTGCCTGCGGCGTTGATCCCATCATTGCCATCAAGGTGGCCAGCCATCAGGCAGCCCGCTATTTCCTGATGAACAACAAAGGCGCCATCGCCCCCGGCTACCTGGCCGACCTGGTGGTCTTCGATAACTTCCGTCACTTCAATATCCAGCAGGTGTATAAGCGCGGCCGCTGCGTCTTTGCGGATGGCGAGGTTCTACCCTTTGACGCGCCCGCGGTGGAACCCAGCCTTTCCCGCCGCGCGCACGAGACCTTCCGCATTGCGCCGGTCACGCCGCAGCAGCTGGCCGCCGGAGATCTGCCGGTCATCGGCATCGTCCCGGGCGAAATCATCACCCAGAACCTTGGCCGGGCGGCTGCCCCCGATCCCACCCATGATATCCTAAAGATCGCCGTAGCGGAGCGCCACCATGGCACCGGGCACATTGGCCTGGGATACATTAAAGGTTACGGCCTGCGGCAGGGCGCTGTGGCCACCAGCTTTGCCCACGATTCCCATAATATCATCGCCGTGGGCGCCGATGACGCCGACCTGTCCTTTGCCATCAACCGCATCTCGGCGCTGCAGGGCGGTATCGTCGTGGCGGAGGGCGGAAAGGTAATAGCTGAGCTACCGCTGCCGGTGGCTGGCCTAATGAGTGACGCCCCGCTGGAGGAGGTAAACGACCTGCTGGAGCAGGCCAAGGCCGCCGCCCACCGCATGGGTGTTTCCCCGGGCATCGATCCCTTTATGACCCTCTCCTTTATGAGCCTGCCGGTCATTCCCGCCCTCAAGATCACCACCCACGGGGTCTTTGATGTGGAACAGTGGAAATACATCTGATTTTTCTTGCAGAGCCGTGTCCTTCCCCCCTGTGGGGCGGGCACGGCTTTTCCATTTAGGGCTTTTTGCAGGGGGCATGGCGGGCGCACGCACCCTATCTCGCCTCCATTTGTGTACCTCCTCCAAAAACAAATGCCAATCCCCTGTAAACATTGTCTTTCCTTTCGCCCTTTTATGTGCTAAAATATTGCATTATAGGGAGCGTTCCACCGATACGGTCGGGCCAGCCCTTCCGGGCATCCCTCCCCCGCTCCGGTACGCCCCTGCCAAATCTCTGCAAAAGGAGTGACAGTGTGTGAATTTTTCCGTCAATAGCCCAATCCTGTTCGTGCTGGCCGGGATCATCATTCTGGCCGTGCTGCTGCAGTCGGTCTTTTTCCTGGTGCGTGCCGTCCGCCGCAGCAAGGAGATCGGCATGGACCAGCAGAAGCTGCGCAAGACCATGGTCACCGCCGGCGTTTTCACCATCGCCCCGGCCGTCGCCATCGTCATCAGCGTCATCACCCTCTCCAAGGACCTCGGCCTGCCGCTGCCCTGGCTGCGCCTTTCGGTGGTCGGCTCCCTCTCCTACGAGACCATTGCCGCCACCAATGCCGAAAGCGCCATGGGCCTCACCTTCGGGCAGGTTTCCGCCCTTACCGCTTCCCAGTATGTCACCATCGCCTGGGTCATGACCATCAGCATCATGCTGGGCATCTGGCTGGTACCGCTCATCGGTAAAAAGCTGCAGGGCGGCATGACCAAGATAGAAAACCGTGATAAGCGCTGGGGCGATATCCTCTCCTCCGCCCTGTTCATCGGTATGATCGCCGCTTTCCTCGGCTATGTGTTCTGCGATTTCGGCACCATCTTCCACGGCGATCCCTCCGGCCTTATCCCGGTATGCGTCATGATCGTTTCCGCCGTTATTATGGCGCTGTGTGGCCTTATCATGAAAAAAACCGGCTGGCACTGGGTGGGCGATTACGCCCTGCCGATGAGTCTTATTCTCGGCATGGCCTCCGCCATTCCCATCACCGGCTGGCTGTCCTAAGGGAAAGGAGGATCACACCATGAAAAAAGCAAATATGACTTATATGGATTCCGTCCATCACTACGGCCGCGTCTGGAACCTTTCGATGATGGTTCTGCTGCTGATGTTCCCCGCCGCCGTCTCTATCATCTTCCACGCCCCTGCCGATGGCAAGGGCCTCCTGATGGGCCTCATCGCCACCGCCCCCATGTACTGGGCGGTCGGATTTATTGAAACGCTGACCTATGTGCCCATGCTGGGCGCAGGCGGCAGCTACCTCTCCTTCGTCACCGGCAATATCAGTAATCTCAAGCTCCCCTGTGCCCTCAACGCGCTGGAGCAGGCCGATGTGAAAGCCAACAGCGAGGAAGGCGAGATCGTTTCCACCGTGGCCATTGCCGTTTCCAGCATCGTCACCACCGTCATCATCATTCTGGGCGTCATTCTCATCATCCCGCTCACCCCGGTGCTGGAAAGCCCCGCCCTGGCCCCCGCCTTCGCGCAGATCCTGCCCGCCCTGTTCGGCGGCCTGGGTGTGGTGTTCATCTCAAAGAACGCCAAGCTCTCCATCGCCCCCATCTGCCTGATGCTGGTTCTCTTCATCTTCGTTCCCGCCCTCAATTCCAGCACTGTCGGCATTATGGTGCCGGTCAGCGTGCTGTTCACCGTGGGCGTTGCCCGCATCCTGTATAAAAAGGGCATCCTGTAACGCTGCCCGTTCACCCGCAAGGAGGTTTTATCATGGTCGTACTTTATGTGATTCTGGCCGTTCTTGTCCTGCTCATCGCCGTTGTGCTGCTGCGCACCGCGGCGTTCCGTCCCAAGGCCGAAGCTGCTAAAACCTACGCCCCCGTTGAGTTTGACCGCGAAGCCGCTGTAACCAATCTTCAGCGGCTCATCCGCTGCCGCACCGTCAGCTACATCGATGCCTCCAAGGAGGACCCGGCGGAATTCGAAAAGCTCATCGCCCTGCTGCCGGAATTATATCCCCATGTTTATGAAAAATGCACCCTCACCCGCCTGCCGGACCGCGGCCTGCTGTTCTACTGGGCGGGCAAGGCCCACGATGAGGCTTCGGTCATGATGGCGCACTTTGATGTTGTCCCGGTGGAGGAGGAGAACTGGAAAAAGCCCCCCTTCGAGGGCATCATTGAGGACGGCGTGCTGTGGGGACGCGGCACCCTGGATACCAAGGTCACCTTTAACGGCGTGCTGACTGCCGCCGATCATCTGATTGCGCAAGGCTTCCAGCCGGAGCAGGACATTTACTTTGCCTTCTCCGGCGGCGAGG
>ERZ825324.3727-NODE-3727-length-13697-cov-5.882055_pt1 | contig 13697 bp, 12 predicted proteins | sample MGYA00519859_ERZ825324 | MGnify/ENA primary metagenome ERZ825324 (study PRJEB31778, sample SAMEA3449198) | human gut metagenome | biome: human gut; feature: human-associated habitat; material: faeces | place: United Kingdom | collected 2010/2012 ... | reverse complement strand
TGACGGCAACCTCTTAAAGCCGATGATGGCTCGCGGCGAGCTGCACTGCATCGGCGCGACCACGCTCGACGAGTACCGCCAGTATATCGAAAAGGACGCCGCCCTCGAGCGCCGCTTCCAGCCCGTCATGGTCAACGAGCCGACGGTCGAGGACACCATTTCCATCCTGCGCGGCCTGAAGGAGCGCTATGAGATCTATCACGGCGTTCGCATCCACGACAACGCGCTTGTCGCCGCCGCGACGCTCTCCGACCGCTATATCACCGACCGTTTCCTGCCCGACAAGGCCATCGACCTCGTCGATGAGGCCTGCGCGATGATCCGCACGGAGATCGACTCGATGCCCGCAGAGCTCGACGATCTGCGCCGCAAGATCATGCAGCAGGAGATCGAAGAGATGGCCCTCAAGAAAGAGGACGACCAGCTCTCCCGCGACCGTCTCGAGGAGCTCAAGAAAGAGCTTGCCGATGAAAAGGAACAGTTCAACGCCATGAAGTCCCGCTGGGAGGCGGAAAAGAGCGGCGTGGACAGCGTGAAGCAGCTCAAGAGCCAGATCGAGCAGATGCACGGCGAGATCGAACGCGCGCAGGCGAACCTTGAGTACGAAAAGGCCGCAAAGCTCAAATACTCCGATCTCCCTGCCCTCGAAAAGCAGCTCAAGGACGCCGAGGCCGCGGCCGAAAAGCACACGGGCGACAACTCCATGGTGCACGACACCGTGACTGAAAACGAGATCGCCGACATCGTCGGCAAGTGGACGGGCATCCCCGTCAGCCGTCTGATGGAGGGTGAGCGCGAAAAGCTGCTGCGCCTCGACGAGATCATTCACAAGCGTGTCGTCGGTCAGGACGAGGCCGTGCGTCTCGTGACCGAGGCCATCCAACGCTCGCGTGCAGGCATCGCAGACCCGAACCGCCCGATCGGCAGCTTCCTCTTCCTCGGCCCCACGGGCGTCGGCAAGACGGAGCTGGCCAAGGCGCTGGCCGAGAGCCTGTTTGACGATGAGCGCAGCATGGTGCGCATCGACATGACCGAGTACATGGAGAAATTCTCCGTCTCGCGTCTCATTGGCGCCCCTCCGGGATACGTCGGCTATGACGAGGGCGGCCAGCTCACCGAGGCCGTGCGCCGCAAGCCGTACAGTGTCGTGCTGTTCGACGAGGTCGAAAAGGCGCACCCGGACGTCTTCAACATCCTGCTGCAAATTCTCGACGACGGCCGCATCACCGATTCGCAGGGCCGCACGGTGGACTTTAAGAACACGATCATCATCCTGACCTCGAACCTCGGCTCTTCCGAGCTGCTCGACGGCATCCAGCCGGACGGCAGCATTTCCGAGAGCGCCCGCGCCGCCGTCATGGGCGAGCTGCGCCGCGCGTTCCGTCCGGAATTCCTGAACCGTCTCGACGAGATCATCATGTTCAAGCCCCTCACGAAGGAGAACCTCAGCGGCATCATTGACATCCTGATGGAAGGTCTTAAGAAGCGCCTTGCCGACAAGACGCTGAGGCTCGAAGTCACGGATGCGGCCAAGAGCCTCATCATCGAGCGCGGCTTCGACCCGATCTACGGTGCGCGTCCGCTCAAGCGCTACCTCCAGAGCGCGGCAGAGACGCTCATCGCCAAGGAGATTTTGCGCGGCGACCTCGCCGCGGGCAGCACGCTTGTGCTCGACGCCGAAAACGGCGAGCTCACTTGCCGCAAGAAGTAAATACGCGTGAAAAGCCGCCCATTCGGGCGGCTTTTTCCGTTTCGCTACCGATAGTAGCGGAATACTTGGTGGACTTTTGCGCCAAAAACTGCTACGATAGCGCCATCAACACAAAGGAGACTTTCTATGGACAACGAACTCGGCGCGCGTATCCGCACGCTTCGAAAGGAGCGCGGGCTGTCGCAGGAGGCGCTGGCGCAGGCACTCGAGGTCTCGCGGCAAGCCGTGACAAAGTGGGAAGACGGCTCGTCGCTGCCGAGCACGGCGAACCTCTTCGCACTCTCGGGCTTTTTCGGTGTTCCGCTCGCAGAGTTGACCGGCACGCCAGATGGGAACGCTCCCGCAAGCATATCGGAGAAAACACGCGATAAGCGCACAAAGACCCTGCGCATTGGCGCATGGGTGCTGTTGGCCGTCAGCGTACCGGTACTGCTCATATGTGCCGTACAGTATTTTACTGCCGGACCGCCTATTCCAGAGGATGTTTCGATCGTCGGCGGCGTTGATATGGCGACAGACATCTACGTTATGGGCCGGTTCCCTTCACATCTGTTTTTAGCCGCACTGTCGCTCTTTGTCGTGGGACTTGGTGTGCTGATAGGATTGAAAATCAAGAGGTGGAAAGGAAAAACACATGACAGGTAAATACAAGATTTTACTGCCGCTGCTGCTCATTTTTCTACTCGTCGGCTGCGGCAAAACGGATGACGGCCTGACCATCGAGGGCCACGACTGGACATACGCAAACGCCATCGACAGCGAGGGGCAGTCGCTCGACCTCTCCGTCCTCACCTGCGCCGCACAGGACGGCTCGCTGACGGTCACGGATTCAGACGGCAGCACGCAAAGCGGCACCTACACCCTCACCCAGCGCGATGCGAACGACGTCCTCTATGATCTTACGCTGGATAGCGAGACCGGTACCGCGCTTGTCGGCGTCACGGAATACACTGACGCCGCGGGCGGGCAAAGCAGCGAGTATACGCTGATCTTATCGCTGCCAGAGCGGACGGTTTATTTTCGTGCCGATATGGCACAATGAATCAAAGCCGCCCGAAAGGGCGGGGTTTTCCCTGCACCGTGCAGGGGGACGATTAAGGGGGATATTCTCTTTCCACGGAAAGAGAATATCCCCCTTTGACCCCCAAGAGAAAGGCTTTGATTGGCAATCTGGAGCTCGAACAACTTTCATGCCTCCGGAGTGAAAGTGCCTGCGTGGCGGCATTGCTAACGCTCGCCGCCATTGGTTTTACTATACGATTTGCCTCTGCTTCTATTATCCGCTGTCGCTCTGCTGATCTTGTAGGAGTGCTGACTAATTTCCGTTTACCGCCAGTCTCATCAATGCGGCGAGCGCAGCAATGCCGCATTCGGCAGGCAGTCCGCCGCCAAGCAAACGTCACACGCGCCTCACGTAGTAAGGCGCGGTTGCAACATGCAACGAAACGCAGGGGTTCATGGCGAAGCCATGTACACCGCAGTGCAATCCGCAGGCTGCGCAGTTCTTCAAGTGCCTGACTGCCAATGTGCGGGGTCAAGGGGCAGGGCCCCTTGCGTTCTCTTGGGGGTTCAAGGGGGCCATTCTCTCACGTGAGAGAATGGCCCCCTTTGCCGCACCCTGCGCCGCGCAGGGAATCCCATTGCTGCCTTCAGGCAGCAAGAATCTGTAAAGCGCTATTGCTTTAATAGTCTTTTAATTTCTTTCTCTGCAAGCGCAGTGGCTCCCTCGAAATCCACGCAGGGATAATATGCGGATTCCAGCGCGTCGTGCGCTTTTTTGGCGTCCGACAGCGCGCTCACTGCCTCGTCTAAGAGCGACGCCTCCACGCGGTGGGTGAAGCGCAGCTTCGCCTTCTGCGCGCGCGTAAGCTTCTCCTCCGCCATCGCGTCGAGACGCAGGCGGCGGTAGGGCTTCCCGTCGTACGGGTTGCGCGCGTTCGTTGTGATAAACGCCAGCCCTTTTTCCGGGATCAATACGTGATGGAGCTCCCGCGGCCGGTCTGGATTCGGGCAGGCGATGATGTCGAAATGCTTCGCCTGTGCCGCCTGCACGACGGTCTCAAGCATTTCGTTTCCCAGCCCCGCACTGTCGATGATGGCATAGATGCGCGGGCAGAGGGCTTCGACGGTGTCGAACCGGCAAATCTCGCCCCGATGCGTCACACCGCCCAAAAACGTGCGGTCGACGCGCCCACTGCCGCCTCCCTCGCCGCGCAGCTCGCGTGCGAGGATGCCGTCGGTGCGGCGGCGGAGCTTCGAAAAATCCATCTGCGCGTGCATTGCCACGCGGCGCTCGCTCTCCACCTCGCCCATCGCGCGCAGGATGCGATAGGCGCCGCGGTAGTGCGCGCGATATTCGTCGCTCAGCGCGACGATCTCCGCGCGGCGTGCCTTAGCCGCGTCCACATCGTAGAAGCGTGTCAGGTCGACATAGCGCTCGCTCGCGACCGCGTAGGTCGGCTCGAGCACATGCGGGCTGGTGCCATCGACAATAGCAGCGTTTCGGTCCAGAAAGATCGCGCCGTCGAGCGAATCGGGGTCACCCGAGCAGTTGATGTACACGACGCGCTCGCCCGCGCGCTCCATCGCCGCGCCCACGCGGCGCATGAAGGTCGACTTGCCGCAGCCCGGGCCGCCTTTCAGAATCATCAGATCGTCGAGCCGACCGCCCAAAAGCTGGTCATAGAGCGAGAAAAAGCCCTCTTCGCTGTTTGCGCCGAGGAAAAAGTACACCGGTTTCATAAGATCCCTCCCAAAATTGGTGCTTTCTCCATAGCGTATGCGTGCGTGGCTGTCCCCGCTTCCCGCCCTTCACAAATTTTGTTTGTAAGGCAGCAACGTTCCATCATTCAGGAATGAAAAAGGCTCTGTTTGGGATTCCCAAACAGAGCCTTTTTATGTACTTTCTTACGCCGTGAAGATCTTGTCCTCCGCTCTGCGCGTGTAGTCGCGTTCAAGCATCGCGCGGTGCGAGAGGAACGCGGGATCGTCGAAATACTTCGCACCCATCGGGCAGTTGCGCACGCAGGAGTGGCATTTGATGCACACGCCCACGACCTCGGTGACATCATCGGGATTGATCGAGCCCATCGGGCAGAGGGAGGCGCACACGCCGCAGTGGATACACTTGTCGAGGTCGGTCTTGGGCTTCGCCTTCAGAAACACCTTCGGTTCGCCATCGAGGCCCAGCGGGCGGTAATACGGCGCGTCGGCGTCACCGTCGACCGTGACGGGCGCGGGATACTCGGTCATCCGCACGATGCGGCCCACGACCGCGGAGCCGAGCTTTGCAAGCTCCGCCATATCGTCGGAATCGGGTCTGCCGTTGGCAAGCGCGTCGGTAAAGGCGTGGCGGCAGGCAAAGGCGCCCGCGCCGATGGTGTGGAAGCCGTCCCCTTCGAGGCAGGCGCAGAGCTCGGCAAGGGAATTATCAAAGCTGCGGTTGCCGAACGTCACGACCGGCACGGCGAGCGCGCCGTTTCCGTGAAAGCCGGACTTCAAAAAGTCGAGCAGCTTATTTGGAAGCTTGCCCGCGTAGGTTGGCATACCGAATACGACAAGGTCGCCCGCGGCAAACTCATACGCTTCCTCGCGCGCGGCGGGCAGCGTGAAATCGCGCACCTCGAGCGGCACGTCGAAGCTGACGGCAAGGGCATTTGCAAGCGTGGTGGTCACCTTTCTGGTGTTGCCGGTGGCGCTGAAATAGACTGCGTAGACCTGAGTGATGTTCATGGCTTCTGCCTCTTCTTTCTTTATTGTTCGGGGCGCTGCCCGGCTTTACAGGGAAAAATCCTCGGACGTGTACTTGTCGTTCAGCGTGGCGGGACGGGGCGGCACACGTTTGAGCGGATCATAGCAAAAGTGACGGCAGTGGTCAGCAGAGTCGACCACGCCGCGGCGGGAGCAGATGACCTGCCCTTCGTTGATGACAGATCCGCTCTTGCAGTAGGCGCAGTGCTTTTCAATGTCCTTGCGGAACAGATGGAACATGGTCTCCCTCCCCTTTCTTTTACAGGCTGCGGACGACGAGCTTGCCGTCCTCCACCGACGCATGGATCTGCGTGACGGGGTGCTCGTAGGAGTCGATGATCTGCGCGGCCATGACGTCTTCGAGCTCTTTCTGAATGGTGCGGCGCAGATTGCGCGCGCCGTAGGTCGCGGAGTAGGACTTCTTGACGAGGTAGTCCTCAACATCCTCGTCCCATGTAAAGTGCAGGCCCTTGTCCTCAAGGCTCTTTTGCAGCTCATCGAGCATGATGCGGGCGATGCCGGCGAAGTTCTTCTCGTCAAGGCGGTTGAAGCAGATGACCTCGTCCACACGGTTCAGGAATTCGGGGCGCAGGAACTCGCCGAGCGCCTTCATAGCGCGGTCGCGGTTCTGCTCGTTCACCGTGTGGCCGAAGCCGACAGTTCCCTCCTTGCGCTCGCTGCCCGCGTTGGACGTCATCACGATGACGGTGTTTTCAAAGTTGACCTTACGGCCGTGGGAGTCGGTGATCTCGCCGTCGTCGAGAATTTGCAGCAGGACGTTCATCACGTCGGGATGCGCCTTTTCGATCTCGTCGAAAAGGATGACAGCGTAGGGCTTGCGGCGAATCTTTTCGGTCAGCTGACCGGCCTCGTCATAGCCGACATAGCCCGGAGGCGAGCCGACGATGCGGGAGACCGAGTGCTTTTCCATAAACTCGGACATGTCGAAACGGATCAGCGCATCGGGCGAGTTGAAGAGGTCCTGCGCCAGCTGCTTGACAAGCTCGGTCTTGCCGACGCCCGTGGGGCCGACAAAGATGAAGCTCACCGGCTTATGCTTGGGCGAGATGCCCACACGGTTGCGGCGTATCGCCGCGGCGACGGCCTCGATGGCCTCATCTTGGCCGACGATGTGTTCCTTGAGGCGCTTGTCAAGCTCGCTCAGACGGCGGAACTCGTCTTCACGGATACGCGAGGCGGGAATCTTCGTCCAGAGCTCGATCACGCGGGCGAGGTTGTCCATCGTGAGCTGCGGGTCACCCTGCGCGCAGAGCGCGTCAAGCTCGGTCTGCGCCTTGATGGTAAGGCTCTTGAGCTCGGCCAGACGCTCAAAGTCGGGTTCTTCTGCGCCCTGCAACAGTTCGCGCTCTTTGTCGTAATCCTCGATCTCGCGGCGCAGCTCCATGCGGCGGTTGATGTTCTTGTCGTGCAGGTTCAGATCCGAGCATGCCTCGTCGATGAGGTCGATGGCCTTGTCGGGCAGGAAACGGTCGGTGATGTAGCGCTCGGATAGCAGCACTGCCTGACGCAGGATACCCTCGGGAATTTTGACGCCGTGGAACTGCTCGTAGTAGTGGGCGATGCCCTTCAAAATTTTGAGCGTGTCCTCCATGTTCGGCTCGTTGACCGTGACCGGCTGGAAGCGGCGCTCGAGTGCGGTGTCCTTTTCAATGTGCTTGCGATACTCGGTGAACGTCGTCGCGCCGATGACCTGAATTTCGCCGCGGGAGAGCGCAGGCTTCAAGATGTTGGCGGCGTTCATGCTGCCCTCGGCGTCGCCCGCGCCGACGATGTTGTGCACCTCGTCGATGACAAGGATGACGTTGCCCATCTTGCGGATCTCCTCGATGAGGCCCTTCATGCGGCTCTCGAACTGGCCGCGGAACTGCGTGCCCGCGACGAGCGCGGTCAGGTCAAGAAGATAGACCTCCTTGCTTCTCAGCTTGAACGGCACGTCGCCCGCGACGATGCGCTGGGCGAGGCCCTCGGCAATGGCCGTCTTGCCGACGCCCGGCTCACCGATCAGGCAGGGGTTGTTCTTCTGGCGGCGGTTCAAAATCTGGATGACGCGTTCGATCTCCTCCTCGCGGCCGACGACCGCGTCGAGCTTGCCGTCGCGTGCGCGCTGGGAGAGATTGATGCAGTAGGAGTCGAGGAATTTGTGCTTGCTCCCCTTTTCGACCTTCTTGTTGCTGCGCGGGCTCTGCGTCTGCTCGGCCTCGTTGCCATTTTGTGCGTCGCTTGCGGCGGGGCTGCCGCCGAAAAAGCGGCTCAGGAACGGGAACGTGGCGGTCTTACCGTCCTCGTCCTCGTTATCGGCGTCCGGATCGTCGGCGTCGGTCAGACCTTCGAGGTTTTCCACGCCGCCGAAGGCGCCCATCATTTCATTGGAGATGTTGTCAAGGTCCTCATCCGTGATGCCCATGCGGCGCATCATCTCGTCCACCTGCGGCAGTCCGAGATTTTTCGCGCACTTGAGGCAAAGTCCTTCGTTGACGTTCTGCCCGTTTTCCTGACGGGTGATGAACACAACGGCGATATTCTTTTTACATCTGGAACAAAGTTGCGGCTGCATAGTATTTCCTCCTTGGGGTAAAGATCAGGGTAACAGCGCGGCGACAAGCCCGCGCGGAGTATGACTCATAAAAAACGATAACAGATACGTGCCCTCGTAGTCGGCAAAGGCCTTGACGCCGAGCTTCGGTGCGACATCGCAGACGAGAAACAGCAAAAGTGCACCCTCGATCAGGCCCAGCGCGCCGCCGCCGATGGTGTTGAGCGCGTTCAGAACTGGCAAGTCTAACACCTTGTCAATGCCTCCCGTCACTAAGCGGAGCAGCAGCGTGAGCACCAAAAAACACAGCACGAACACGAGTGTCCTCACCACGCTGCCGAGCAGCGTCCTTACGGCGGCAAGCGCTGCGTCGCGCGCGGCATTTCGAAGCGACTGACGCACCGCGCCGTCGAAATCGAAGCGCAGCAGCTTTTTGAGAAGGCCTGTCACCGCGAGCGGCGAATCGTCCTGCCAAACGTTTTCCGCGTCCTGCGCGGCGTCGCCGTTTGGCGTTTCACCCGAGGCGTCGCTCTCCGCCGGGGTCTCCCCCTCGATCTGCGGGACATCCCCCTGCGGTGTCTGCGATTCGGTATCAAACCACTCCTCCACGCTCTTTTCAAGGCGCGGCATCAGCATGTCGGTCACGGGCTCGGTCAAAGCGTCGGTCAGGAGCGACGCGCCGATCAGCGCGAGCACGATCGCCGCCAGCGCCATAAAGCTGCGGAACAGCCCCCGCCTGGCGCCGAACACGACGCTTAAAATGAGCACGAGCGCGAAGACTGCATCGATCATAAGACCATTATTCACGTTTCCCGCGCTCCTTTCAAGTCATAAATTGTAACATTTTTAGCGTTTTACAGAAATTACGGAATATAAAGCCAGGCGGACGACGAGCCGATCAGCACCGCCGTACCATCCTCGCGCATGATGACAGAGCGCGCGTACTCCGTGGCGTCCAGCCGCGCGTATTCCTGCAGCTGCGGCGTGTAGAGCACCAGACTGTCGCTGTACAGCACGGCGATATACTTCCCCGCTGCGGACATGGACAGAACCTCCTGACTGCTGTCGAGACTTGCCATCTCTGTACCGTCGGACGAGACAGTCACGAGCTTCATGGTGCTGCCCGAGCGGTAGCGGCTCAGCAGCAGCGCCGCGTAGTTGTCGCCGCCCATGCTCGAACCGCGCAGATACGGGTATTCGTAGCGATAGCTGCCGGAAAGCGTACCGTCCGATGAAAAGAGCGTCAAGCTCTCGTCCGTCAGGCACGAGAGCGTACCTGCCACGCTGTCGAGCGATAGCAGGAGCGAGCCCGTGAGTGTGTTGACCGAGTCCGCCTTATCGCTGCCGAGGGAATAGATGCTCACCGTGTCGGCGAATGTGCCGTCCGACTCGCCGAGCGTCACCGCCGCCATGCGCTTGCAGTCGCGCATGACGACCGCGTCGATGACATAGTGCTCCGAGGAGTTGAAGGCAAACGTCTTCTCGCCCGAAGCGTCGTACACCGTAACAGCGGACTTGTAGCCGCTCTTTTCGGCGTTGAGCGCCAGATAGTCCGAGGAATTGACGCTGACCGACAAAATATTGCCGCTGCACTCGCCACTCATATCGCGCACAAGGCCGCTTGCAGAGTAAACAAGAAGCGTCTGCCCGCCGATATCATAGACCGCGGCGGTCTGGCCGCCGACAGCGATGGCGGGATTCGTGAATTTCACACTCATGCTGTCTGCCACGCTGCCGCTGCTGCTGTAGATCGACACCCCCGTCGTCGAAGCGACGATCAGATGGTCGCCGAGCAGCGCAAAGGTGTTGCTGCGGTCGTTGCTGAACGAGTACATTTCCACCTTGCCCTGCTCATCCTGCGTGACCTTATTGTAGGAGAAAAGGCGGCGCACACTGTCAAGGCTGCTCAGGTCCTTCCACGCCGCGGCGACGACCACGGCCAGCACGACCACAAGCGCCAGAATCACCATCAGCGCCCGCTTGAGCCCGCCGCCGGAGCGGCGCGGGGCCGCCTGCGAGCGCCTCAGTTCCTCGCGTGTTCCCTTTTCCTCTTTGAGATCATTCATTGAGCCGTTCATCCTCATACCAAAGTCTCGTCATGTACAGTCCGCCCGGCGGCACCGTGGGGCCGGCGAGCGAGCGGTCGCCGGAGGCCAGGATCTCGGGGATGTCCTCTGGCGTGAGCTTCCCCTCGGCGGCGTAGAGCACCGTGCCGGTGATCGCCCGTACCATGTTATACAGGAACCCGTCCGCGCAGACCTTGAGTTCCAAAAGATCACCCGAGCGCGACACGCGGCAGTAGTGCACGGTGCGCACGCTGGTCTTCGTCTCCGTGCCGACAGAGCGGACGGCGCGGAAATCGTGCGTGCCCTCAAAGGCGCGCGCCGCGCAGTCCATCACCTCTTCGTCGAGGTGCTTGGGGTAAAAGTAAGCCCTGTTGACATAGAACGGGTTTTTGATGCGGGAATTATAAATACGGTAGGTGTATTCCTTTTTTTGACACGAGAGGATCGCGTTGAAATCCTCCGCCACCTCAAGCGCCTCGCGCACGACGATATCCTCCGGCGTGTGCGTATTGATGGCAAACGGCAGGCGCTCGACCGGAATTCGCGACTCGGTATGGAAATTGGCGATATATCGCTCGGCGTGCACGCCCGCGTCCGTGCGGCCGCAGCCGACGAGCTTGACGTTCCCGCCGCAGACCTTCGAGAGGCCCTTTTCCATCGTCTCGCAGACGCTTGAGACCGTCTTCTGCACCTGCCAGCCGTGATAGGCCGTGCCGTTATACATGAGCTTGAGGGCGATGTTTCGCATAAAAGCGTCCTTTCTTCTTATCGCAGCGCGATGACCGCGGCCACGAGCACGGCATAATAGCCGAGCACCAGATAGTCGCGCGTCTGATAGTGCAGCACATTGAGCTTCGTGCGGCCTTCGTCGCCGTGGTAGCAGCGGCATTCCATGGCCGTCGCCAGCTCGTCGGCGCGGCGGAACGCGCTGACAAACAGCGGCACAAGCAGCGGCACGAGCGCCTTGGCGCGCTGCATAAGGCTTCCGGTCTCAAAGTCGGCGCCGCGCGCCTTCTGCGCGGACATGATCTTATCCGTCTCTTCGATGAGCGTCGGGATGAAGCGAAGCGCGATCGACATCATCATCGCGAGCTCATGCACAGGGACCTTGATCTTCTTGAGCGGGCCCAGCAGGCTCTCCAGACCGTCCGTCAGGCGGATGGGAGAGGTCGTATACGTGAGCAGGAACGTTCCCATGATCAAAAGCGTGATGCGCAGCATCATCGTAATGGCGGCGCGCACACCCTCGATCGTAATGCGGAAGATCCAAAAATGGCACAGCTCCGTGCCGGGGGTGTAAAAGAGGTTCAAAAGCGCCGTGAACGCGATAATGAACAGCACCGGCTTTAATCCCTTGAAAAGCGCCTTCGCGCCCACGCGCGAGATGCGCACGGCGACGATCAGCGTCAGAATGAGAACGCCGTAGGCAATGTAGCTCTTCGCCGTAAAGAGCGCCACGACGTAGAGCACCGTGACGAGGAGCTTTGTGCGCGGGTCGAGCTTATGGGCGAGCGTGTCGCCCGGGAAAAACTGGCCGAGCGTGATATCCTTCAGCATTTTTTGCCGCCCCCTCTCTTGAGCGCGACAAGCTCTTTGCTGAGCTCATCGACGGTGTAAACGGCGGGGTTGATGGCAATGCCTTTATCGCGCAGCGCCATCGCGACGCGCGTGACCTGCGGCACGTCGAGGCCCGCGGTCATCAGCTCGTCGCCGCGGGCGAAGACCTCGCGCGGCGTGCCGCTCATGAGCACATGGCTGTCCGACAGGACAACGATACGGTCGACGTTTTTCGCGATCTCCTCCATGCTGTGGCTCACGAGCACGACGGTCGTGCCGCGCGCGCGGTGGAATTCGCGGATGTTTGAAAGCAGCTCTTCCCTGCCCTGCGGGTCAAGGCCCGCGCTCGGCTCGTCGAGCACGAGCACCTCGGGCTCCATCGCAATAACGCCCGCGATGGCCACGCGGCGCTTCTGTCCGCCGGAGAGGGCGAACGGCGATTTTTCCAGCAGATCGTCGGTAAGCCCCGCAAAGTGCGCGGATTCAAGCACGCGGCGGTCGATCTCGTCTTTGGATAAGCCCATGTTCGTCGGGCCGAACGCGATATCGCGGTAAACAGTCTCTTCAAAAAGCTGGTATTCCGGATACTGGAACACGAGGCCCACGCGGAATCTTACGTTCCGAATTTTCTTCGGGTCCGACCAGATGTCCTCTCCACCGAGAAGTATCCGGCCGGAGGTCGGCTTGAGCAAGCCGTTCAAGTGCTGGATCAGCGTCGACTTGCCGCTGCCCGTGTGGCCGATGATGCCCAAAAATTCGCCGCGATAGATCGCGAGCGACATATCCTGCACCGCACTGCGGCAGAACGGCGTGCCCTCCCCGTAGGTGTGCGTCAGGTTTTCTACACGAATGATCTCTTCCAAGGTTACAGTCCTCTTAGGTAAAATTTTTCGCAATGGCGTCTGCGCATTCCTCTACGGTGATGGCGTCCACGGGGACGTCCATGCCCGCCTCGCGCAGGGAAAAGAGCAGCGAGACCGTGTCCGGCACGGCAAGGCCGATGTCCTCCAGCTCCTTTTTGCGGGTGAAGACCTCGCGCGGCTTTCCGTCCATGACGACAAGGCCGTCGTTCATCACGATCACGCGGTCGGCGTGCTCGGCTTCGTTCATGTGGTGGGTGATGAGGACGACCGTGATGCCCTGCTCGCGGTTGAGCTTTTCGACGGCCGCGAGCACCTCGCGCCGGCCGATGGGGTCGAGCATGGCGGTCGCCTCGTCGAGCACGATGCACTGCGGGCGCATCGCCAGCACGCCCGCGATGGCGATACGCTGCTTCTGTCCGCCGGAGAGCAGATGCGGCGCGTGCTTTGCAAATTTCTTCATGCCGACGGTGCGCAGCGCGTCGTCCACGCGCCGCCGGATCTCCTCCGTCGGCACGCCGAGGTTCTCGGGCGCGAAGGCCACGTCCTCCTCCACCACGTTCGCGACGATCTGGTTGTCGGGGTTCTGGAACACCATGCCCACGCGGCGGCGGATCTCGAGCAGCAGCTTCTCGTCCACGGTGTCCATGCCGTCGACGTACACCCTGCCGCCCGAGGGCAGCAGCACGGCGTTGAAGGTCTTGGCGAGCGTGGATTTTCCGCTGCCGTTGTGGCCGAGGATGACGGTGAAGCTTCCTCGCTCGATGGCGAGCGTCACACCGTCAAGCGCAAGCGTCGGCTGCTCGTTTTCCTCGCCCGCGGGATAGGAATAGGTCAGATTTTCAGTCCGCAGCATGGTTGACATAATTTTTCTTCCTTTGTTTATTCACTGCACCAGCGACCGGTCGCGCCGCAGGGCAACGCGAGCCCGGTCTCGGTGACAGGCAGACCCAGCTCGTCCCACGTCACCCTGCCGCCGTACTTCTCCGCGACGAGCAGATGGAGCATATAGCCGAGCACCGAGGGCGCAAGGCCCGTGGTGTAGGAATTGATGATGACGAACAGCGGCTTGTCGCTGAGCACCTGAGAACAGAGCTTCACGAAGGGGAAGAGGTTATCCTCCAGCTTCCAGACCTCGCCGCCCGGGCCGCGGCCGTAGCTCGGCGGGTCCATGATGATGGCGTCATACACCTTGCCGC
>ERZ825324.3708-NODE-3708-length-13746-cov-20.475714_pt1 | contig 13746 bp, 10 predicted proteins | sample MGYA00519859_ERZ825324 | MGnify/ENA primary metagenome ERZ825324 (study PRJEB31778, sample SAMEA3449198) | human gut metagenome | biome: human gut; feature: human-associated habitat; material: faeces | place: United Kingdom | collected 2010/2012 ... | reverse complement strand
TTGCTGCGGTAAGTTGGCGGGCGACCAATGGTCGCCCCTACATACGCAATAAGGCGGGAATGCAATTTTTTGACAGTCTGGACCGGAAAATCCGGCGGTGCCGACAAAGATTTGGTACTTGCAAAAGCGGTAAAAATGCAAGATAATAGAGAGGCGGGCGGCTTGCGGCTGCCCGCAGGACCCAAGGGAAGATAAAGGAGAAACTCCATGAACAATACAAACGATCTCTATAACCGCTGGCTTGCCCAGCCGGATCTGGACGACGCCGTCAAAGCCGAGCTCGTCTCCATCGCGGGCGACAGCGACGCCGTCACGGACCGCTTTTACCGCGATCTGGAATTCGGCACCGGCGGCCTGCGCGGCGTGATCGGCGCGGGCACGAACCGGATGAACCTCTACACCGTGCGCAAGGCAACGCAGGGGCTGGCGGACTACCTCAATGCGTCCGGCCTGCCCAAAAAGGTAGCCATCGCCCATGACAGCCGCCATAACGGTGCGCTGTTCGCCCGCGAGACCGCCCGCGTGCTGGCCGCGAACGGCATTACCGCCTGCATGTACCCCCGGCTTGAGCCGACCCCGGCGCTTTCGTGGGCGGTGCGGTACCTCGGCTGCGGCGCGGGCGTCTGCGTGACGGCCAGCCACAACCCCGCTAAGTACAACGGCTACAAGGTCTACGGCGCGGACGGCTGCCAGATCACGCTGGAGGCTGCCGAGAAAATTCTGGCAGCTATCGAAAAAATTGATTGCTTTGACGATGTCCGGCTGGCAGATTTTGACGCTGCCGCCGCCGCGGGCCGCATTGTGACAATTGATGAAAAATGCCTCGATGATTTTGTGCAGGCTGTCTATGACCAGCGCGTCGGCGACGGCGCGGGCATCGACGCGCTCAAGCTCGTCTATACCCCGCTGAACGGCACGGGTCTGGAATGTGTGAAAAAGCTGCTGAAAAAGCTCGGCGTGACCCATGTGACCGTTGTGCCCGAGCAGGAAAAGCCCGACGGCGACTTCCCGACCTGCCCCTACCCGAACCCCGAGATCCGCGAAGCTATGCAAAAAGGCTTGGAGCTGTGCGACAAGGTCCGCCCCGATCTGCTGCTGGGCACCGACCCCGACTGTGACCGCTGCGGCACCGCCGTGCCCGACGGCAAGGGCGGCTACCGCCTGATTACCGGCAATGAGATGGGCATCATCCTGCTGGACTATATCTGCCGCACCCGTCTGGCACAGGGCACGATGCCCGCCGACCCCGTGGCGGTAACGACGATTGTCTCCACCGATATGGCAGCGCCGGTGGCAAAAAAATACGGCGTTGAGCTGCGCCGCACCCTGACCGGCTTTAAGTTCATCGGGGAGCAGATCGGCAAGCTGGAGGCCGAGGGGCATCCCGAACGCTATATCTTCGGCTTTGAGGAGAGCTACGGCTACCTGTCCGGCGGCCATGTTCGCGACAAGGACGCTGTCAACGCGACGCTGCTGGTCTGCGAGGCCGCGGCCTGGTACGCCCAGCAGGGCAAGACGCTGCTGGACGCCATCGAGGCGTTGTACAGGGAGTTCGGTTACTACCGCAATGCGCTGTGCAGCTTTGCCTTTGAGGGCGAGAGCGGCATGCACACGATGCAGGAGCTGATGAAGAAGCTGCGCGCCAACGCCCCGGAGGACATTGCCGGGTACAAGGTGGAGTCCGTCGTGGACTACGACACCGACGGCACCGGCCTGCCCCGCGCCAACGTGCTGGAATACCATCTGGACGGCGGGCATAAGCTGATGGTCCGCCCCTCCGGCACCGAGCCGAAAATTAAAGTTTATCTTTCCGCCGTCGGCGACAGTGAGGCAGCCGCCGATGCCGTGAACGCCGCGCTGGCCAAAGCCGCCGCGGACATGATGAAAGTGTGAATGGTATGGCAATTCTGAAATTGACCCCGAGCTGCAAGGATTATCTGTGGGGCGGCAGCCGCCTGCGCACCGATTTCGGCATCAAGAGCGACCTTGAACCGCTGGCCGAAGCGTGGGTGCTGTCCTGCCACCCGGACGGCCCGAGCTATCTGCCCGACGGCACGACGCTGGCGGACTACGTGGCCGCACACCCCGAAGCCCTGGGCACGGACTGCGCAAAATTTGAGCAGTTCCCGATCCTGACAAAGTTCATCGACGCCAGCAACAACCTGTCCATTCAGGTACACCCGTCCAACGACTACGCGCTGAAAAACGAACACCAGTACGGCAAAACCGAGATGTGGTATGTGTTGGACTGCGTGCCGGGGGCGTATCTCTACTACGGCTTTGACCACGAAATCTCCAAAGAGGAGTTTGCGGAGCGCATCAAAAATAACACCCTGACCGAGGTCCTGAACGCCGTACCGGTGCATAAAGGGGATTGCTTTTTTATCCCGTCCGGCACGCTGCACGCCATCTGCCAGGGCATCGTCGTGGCCGAGGTGCAGCAGAACTCCAACGTGACCTACCGCGTCTACGACTACGGGCGCGTCGGTGCGGACGGCAAGCCCCGCGCCCTGCACATTGAAAAGGCGCTGGATGTGACCCGCCGCACGCCGCCGCAAAAGCACGATTTCGGCAGCCATCTCGCGCAGTGCGAGTATTTCACGGTGGACGCGAAAAAAGGCGCGTTTGACGGTGCGGCTGACGAAAAGAGTTTTGTCTCGCTGCTCATCACCGACGGCGCGGGCACGCTGACCTGCGGCGGCGAGACCGTGAAGGTCAAAAAAGGCGAAAGCTATTTTATCCCCGCGGGCAGCGGCAAGTACGCCGTGACCGGCGACTGTGAGACGCTGGTGACGGTGGTGTAAACGGCCCCAAGGACGGTAGGGACGACCAGTGGCCGCCTGCCAACCTGCCGCAGCAACGCATTTCCCCATTGCAGAGACAGTAGGGGCCGGGCATGCCCGGCCCGCAGGTGTCCCATAGGCGGGCGCTTGCGGAAAGGTGCAGGGCAGAAGTGAATACAGAAAAGACGCACTGCGGAAAAACTTCCGTGGTGCGTCTTTTTTGTAACCTTTTGGCAGAAAGCAGCCCTCGACGTATTCCTCGGGCGGCGGACGGTATACTCCCAATTGACCCGGCGGGAGGACAAGCCCCGCGCGGGAAACCTGCAAAGGAGGAACCGTACATGAAAAAACGTCTGTTGGCTGTGCTGCTGGCCTGCTGTATGGCGGCAGGCATGGCCAACGCTGTGTTTGCGGCGGATGAGCTGCCCGCCCCGGCGGAGTCTGCGGCGGCGATTGCGCCCGCCGACCCGGACCCGCCTGCCCCGGAACCCGAAAGTGAGGCGGAGCCGACCCCGGCGGCTGACCCCGCGGCAACGCCCGAGACCGCACGCACCCTCGTGATGGATACGCTGCTCGCCGCGCCTGACCCCGCGGCGCAGACTGCCGTTGTCACAAGCGCAGAGCTGGTGGACAGCATTCGGACCGACGGCTGCTTTACAGCGAAGGTCAACGGCAGCACGGACAGACTCGACGGCGCTGTGTACACCTGGTACCGCAGCAAGGACGGCACCAACTGGGAGGAGGTCCCGCAGCAGCTCTGCTCCGGCGATGCGTGGAACATCACGCCGGGCAGCGAGCACCGGCTGAACGCTGCGCTGGATGCCTGCATTGCCGGTGTCAGGGATGCGGAACGGCTGTACTATAAGGTCGAGGTCACCGGCACCGACGGCGCAAAACTCACCGCCGCGGCCATGCAGGTGCCCTACTGCATCCAGCTGCAGAACGGCAGCTTTGAAACGCCGGATATTGCCGGGCTGAAGGCGTATCACGACAAAGACAACAATACGCCCGCATCCCGGCTGTATTATTCCCCGGACGGTGAGACCGGCACCTTCTTTACCCAGTACCCGTCGGGGGAAGGGGGCATCGTCTGGCAGACCACCGGCGTGGCCAGGCACTGGAAAACCGGAAGCGCCGGCCTGTACATTGAGCTGGCGGACGGCTCCAACCGCAGCTATAACGGCACGCGGAACTACCCCGAGGCCAGCTACAGCATCGACGGCGCTTACGACGGCCGGCAGTTTGCCGAGCTGAACTGCGAGGCCTACGGCGCACTGTATCAGGATGTGCTGACCGCGCCCGGCACCACGCTGCACTGGTCGCTGGCCCACCGCGCCCGCGGCAGGGGTATGCAGGACTCGATGGCGCTGCTCATCGCGCCGGTGGATGTGGCAGCGCAGATCACCGACATTCTGGCGGGCGTTTCCAGCGAGGACGACAACAGGGGACTTCTGGTGCGCGCGGCGCTGGACCGGACCGTGCAATACAACGGCGAGGAGGTCCCCATCCGCAGCTTTATGGTCGGCGGCGAGATCACCGACGGCAGCGACCAGTGGGGCGTCCACAGCGGCGACTACACGGTCCGGGCGGGGCAGTATGTCAGCCGGTTCTTCTTCCTGGCGCTGTCCAGCGGCAAGGGGGACCGGCGCGAGGGCAACCTGCTGGATAAGGTCTGGTTCAGCACCGAGCCTGCGCCGCCCGTGGCCGGGCACGCCAACCTGACGCTGCGCAAGACGCTGGCGGGCAGCCTGACCGCCGACGAGCTGACCGCCGTGCGCGCGGGGCTGACCTTCACCGTGACCCGCTCCGACGGCACGGCTGTGGCCGTCATAAGCGGCGCGGATATGACCGTCGGCACCGACCCGGCCCAGTGCAGCTATACAATACAGGATCTGCCTGTGGCGTCGGAGAGCGGCACACCCTACACCTACACCGTGACCGAGACCGCCCACGCCGCCCCGGCGGCGGTGCTCTATTTGGCGAGCCGCGCCGCCGTCAACGGCGACGCGCTGCAGCCCGCGGGCGACCCGCCGACGCTGGCCAACATAACGCTGCTGCAAAACGGCACGACCTACGCCGATTTTGAGAACACCTACGCCCGGCAGACCGGCAGCCTGCGGCTGACGAAGGCCGTGGACGACACGGCCCTGCGCGATGAGGCCGAGGCCGTGACGAACACCTTCACCGTCGGCAGCCTGCCCATCGGCAGCTATACGCTGGTCTATGACGACGGCACGGCCCGCACCGTCACGCTGGACGCGCCCGGCGCACTGACCGTGCCGCTCAGGGGGCTGCACAGCGTAACGGTGGAGGATGTGCCCGTGGGCAGCTACACCGTGACCGAGACCGACCACCCCGACTTAGCCGGCTGGTACTGCACGACCACCGCCGCCGCGGCGGCTGGGACGGTGCAGGTGCCGTCCGGCGGCGTGGGGGAGGCTGTCATCACCAACACCTACGCGCCGTTCCTGCGCGTCACCGTGACCAAACAGGTCACGGGCGGCATGGGCGACACGCGCCGCGGCTTTGCGTTTACGGCGGCCATTGACGGCGCGGCGGTCACCGCGGATACCCCCTATGTGCAGCCCTACGGCGGCGCGGCGCTGACCGCGGACGGCTTCACGATCCCGCACAAGGGCAGCATTGTCATCGGGCATCTGAAGCCCGGCCAGACCGTGACCGTCACCGAGGAGACGCTGACCGACTACGAAACGACAATGGACGACGGCAGCAACGTCACGCTGGGCAGCAGCTATACCGCGACCCTGACCGGCGACGCGGCGCTGACCTGCGTCAACAATAAGGACGGCGTGCCGCCCACGGGTCTTGCGCAGGACGCGGCCCCGGCAGTCTGGCTGCTGGCGGCGGGCGCGGCGCTGGCCGTGGTCTGCCGCCGCCGAAGGGAGGCTGCACCGTGAACGAGACACAGCGCCGCCGTGCGCTGGCGGACGTGAAGGAGTTTTTTCTGCGCGCCGGGGCGCTGGCCGCACTGCTGCTGGTGCTGTTCGGCGTCGTGTTCGGGCTGGCGATCCAGCCGGACGACACGATGTACCCGCACCTCAAGCCCGGCGACCTGCTGCTCTACTACCGGCTGCCGCGCAGCTTTGCAGCGGGGGAGGTGGTCGTCTTTACACAGGATGACCGGCGCTGCACGGGGCGTGTTGCGGCCCGCGGCGGCGACACCGTGGAGGTGACAGAAAACGCGCTGCTGCGCATCAACGGCAGCCTTGTGGCCGAGCCGGACATTTACGAGACGACCCCCCGCTACGACAGTGACGTGACCTACCCCCTGACCCTGGCCGACGGCGAGTATTTTATCCTCTGCGACGCCCGCGAGGGTGCGCCCGACAGCCGCCGGTACGGCCCGGTGACGGCAGAAAATATCGCCGGGCGGGTCATTGCGATTGTGAGGAGGAATGAGATTTAGAGACTATAGGGAGGAAGGATGCAGAGATACACTCGGCCCTCATCCGGCCTCGGGCGGGGCCTCGGCCACCTTCCCCCGCAGGGGAAGGCACCCAGCCCCAAGCCTTCCCCCGCGGGGGAAGGTGCCGCCGCAGCGGCGGATGAGGGCCGACCTACCGGCAACCACCCACATAACCATACACCACCCCGAAAGGAGCACATACTTATGAACATCATCAAGCTTTCCGCCGTTCTGACCGCTGCTTTGCTCACGGGTGCACTCTCCGCCACGGCGTTTGCGGCAGAGACCCTGACCACGACCACCGGCAGCATCACCTTCCGCAAGGCCATCGACGTGACGAACGCCGCGGGCGCGGGCGGCATCACGGGCACGATTGCCTTTGACGTCACCGCCGCCGACGAGAGCGACCTGCCCGACGACGGAGAGAAAAACTATGTCGGCAGCGTGGATCAGCTGGACGGCAGCGACATCATCGCCACGTTTGCGGCGGATGACAGCGGCATTGCCAACAAGGAGAGCGATGTAAGCGTCGGCTTTGACACCTCGAAGTTCGAGGCCCCAGGCATCTACTACTACCACCTGACCGAGCGCGACCCCGGCATCCACGGCCTGACCGCCACGACGGCGACCTACCTGCTAAAGGTGCGCGTTGTCAACGACAATACGTCCGACCCGGACGGTGCAACGTTTAAGATTGACTACGCTACGCTGACCTCGCTCGATGACAATACCAAGAGCGACCTCATCACCAATACCTACACGACCCACGGTCTGACCGTGACCAAGGCGCTGGCGGGCGACTGGGCCGACTACACCGACCACTTTATCTTCACGCTGGAGATCACCGACCCGGACGCGGACCCGGGCCGCATGGCGTCGGTCACGGTCCAAACCACAAGCGCGGCGGGTGTGACGAGCAACGCCGAGGTGAAGCCCTTTACAAACGGCAAGGTCAGCTTCTCGGAGACGATCCGGGGCGGCGATATGATCGAGGTGACCGGCCTGCCCACCGGCGCGGCCTACACGATCACCGAGAGCGGCCTGGACGCTGAGAAGTATACGACGGCCTGGACGCTGAACGGCGAGACGCTGAGCACCGAAAGGGCCCTGCCCACGCAGACGGTGGGTGCCGCCGACACGGCCCTGACCGTCACGAATACCCGCAGCTCGATTGCCCCCACCGGCCTGCTGCTGGACGCCGCCCCCTACGGCGCGATGCTGGCGCTGGCCGCGGGCAGCGGGCTGGTGTTCTTCCGCAAGCGCCGCCGTGAGGACTGATGCTGGACCGTGCGGCGCGGCTGGCACGCCTGGGCACACGGCTGGTCAGTGCGCTGGCCGGGCTGCTGATGCTGGCACTGCTGGCTTTCGGCGGGTTCGCGCTCTGGCAGGACGCCGCGCTGCGCCGCGGGGCGTTTGTGGGCGCGGAGCTTTTACAGTATAAGCCCGCCGCACCGGCTGCCGACAACCCGACGCTGGCCGGGTTGCAAACCGTCAACCCCGATGTCTGCGGCTGGCTGACGGTGGACGGCACGGGCATCGACTACCCCGTTGTGCAGGGCGCGACGAACATGGACTACGTCAACCGCGACGTCTACGGGGATTTTTCCCTGTCGGGCGCGATTTTTCTCGACAGCCGCTGCGCCGCCGACCTGACCGACCCGTACACGGTGATTTACGGCCACCACATGGACAACAGCGCGATGTTCGGTGATGTGGCGCGGTTTGCGGAGGCAGACTATTTTGCTGCGCACCCCGCGGGCAGCATAAGTCTGCCCGACGCCGCCTATACGATCGAGCTGTTCGCCTGTGTGGTGACCGATGCCTACGACACCGCCATTTACACGCCGGAGCGTTACCCCGACGACGTGGGGGCGCTGCTGGACTATGCGGCGGCGCAGGCCGTGCAGCAGCGGGACATCGGTGTGACGGCGCAGGACCGGCTGGTGGCGCTTTCGACCTGCGCCGGGAGCGAGACAAACGGGCGGGTCGTCGTGCTGGGGCGGCTCTGCCCCCTGAAAGAAGGAGATGAAATGCAATGACCTTTGGCAAAACGGCCCTGCGGTGCTGGCTGCCCGCAGCGGCCCTGCTGCTGGCGCTGCTCTGCCCGCTGCCCGTGGCGGCTGCGCGGGCGGGCACGGCGATCCCCGTCAGTGTCCGCACCGACGGCGCGGCGGCGGACGCCGTCTATACGGTGGAGCTGACGCCGCTGGACGCGGCCCCCGCGCCTGTGCAGCGTGCCCTGACCGTAAAAAACGGCGGCACCGTGTATTTTACGGGCTTCGCCTTTGACGAGCCGGGGGATTACCGGTATCTGGTTGCCGAGCGCAGCGGCGGCGCTGCCCACACGACCTACGATGCGCACAGCTACACGGTCACGGTCCGGGTGACGGGCCGCCCGGACGGCGGTCTTGCCGCCGGGCTCTGGGCCGTGCGCAGCGGGGAGACCGCGAAGGCCGACGGCGTGCTGTTTGTGAACCGGTATGACCCGCCGGAGACCGCCGCGGCAGCGGTGACTGCGTCAACCGCGATGGCTGGCACACGGACCGTGAAGGCTGCCGCCCCGGCGGCGCTGCCGCAAACCGGGGACGGCTTCCCCATAGAAGCGCTGGCCGCCGCGTTTTGCGCAAGCGTCATCGGGTTTGGCACGGCGTGGAAAAGGCGGTGAACCGGGAACGGCAGCCCCCGCCCACGGCAAAGGGGAGGGCTGTCGCCCTCCCTTGCCCCTCTCGTGCGTAAATTTTCACAGCAGTCCGTAGGGGCCGGGCATGCCCGGCCCTCCACCTTGCCATTACCGCCCATGTATCTTTTGCCCCGTAGGGAGCGGTCTTGACCCCTCCGCAGCCTCCCGACGCCGCTCTCTCGCCCCAACAAAAAAAATCGCCCCCATCCGGTTGCGGCTCCGGATGGGGGCTTGGGGTATCGGTTTGTGTGAGGAGGAATCATGTTCCAGAATTACGGTTGCGGCTCCGTAACCCTGTGCCTATATACTACCGGATAACTGCTAAAAAACTATGTTTTTCCTATGAACAATTTGTAAATTACCGCGCAGCCGGGCCCAACGCCCCGGCTGCGCCTTTTTTTGTTTGCATTTGGAAACGATGCAAAGGAAGCTGGCGGGAGCGCGGTAATTGCAGAGAGGTAGGGGCCTTTCCATACAAGCACAATAGCCGTACAGCTGCGGGCCTGGTATGCCCGGCCCCTGCGGTGCAGCAAAATAAAAACGGGCAGTCACCCATTTTGAGTGACTGCCCGTTTGGCTTACATTCAGATAACGTTATACTCCTTCAGCAGCTTCTCCACTTCGGTGCCCTCGATCTTCTTGAGGGCCTCTTTCATGGCGAGCTTGCCGACGAGAGGCATCTCCATATCGGTGATCTTGCGTCCGTCGCGGAGCTTGACCGTGGCATCCAGCAGGCAGCGGATGTCGTAGACGCTGCCCCAGACCTCGGGCACGCCGCGGTCCACGTTCAGCAGGGTGTAGACGGCCTCCATGCCGGTGCGGATGGAATACTCGGTGGTGAAGATCGTGTCGCGGGCGGTCTCGGCAAACTGGCCCAGGAACGCGAAGTTGACAGCGCCCTCGGGCACGATGTCGGGGCGGTCACCCGCAGCGCGCGGCATAAAGAACGCATCAATATACGGCATCATGCAGGGCACGGTGTTGGCGCTGTTCGCGGCCATGTCCTCGATCTGATCCTCGGGCACGCCCAGGTGGTACAGCCACTCCATGCAGATCTCCTTGCCGGTGCAGTCGCGCATGGGCTTCTTGATATAGTTGCCGGGCTTGTCGGTGAACAGGCTGTAGACCCAGACGCAGAGCTGATCCTTGGGCTGGTCGCGGAACTGCTGCTGGCGGTTCAGCGTCCAGCTCAGCAGCCAGTTGGAGTCGGTGACCGTGACAATGCCGCCGGTGACGACCTTGCCGCTGAACGGGTCGCGCTTGCAGATCTTCTTGATATAGGGCACGATGCGCTGGTCCAGCGTCGTGACGGTGGCGCTCATCCAGTTGGACAGCTCGGGGTCATAGCAGAACTTGTCGGGGTGGCCGAAGCTCGGGTCCTGCGCGGCGATCTTGCGCCACAGGTCCCAGCCGCCGCCCTCCTTGATTTCGGGCTTGAACTCGGCGGGGGTGTCCTGGCTGCCCAAGGTGGAGTTCTCGACGCAGCCGCCGTTCGTGATAAAGACAAGGTCGTTCTCGGTCAGGTCGATGGAGCTCTCCTGACCGTCGTGCAGGATGTCGATGCGGGTCGCCTGCTTCTTGCTGCCCGCGCAGTCGAACGCAATGTTCGTGACCTTTGTATCGTAGTGGAACTGCACGCCGAAGCCCTCGAGGTACTTGACCATGGGCAGGATCATCGACTCGTACTGGTTGTAGCGGGTGAAGCGCAGCGCCGTAAAGTCGGGCAGACCGCCGATGTGGTGAATGTAGCGCTGCAGATAGCGCTTCATCTCCAGTGCGCTGTGCCAGTTCTCAAACGCGAACATCGTGCGCCAGTACATCCAGAAGTTGGAGTTCAGCACCTCATCGTCAAAGAAGTCGGTAATCTTCTTGTCGTACAGGCCCTCGTCGGGGGTCATAAAGAGACGCATGATCTCCATGGCGGCCTTGTCGGACAGACCGAACTTGCCGTCGGTGTGGGCGTCCTCGCCGCGGTTGCGGGTGGCGCGGCAGAGGCTGTAGTTGGGGTCGGCCTTGTTCAGCCAGTAGTACTCATCCAGAACGGTGTGGTTCTCGTCCTCGATGGACGGGATGGAGCGGAACAGATCCCACATACACTCAAAGTGGTTGTCCATCTCGCGCCCGCCGCGCATGACGTAGCCGAGGTTCTCGTAGTGGTAGCCGTCGCAGGCACCGCCCGGGATGGGGTCTTTCTCGAGAATGTGGACGTGCTCGCCCTTCATCTGGGCATCGCGGACGAGATAGCACGCCGCAGACAGCGCCGCCAGGCCGGAGCCGACGATGTAGGCAGATTTGCCGTCCACATTGGCGGGCTTTTTGGGGGTGGCAAAGGCTTCATAGTTACCGGCGGAATAATACATAAGAGTACCTCCTGTGATGATAAGGCCGTGTGCTTGTTGGGGAGCGGCCTGTGATTTACTTGGTATGTCTGTAGTATACCCGGCGGGCGGAACGGTTACAATCAGCAAAAAATCCCCTTTGATAAGAATTTTATCAAAGAGGACGGATTGTATAGAGTATGGCAGAATTGTTAAGACGGCAGTTTGCGGGGGAGTTACTTATCGATCCGGCACGCCTCCAGAGCCTTTGTAATATCCCCGTGGATAAGGGTTGATACCCGCTCGATGAGGGCGGCGGGGTCGTCCTTCATGCCGGTGCGCACCCATTCCAGCGTCAGGCCGACGAAGGCGTACTTGTAAAAATTCGCGATGAACTCCTTGTCCTCGGGGCGCACGGTCATCCCGGCAGCCTTCTCCTCGACGACGCCGATCATCAAATCGTAGGTCAGGCGGTAGAGGTAGTTCTCGATATGCTCGCGGCTGATGGAATGATAAACTTTGGTGACAAAGACCTTGTCCTTCTGCACGGCCTGCAGGATCTGCAAAAAGCCCTGCTGCCAGGTGTCGTAGGTCTTTTGCCCGGCCAGCGCACGGGTCGCGCTCTCGATGCAGGCCCACTCGACCAGATCGTAGATGTCCTTGAAATGGTAGTAGAACGTCATGCGGTTCACGCCGCAGTGTTCGGTCAGGTCGGTCACGGTGATTTTGTCCAGCGGCTTTTCGGCCAGCAGGTCCTTTAAGGATGCGACCAGCGCGCGCTTTGTCATTTGGGACATGGGTGCGTTCTCCTTGTTATAAGCGTTACGGCGGATGCGGGGCGTCGGGTACGCCCCCCTGCAACCGTAGGGGCGGATTCCGTATCCGCCCGCGGCCGTTTGCGGCAATATCATTATTATAAAAGAAGATTATGAATTTTTAAACCCCTGCACCCGCTCCCATAGCGTCACGACCCGCTTGCGGGCCATGCAAGAAAAAAATTGCGGAAAGGGCGAAACTGTGGTATAAAAAGGATAATAAATCTGGTAAGGAAGTGTTCCCCATGCCCGAAATGCTTGATATTGTCGATGAAAACGGCGTCCCCACCGGTCAGAGCGTGCCGCGCACGACGGCCCATGCCGAGGGGCTGCGCCACCGCACCAGCCATGTCTGGATCGTGCGGCGCAAAAACGGCAGGGTGCAGGTGCTTTTGCAGATGCGCTGTGCCGCCAAGGATTCCTACCCCGGCTGCTACGATATTTCCTCTGCAGGGCACATCCCGGCGGGCGCGGAGTTCGTCGGCTCGGCCCTGCGGGAGCTGCGCGAGGAGCTGGGCGTGACCGCCGCCCCCGCCGACCTGCACGAATGCGGCCTGCGGCGGTTCCGCTTTGAGGCTGAATTCCACGGTAAACCGTTCAAAGACAATCAGGTCAGCAAGGTGTTCTGCCTCTGGCTGGACCGCGAGGCCGAGGACTTTGCCGTGCAGAAGTCGGAGATCGACTATGTAAAATGGTTCGACCTGGACGAGGCCGTTGCCGCCGTGGAGCAGGGCACGATCCCCAACTGCATCTTCCCGGAGGAGCTGGGGATGGTGAAGAAGTTTGTGGGGCAGACCGGGGGCGGCTGCTGCCGCTGACTGCGGCGGGGTGAGGGCACCCCGCCCTACGTACAGCATTTAGGTGGGATTGTAGGGCGGCCTGCCCTCAGGCCGCCGCGGACGTGTGCGGCGGAACGAACAGCCCGGGTGGAGCGGCTTCCCCCGAGGGGCTGCGCCCGCAGGCGCGTGTCGGAGTGCAACCGCCGCAGGCGGCTCTTGGCGCGAAGACTGAAGCAGTCAGCGGCCCCGCCCGCTGACTGATGAGGGCGAGGCTTGTCTATGCTGCCCGTTTATGGTCTGCCGCCCGGAAACTTACCCCCTCATCCGGCCCTGCGGGGCCACCTTCCCCCTTGGGGGAAGGCAAAGGCTCTCCTCCTGTGTTGCCAAATCCGCAATTTTGTGTTGCCTAATGCTGAAAACCGTGCTATAATACATACATCAACGCCGGATATACACGAGAGATTGCATATTTTTGCAGGCACGGGCAGCATAAATGTATAACTATTCGTCAACCTGCCTAAAACAACCGCGAAAATGGAGAATCCTTTGGCAGTTTTACCGCTTGCAAAATGTATAAAAGGGTGTATAATATACAGCAATGAATGAATAAATATTCAAGACAAACGGCAGGCAACATACCCCGCGCGTCTTGATGAAGAAACAGAGAGGGGATTTCATCATGAAAAAGGATAAGAAAGACATCAAAAAGGTAGTTCTGGCGTACTCCGGCGGTCTGGACACCTCCATCATCATTCCCTGGCTGAAGGAAAACTACAACAACTGCGAGGTCGTCGCAGTTTCCGGCGACGTCGGCCAGGGCACCGAGCTGGACGGCCTGGAGGAGAAGGCCATCAAGACCGGCGCGTCCAAGCTGTACGTCCTCGACCTGAAGAAGGACTACGTCGAAAACTACATCTGGCCCTGCCTGAAGGCCGACGCCAAGT
>ERZ825324.3692-NODE-3692-length-13802-cov-4.306758_pt1 | contig 13802 bp, 11 predicted proteins | sample MGYA00519859_ERZ825324 | MGnify/ENA primary metagenome ERZ825324 (study PRJEB31778, sample SAMEA3449198) | human gut metagenome | biome: human gut; feature: human-associated habitat; material: faeces | place: United Kingdom | collected 2010/2012 ... | reverse complement strand
AAAAGGACAATTATCAACTTGAAAATAAAGAAATAAAGAATTTACCACCAAATTTAAAGAAGAACCGAAAAATAGACAATCAACACTTTTTCATCCCCGAAAGGTTCGACAGGTTCTTCCGGTTTTTCAACCGGAGATGTACTTGGCAAATCCGTTTAGGGTTCACCTGCGGAACAGCCCGTAACGGGCAACACAAGCCATATAAAGAAAAATAAGAGTTTCGTTTTCATATCTGCTATTTTTAAGTTATTCCTTTGATACAAAGGTAAAAGCAAAGCCCCGCAACGTCTTTGCTGCGAGGCTCAATTTGTTTCGTCAGGAAGTTCACTACCTTTTTTCTTGATTATTCAGTACCGGACTGAATGTGACTTGATTCACTTATCTGTTTCTTCACTCCATTGTTTACCGAAACTCGTCTGTTCCGTTTCCACACACCCACGATGTCCGTGTACCTTACATTCATCCAATGCTGATTGTAACTGCCGGAATTCATCATCGGAAAGCGTGACATTCCAAGCTCCCAGATTCTCCAGAATCCTTTCCTGATTCTTGGAACCGGGAATAGGTACGACATTGGGATATTTATGGAGCATCCACGCAAGCGATATCTGGGCGTTGGTAGCATGTTTCTCCACAGCGAACCGATGCAGCAAATCGAGTATGGGCTGGTTGGCCTCGATATTCTCTTTCGATAATTGGGGGACGAATTTCCGCACGTCATCGAAGCCGAACTGCTCCATGATGGCAGCCTTGGCTTCGGCCATGCCGCCCTTGCAGGCACGGATGGTGGCGATCAGCTCATCCACGATGTCGGTGGCCTTCTTCAGGCCTTCCAGAATGTGGGCGCGCTCCTTGGCCTTTTTCAGGTCGAACTGGGTGCGGCGGCGCACCACCTCGTCCTGGAACTCGACGTACTTCTGCAGCATCTGCTTCAGGGTGAGCACCTTGGGCACCTTGTGGTCGATGGCCAGCATGATGACGCCAACGGTGTCCTGCAGCTGGGTGTACTGGTACAGCTGGTTCAGGATGACCTGGGCGTTGGCGTCCTTGCGCACATCCACCACGATGCGCATGCCCTTGCGGTTGGTCTCATCGTTCAGGCCGGTGATGCCTTCGATGCGCTTGTCCTTGACCAGGTCCGCCATGTTCTCGATCAGGCGGGCCTTGTTGACCATATAGGGGATCTCGGTGATGATGATCTGGGTACGGCCGTTCTTGGTCTCCTCGATGGTGGCACGGCCCCGCAGGGTGATTTTGCCGCGGCCGGTGGCGTAGGCGGCACGGATGCCGCTGCGGCCCATGATGATGCCGGCGGTGGGGAAGTCCGGGCCCTTGATGTATTCCATCAGGCCGGGCAGGTCGATGTCAGGGTTGTCGATATAGGCCACACAGCCGTCGATGACCTCACTCAGGTTGTGGGGCGGGATGTTGGTGGCCATGCCGACCGCGATGCCCTGGCTGCCGTTGACCAGCAGGTTGGGGAAGCGGCAGGGCAGCACGCTGGGTTCCTTTTTGGTCTCATCGAAGTTGGGGTCCCAGTCAATGGTGTCCTTCTCGATGTCGGTCAGCATCTCCACCGCCATGCGGCTCATGCGGGCCTCGGTGTAACGATAAGCAGCCGGGGGGTCGCCGTCCACCGAACCAAAGTTGCCCTGGCCGTCCACCAGCGGGTAGCGCAGGGAGAAGTCCTGTGCCAGACGGACCATGGCGTCGTAGACCGATGCGTCGCCGTGGGGGTGGTAGGAACCCAGCACGGCACCGACGGTATCGGCGGACTTGCGGTAGGGATGGCTGGGGTCGTTGCCGCGCTCATGCATGGTATACAGAATACGGCGGTGAACGGGCTTCAGGCCGTCACGCACATCAGGCAGGGCACGGGACACGATGACCGACATGGAGTAGTCCAGGAACGCGGTCTCGATCTCCTTTTTGACATCGCGGATGATCTTTTTGGTACCGCTGCCCGGTATCATCACATAATCTTCTTCCATTGTTTCCTCCAATTACACGTCCAGCTTTGCGTACTGGGCGTTGGTCTCGATAAAGCGGCGGCGGGGCTCCACCTGGTCGCCCATGAGGATGGTAAAGGCTTCGTCGGCCTTTTCGGCATCGTCGATGGTGATCTGCACGATCACCCGGTTGTCCGGGTTCATGGTGGTCTCCCACAGCTGGTCCGGGTTCATCTCACCAAGGCCCTTATAGCGGTTCACCTTGGCACCCGGCATTTCCTGCGAAAGCACGGCCATTTCGGCGTCGTTGTAGGCATACTTGATGGTGCTGCCCTTTTGCACCTTGAACAGGGGCGGCTGGGCCACATACACATGGCCCTGCTCGATGAGCGGACGCATATAGCGGAAGAAGAAGGTCAGCATCAGGGTGCAGATGTGAGAACCGTCCACATCGGCATCGGCCATGATGAACACTTTGTCGTAGCGCAGCTTGGAGATGTCAAACTCCTCGCCAATGCCGCAGCCCAGGGCCAGCACCACGGGCATCAGCTTATCGTTGCCGTAGATCTTATCGGCGCGGGCCTTTTCCACGTTGAGCATCTTGCCCCACAGCGGCAGGATGGCCTGGATGGCAGAGTCACGGCCCATCTTGGCAGAGCCGCCTGCAGAATCGCCCTCGACGATGAAGATCTCGGTCTTGGTGGGGTCCTTTTCCCGGCAGTCTGCCAGCTTGCCGGGCATGCGGCTGGTCTCCAGGGCACTCTTGCGGCGCACCAGCTCCCGGGCCTTCTTGGCGGCAGCGCGGGCGCGGGCAGCCTGGGTGGCCTTTTCAAAGATGGCCTTGGCCACACCGGGGTTCTCTTCAAAGAACTCCATCAGCTTTGCATAGACCATGTTGGACACGAGGGTGCGGATCTCGGTGTTGCCCAGCTTTGCCTTGGTCTGGCCCTCAAATTCGGCCTCCTGCAGCTTGACCGAGATGACGCAGATCAGGCCCTCCCGCACATCGGCACCGGACAGGTTCTCGTCCTTGTCCTTCAGCAGGCCGTGGCTGCGGCCGTAATCGTTGAACACGCGGGTCAGGCTGGACTTGAAGCCCTCTTCGTGGGTGCCGCCGTCCGGGGTGTTGACGTTGTTGGCAAAGCTCAGCAGCAGCTCGTTGTAGCTGGAGTTGTACTGTAGGGCGATCTCGGCCATACCGCGGTCGGTCTGGCCCTTGAGGTAGATGACATTGGGGTGCAGCACTTCCAGCTTGCGCTTCTCGCCCAGATAGGTGACGAAGCTCTTGATGCCGCCCTCATAGCACATGACCTCGGTGCGGTAGCAGGGTTCGCCCTCCTTGCCGTCTTCCAGCACGGGGGTGTACAGCTCGCGCTCGTCGGTCAGGGTGATCTTGACACCAGCGTTCAGGAAGCTCTCTTCCCGCAGGCGCTTTTCCAGCGTGTCGAAGTCGTACACGGTGGTATCCCGGAACATCTCCGGGTCCGGCTTGAAGGTGACCCGGGTGCCGGTGACGCCGTCGGCTACGGTCGACGACAGCAGCGACTCGATGGCGCCCAGGATAGCGATGGTGAATGCCGAGGGGAGCAGGGCGTTGATTGTGGCCATAGTCAGCTCGAAGCCGTGGGGCTGGGGAATGTCGGTGTCGAGCGCGCCGAAGCGGTCGCCTATGGTTTCGATGCTGATGCCTTCAAGACCGTTGAGGAAGTAGACGGCTACTGTCATGACGATGATCGAGATCAGCGCACCGGGGAGTTTTTTGGAGATGCGTGGCGTCAGGATGATGATCAGCAGGGAGATGATGCCCACTCCGAGGGTGATCCAGTCGGTCTGTTGCAGATGGGTGAGATACAGACCCCATTTGGGGAGGAACTCGCTCGGCACGTCGCGCAGCCCGAGGCCCAGGAAGTCGTTGATCTGAGTGGAGAAGATGGTCAGGGCGATGCCTGCCGTGAAGCCGACCACTATCGGGTAGGGGATAAACTTGATGACCGTGCCGAGATGAAACACTCCTAAAAGCACCAGTATAAGGCCGGCCATGAATGTGGCGATCGCCAGACCCTCAAGGCCGTATTCGGCGATGATGCCGTAGACTATCACGATGAATGCGCCCGTGGGGCCGCCGATCTGTACGGAGCAGCCGCCCAGTGCCGACACCATGAAGCCGCCGATTATGGCTGTGATAAGTCCGATTGTAGGGCTGACGCCGCTTGCTATGCCGAAGGCTATGGCCAGCGGGAGAGCTACGATGCCCGTGACTATGCCTGCGGTGAGATCGCTTTTCAGCCGCTTTGTGGAGTAGTTGCGGAGAGTGGAGATCAGTTTGGGTCGGAAATCGACCGGTCCGGATAGATTCATACTGACGTTGTTATGATGATTGTTATATTATACTTATTGGTTTTTCCCGATTTTGAAGCCGCAAAGTTACGCATTTTTTAACAGATTGAAGCGTACTGTAACTTAATTGCTACATTATGCCGCCATTGCTTCGGAGGGATATGGAAAGAGCGACTTGCCTTGTTGGGGGGGGGCAGTCGCTCTTCCGATGAAAAAATGATTTGCTTGCCTGTTACTTCTCGCGGACGGGGCGGATCTGGCGCCCGGTGTTGTTGTAGGATGTACCTGTAGATCTGTGACCCGACCAGGTGGATTTAGTTTCGGTAAGGCCCATGCCGTTGTCGCCTGCGGCTGTAAGTCCCGCACCAAACAGCCCCGTTATATTGTAGTAGGAACTGAGGTATCCGTAGTCTGTACTGGCCGGATCTGATATGTCGGCTTCCCATAGCGAGCACGATCGGTTCATGAACGTGCTCAGATACGGCAGGCAGTAGATATTGGATTTCTTATCCCAGGAGCTTTCGCCGGCAAGAGGCGAGAGGAACGGCATGGCTGGTAGCGACACGGTGTGATCGTCATCCTCAATACCGCGCATCTTCGCATCATAGTCCTTATAGAAGGTATAACCGAAGCAGAGGTGAGGCTTAACTGCATGTATTGAGATAAAATGCTGCCTTTTAATGAATTGCTGCTTATCAGGAATGACATCGCACGAGCCGGTGGCACAGTGAAGTGAGGCGGGCACGGATCGTAGATAGTCTTGATGACATTTCTTCCGCTCTCACGTGAGAGATAGCGCGAATCCTTTTTTTGGCCATGGCACCAGAGTTCGGGATGGAATACCATATTGGAGGCCATGCATGAATTGCCAGGTTTACCGGTCGTGCCTACTATCGGCATTCCGTTGCCATCGGTAGCGGTGTTGGATCCGACTTGAACCGGTTCTGCAATTGATGTCGATGGGCCGTTCCACCATGTCATTCCTCTGGTTTCTGATCTGGTCGCACCCGGATCATCAATGTCATAGCAGAATGGTATGGCCCACGGAAGTGCCACGGCCCACTGAGGCTGCAGTTGGTTGAAGAAATAATAGCCGTCGCTCAGTTTGTATGTCTTGCCGTTGAGCGTGCTGGTAAGTTCTTCGTTGTCATATGTGCGCCGGAGGGAATATGTAGCGGTGATCTCCGGCTCCGTATCAGGCAATGCTTCCCCCTGCGCCGAGGCAATGGTGACCGTCAGCGTACAGCATACTACAAAAGCAATGTTTCTTAAATTGATCACTGTATATAATTCCCCTGATTGTTTATTATTCTGCAAATTTATATCTTCTTATCAAAACGGCATGAAAAACAAGCGCTTGTTAGCAATGTTTAACACTGAAACGCCCTGCCTGCCGCGCGATAAAAACGGTTTTCTATGTCGCCGCAAGTGAGGTTGTGACATGTTTATGACGATTATATGAAAATTTTTTTGCAATTTTGCAGCGCAAAACAATACCTTTCAGCATAGAATCAGTGCAAATGGAATTTACAGCCGGTCAGATCGCATCTCTCGCAGGAGGCACTGTCGAGGGTGATGAGTCCGTGAAAATCAATGCATTCGCCAAGATAGAGGAGGGCCATTCCGGCGCCATATCCTTCCTGGCAAATCCTAAATACACGCATTTTATCTACGACACACGCTCATCGGCAGTGCTCGTCAGCAATGATTTTGTCGCCGAGAAGCCGGTCAGTGCTACGCTTATCCGTGTGGATGATCCGTATGCCACCGTGGCGCGTCTGCTGTCGATGGTCGACCAGATGATGAATCCTCCCCGGAGGGGTGTGGAGCAGCCATGCTTCATCGCCGAAGGGGTGGAGGTGCCGGAAGATGCTTATGTGGGTGCTTTCGCTTATATCGGGAAAGGCGCCAGCATAGGCGCCGGAGCGCAGATATATCCCCAGGCCTATATAGGCGACGGTGTGAGAGTGGGCGACAATACCATAATATATGCCGGCGCAAAGATCTACCGCGGATGCCGTATAGGCAACCGATGCATAATCCATTCGGGCGCCGTCATCGGAGCCGACGGCTTCGGTTTCGCTCCTACCGACCACGGCTATGAGAAGATACCGCAGACGGGCAACGTAGACATAGCCGACGACGTGGAGATAGGCGCCAACACCACCATCGACCGCGCCATGATGGGGTCGACCCGGATATGCCGCGGCGTGAAGCTCGACAATCTCATCCAGATAGGCCACAACTGCGAGGTCGGCGCCGATACGGTGATGGCCGCGCAGGGCGGCGTGGCCGGCTCGACCAAGCTCGGCGAGCGCTGCATGACCGGAGGCCAGGTGGGCCTGGCCGGACATATCCATATAGGCGACGACGTGCATATCGGCGCCCAGAGCGGCCTCAACAAGGATGTGAAGGCCGGATCGAGGATGTTCGGCTATCCGGCCACCGACGTGATGGCCTATGGCCGTCAGGCTCTCGCTCTGCGCAAGCTGCCCGGACTCTACGACCGGGTCGACGAGATAGAGCGCATCATCAAGCAAAACAAATGACACCATATACACTCCAAGCGATATGAAGCAAGTCACCATCAAAGCGCCCTTCGCCGTCAGCGGCAAGGGGCTCCATACCGGCAAGGTCATCAATGCCGAGTTTATGCCCGCCGAACCGAATACCGGCTACAAGTTCCAGCGTACCGACCTCGAAGGCGAGCCCACGATCGACGCTCTCGCTGAATACGTCACATCGACCAACCGCGGCACTGTGCTTAAGCGCAACGACGTGGTGGTGAGCACCATCGAGCATGCCATGGCCGCTCTTTACGCCATGGGCGTCGACAACTGTCTCATCCGCATAGATGGCCCGGAAATGCCTATACTCGACGGCAGCGCGCGCATTTTTGTAGACCATATCAATGAAGTGGGGCTGCAGGAGCAGGCTCCCGAGAAGGACTATTATATCGTGAAGCAGAAGATCGAGGTGCGCGACGAGGCGACGGGCGCGTCGATCACGGTGCTTCCCGACGATGAGTTCTCGATCTACGTGATGGTGAGCTTCAACTCTCCTGTGCTCTCCAACCAGTTTGCATCCCTTGAACATCTTGAGGATTTCCCGACCGCCGTGGCCGACAGCCGCACGTTCGTATTCGTGCGCGAGATCGAGCCGCTGGTCAAGAACGACCTCATCAAAGGCGGCGACCTCGACAACGCTGTGGTGATCTACGACTCTCCGATGGAGCAGTCGGAGCTCGACCGTCTGGCCGATCTGATGAACGTGCCCCACAAGCACGTCAGCCAGTTCGGCTTCATCCAGGACAAGCCTCTGACGAGCGAGAACGAGCCTGCGCGCCACAAGCTGATGGACGTGATCGGCGACATAGCCCTCATAGGCCGTCCGCTCAAGGGCAAGGTGATAGCCACCCGTCCGGGCCACTCGATCAACACCACCTTCGCCAAGAAGATCCGCAAGGAGATCAAGCGCCAGGATATCCAGGCGCCCGTCTATGATCCCGACCGCGAGCCGGTGATGGACAACAACCGCATCCGCGAGCTCCTTCCCCACCGCTACCCCATGCAGCTCGTCGACAAGATCATCGAGAAGGGCACCAACTATATCGTGGGCGTCAAGAACGTGACCGCCAACGAGCCGTTCTTCCCCGGCCACTTCCCGCAGGAGCCGGTGATGCCGGGCGTGCTCCAGATCGAGGCGATGGCGCAGACGGGCGGCCTGCTCGTGCTCGACTCGGTGGACGATCCGGAGCGCTATTCGACATATTTCATGAAGATCGACAATGTGAAGTTCCGCCAGAAAGTGGTGCCGGGCGACACTCTGATCTTCCACATATCCTTTATGACCGAGCTGCGCCGCGGCTGCGCCGTCATGAAGGGCTACGCCTTCGTGGGCGAGAAGGTGGTCAGCGAATGTGAGTTCATGGCCCAGATTATCAAAAACAAGTAATTCCCCAGCATTATGAAGCAACCTCTTGCATATATACATCCGGCCGCCAAGATCGACCCCAGCGTTGTGATAGATCCGTTCGTGACGATCGAGGAGAATGTAGAGATCGGCGAAGGCACCCGCATCGGCAGCAATGTCACCATCATGTCGGGCGCCCGCATCGGCAAGAACTGCCGTATCTTCCCGGGCGCCGTGGTGTCGGCCGTCCCGCAGGATCTTAAATTCCGCGGCGAGGACACCGTGGCCATAATCGGCGACAACACCACGCTGCGCGAGTGTGTGACCATCAACCGTGGCACTGCCGCCCGCGGACGCACCGTCGTAGGCAGCAACTGCCTGATCATGGCCTACTGCCACGTGGCTCACGACTGCGTGGTGGGCGACAACGTGGTGATGAGCAACGCCACCCAGCTCGCCGGTGAGGTACAGGTCGACAATTTCGCAGTCATCGGCGGCGGCGCGCTCGTCCATCAGTTCTGTCACATCGGTCCGCACGTGATGCTTCAGGGCGGTGCTCTTGTCAACAAGGACATCCCTCCCTACGTCAAGGCTGCCCGTGAACCGATATCGTTTGCCGGCGTCAACTCCATCGGTCTTCGCCGCCGCGGCTTCTCATCCGATACCATCCGTGAGATCCAGGAGATCTACCGCTACCTGTATCTGTCGGGGCTCAACAATTCCGACGCCGTGGAGCGCATCGAAGCTGAGCTGCCCGCCACTCCGGAGCGTGACGAGATAATACTCTTCGTGCGCAACTCCAAGCGCGGTATTATCAAAGGCTACGTGTAAATGGTTGAAAGATAGGGACGGATAAAATTTTTGCGAAAAAAGTTGCTAAAAAATTTGCACGCTTCGCAAATCGTCCCTAACTTTGCATCCGTAAAACGAGAGCGACCCCATGAGGGCAGCGATCGTGAGGACATAAAAGATTGCCTTGTGGTGTAATGGCAGCACGTCGGATTCTGGTTCCGCCTGTGGGAGTTCGAATCTCTCCAAGGCAACAATCTTCAAAAAAGCCTGTTCAGTTTTCATGAACAGGTTTTTTTTGTTTCATAGGGGGATGGCCGAGCGATTAAGAATTCAACTTTATTTCGTCGTATAATGTTGTTATTGTAAGGGAAAATTTGTTACTTTGCACAATATACACTTGAAATATGATACGTTCAATACCTAATCCACCTATGGATCGAGAGGATGTCGCTCGTTTCCGTCGCAACCTGGAGAAGCATCTCCGGGATGATTTTAGCGCGGATGAACGCTTTCGGCTCAATGAACGTAAAGCGCGTGCCGAAGCAATAACCAAACGTATAACAGCTAATTGCGGTGGAAAAAACCCGATACTCGGATATTGATCTTCAGATAAGACTGATGACTCAATCGGACTATGAGGCAATGTCAGTCTTTTCTTGCGGAATAAAGGAACTGGACGATTTTTTCCGATTCGAGGTCAGGGAATGTGTCGAGCATAAATATTTGTCCGCCTATTGCGCTTTTACTGAATCAGACGGCATAGTCGCTGCGTTTACATTGATGAATGATGCCATTATGATTGGTTCTGATGACGAAAGATCGGATTTTTTTGATGACCTGCGGTTGGAAGAGGATATAGCTATTGTGGACTTTTTCAAACGACAGTCATCATATCCGGCAATCAATATTGGTCATTTGGGGACATCGATCAGATATCAAGGTAAGGGTATCGGAATGTCTATAGTAGAGTTTGTCGCTGAGACGTTCTCTAATTATAGACAAGCGGGATGTCAGTTCGTGACGGTAGATGCGCTTAATAACAAAGAAACTATTCGTTTTTATCTGAATAATTTTTTTAGTTTTCAAACAAATCGCGACATGTATTCGGCGACACGTCGGATGTATAGGATCCTGCAATGAATACAGTATTTGTATTCAAATTATTTGATAACCTAAATCCATGATGCAATGAAGAAAAGTGAATGTTTATGGCTGATGGGAGGACTTTTGTCAATGTCGGTGATGGCCGGCGGATGCGGCGGCGCCTCGACGGCGGGCGAATCCGGCGCTCCCGATACGGTGAAGCTTGCCGAAGGCGAGATCGCAGTGCCCTACGACGTGCTGCAGATGCCGTGGCTGCTGTCGACCGACGGCGAGAGGCTGGTGGTCGTCAACAGTCAGCAGGCGCCTAATCTTGTTGATGTATACTCCATGGCCGGCGACTCGCTTGCGGGCGGCATACGCGTGGGGCAAGGCCCCGGCGAACTTCCCGGCATAGACGGAATATGCTATGACGCCACGATCTCTTCGATGCAGCTGCAGACCAACGATGCCGGCGTGGTGACGCTTCTTGGCGGCTTCGCCGACGGACAGTTCAGTCTGGAAAAAGCGTTCACTTTCGACGCTGAGAAGTGCGGCTCCGACACCGTGGCCCCCTCTTCGCTTGCATTGCGACTGGCCGACGGACGTATTGTGCTCGGCAACGCCACGGCCGACGGACTACTCGCGATACTCCGCCCCGACGGTTCGTTTGAGAAGTATGCCGCCTCATACCCCGATATATCGGCCTACGGCGACATGCCGCTCTGGGGAGCATTCAACTTCCTGCGTCCGCGTGGCGCCATCAGTCCCGACGGCAAGCATTTCGCGGCAGTGTTCGGAAGCAACGACATGATCGGTTTCGGATCGCTTGAGGGCGATTCGGTGAGCGTCAAGGTCAACTACGGCGATAAGCCCGGCGGTGTCAAATGGGTGACCCAGAACGGTTACGGAACGTTTGAGTTCACGCCCGACTCCAAGGCATATTTCGGAGCGACTCCGGTGCTGTCCGACAGTCATGTCTACGTGATCTACCACGGTATGAAACGCGACGACTACTACGCCAACTATTACTGGAAAAAGAACGACGGCGACACGCCGCTCACTACTACGGTGCGCGAGTATGACTTCGACGGACGCCTCTGCCGTATCTACGTCCTGCCGCTCAAGGCGGGCGCTCTGGCAGTCACTCCCGATGACTCCACCCTCTACGCTCTTGCCGACAGCGAGACCGAAGGCTACCGCATCTTCCGCTTCCCCCTTCCCCGCTGACGCGGCCTCAGCGCGCCGAATATTTCGTCGGGGGAGCGGAGAGGGGTTGCGTATTCCGGCTAAAAGCATTATATTTGCAAAAGTTGCGGTCCGGATGGCCGGAAACCGTGACTCCAAATGACAACAATCCTTAAACCAATTTACCCTAACTGATTTACAAAATGATTAGAAAAGCCATTATGACGGGCGCAGCGGCCCTGGTGCTTACAGCAATGGGAGGAAGCTATGCGGCTGCCCAGCAAGTGCATACCGAGACGTGGGGCGACGGAGTAGAGCGTTCGCTCGTTTATTGTCCGGGTGACTTCGACTCTAAATTCTACCGTATCCCTGCGATCGTCACGGCAAAGGACGGCTCGATAGTGACCGTGGCCGACAAGCGCATAGAGCACAACGGCGACCTGCCCGCCAAAATCGACGTGGTGAGCCGCCGGAGCACCGACGGAGGCCGCACATGGAGCCCCTATGTGACCGTTGCCGCCCACGATGAGATAGGCGGTTGCGGCGACCCGGCGCTCGTGGTCGACGAGAAGACCGGACAGATCTTCTGCATATTCACCCACGGCAATGGACTCTGGCAGAAAGAGCCGGGCCACATCAGCTTCTCCGTCAGCAAGGACAACGGCAAGACCTGGAGCAAGATGACCGACATCAACCCGCAGATCCTCACGACTGACCCCAACGGCAAGCAGCCGATCAAATGCACCAGCGCATTCGCCTCGTCGGGCCGCGCCACGCAGCTCGCCAACGGCCGCATAATGTTCCCGCTCGTAGTGCGCGAGGACGGCAACCCCGACTTTAAGGTCTACGCCATCTACACCGACGACCTTGGCAAGACATGGAAAGTCAGCAAGAATCCGGCCACGACCGACGGCGACGAGTCGAAGATCGTCCAGCTCGCCGACGGCACAGTCATCATGAGCATCCGCAACCGCCGCGGCTCGCTCCGCAAATTCTCCTACTCTCACGACAACGGCGAGACCTGGAGCGATCCCTATCCCATCGAAGGGCTGCCCGATCCGCGCTGCAACGGCGATATCATCGCGTATGACTACAACGGCAAGCAGCTCCTGCTGCAGTCGCTCCCCGGCGATCCCAAAGGCCGCAACGACGTGGCTATCTACGTGAGCGCCGACGGCGGCAAGACCTGGCCCATCAAGAAGACAGTAGTGAAGCTCCCCTCGGCCTACTCGTCGATGACCGTGCTCCCCGACGGCAGCATCGGCATCCTGATCGAAGAAACCTCCAACAACCACTACAGCTACAACATCTGGTTCACAAAACTTCCGATCGAGGTCATCATGGCCCCCGCCAAGAAGAAGTGATCCCCCCGCAGACCAACAGGTGACCGGCCGGCTCCCCGCCGCCAGTCACTCCCATACTATCCGCCGGCGTCCGGAGTCTCCCCCCGGGCGCCGGCGCGCCTTTTTATATTGATTGAGATTTGATCAAATTGAAGATTGATAAAATATATCAGTTGATATTTGATTGTAATCTCTTTTTTTATCCTTATCTTTGCTCTGATGTCAAAGAATTATATATCAGTATGGAAAAAGACAATCATAATACAGGGATTGTATATGTCCTTTCAAACAGAGCAATGCCGGGTCTCGTGAAGATTGGGATGACCACCCGCCATGAGCTTGATGCCCGCCTCAAAGAACTCTATACAACCGGCGTACCTGTGCCATTTGATGTAGAGTATGCATGTGAAGTAAAGGCTTGCAACTGTGCCAAACTGGAAAAAGCCCTTCATACAGCATTTGAGCCGAACCGTTTGAATGTCAACCGTGAATTTTTCCAGATCAAGAAAGAACAGGCAATAGCTATTCTTGAAATCTTCAACGAGAAAGATGTAACTACTGAGGTCAGCGATGAAATGAACAATGACCTCGATGCGGATGATATAGCCTCCAAAAACAAGGCTACGAAACACCGTCCACCTCTTAATTTCAGTCAGATGGGCATCCCCATGGGAAGCACTCTGACTTATAATGCCGATCCCTCTATTTCTGTAACCGTGATTGGGGACAAGAAGGTTGAGTATCTCGGAGAAGAAACTTCTCTTACTGCTGTTACAACCAAACTCCTTAACTCCAAATATGGAGTGCAGCCGACTCCCCGCTGGAGTTTCAACGGCACAAACCTGCAAGAAATCTACGACGCGACCTATCCAATAGAAGACTGATGAATTTATCTTTTTTACCAGTAGATTGATAACGGTGAAATCGTTTTTAGAAGTAGTATGAGTAAAATAATACGAGTGCCCGAGGATGTTATACCCGAGAATATTCTTGAAAGCATAAGGGATAACGGAGAAGAATTTGAAGCTTTTGTATTTCCTGACGGTTATACTAAAGAAGGAGTTTTTGGAAGTATTGCCATTGTCACTAATTCAGATTATGAATATGGGTATTCATACCTTATGAATCTAAAAGGAGAGGAACTTTGTTTAGATTTTGGCGATTTTGTATGTAACCATAATGGTAGAGTACAATTCAAAGA
>ERZ825324.3690-NODE-3690-length-13809-cov-7.218555_pt1 | contig 13809 bp, 10 predicted proteins | sample MGYA00519859_ERZ825324 | MGnify/ENA primary metagenome ERZ825324 (study PRJEB31778, sample SAMEA3449198) | human gut metagenome | biome: human gut; feature: human-associated habitat; material: faeces | place: United Kingdom | collected 2010/2012 ... | reverse complement strand
TCTCGGATAACCACGATGTGGAGCGCCTGCCCAACAAGCTGCGCAACAAAGAGCACATCCGGCATATCGCCATTCTGGTGTACAGCCTGTGGGGCATCCCGTCCATCTACTACGGCTCGGAGTTCGGCATCGAGGGCAAAAAGGAGTGGGGCAGCGACTGGCCGCTGCGTCCCTGTCTGGAGCTCAGTGACTACGCTGATGCAGAACGTACAAATCCTGTTACCAGTGTATACAAAGCGCTGGGGAAATGCAAGGCTGAATTGCCGGAAATGACCTACGGCGAGGTAAAGGAATTGCAGCTCACCACCCAGTGCTACGCCTTTGCCCGGGTGCTGGACGGCAAGGCCGTGGTGGCGGTGCTGAACAACGGCGATACCCCCGCACAGCTGGAGTTCCAGCTGCCGGTGGAAACCGCCAAGGTCACTGACCTGCTGGCGGACACCGTGGGTGCGCAGGAGGTGCTGGTCTCCACCGAGTGGGACCGCATGAAGGTGCAGCTGCCCTCCAATTACGCCACCCTGCTGAGATTGGAATAAAGCAACGCCTGCGGCGTGACCGGCGCAAAAGCCTTTACCCTTTGGAGATAGGTTTCCCCCTTCCGGGGGAAGCCTTTGTTCAGAAAGCTGAGATTGGAATAACCTTGCACATTTTGCCGCGTTTTGCTACAATAAGGAGAGAAAAGTCGTTTTACGGAAAGGAAGCCTGACCCCCTATGAATGCAGCACAGCGCAGAGAACGCATCCTGACCCGGCTGAACAGTGCCGGTGCCCCCTTAAGCGCCAGCACGCTGGCGGCCGAGCTGGGGGTGTCGCGGCAGATCGTGGTAGGGGATGTGGCGCTGCTGCGCGCCGGTGGGGCGCAGATCGATGCCACCCCCCGGGGCTACCAGCTGCACCCGGCGGAGAAGGGCTGTACCGGCATTCTGGCCTGTGTGCACCGCACGCAGGAGGAGATGCGCCAGGAGCTGTACACCGTGGTAGATCAGGGCGGCACGGTGGTGGATGTGGCGGTGGAAAACAGCCTGTACGGCGAGATCCGCGCCACATTGAACCTGTGCAACCGGTACGACGTGGATAACTTTATCCGTCAGGCAGCCGATGCACCCGAGAGCCTTTTGAGCCGCATGACCGGCGGCGTGCACCTGCACACCCTGCGCTGTCCGGACAAGGATACCTTTGCCCGCATCCGCGATGCTTTGGAGCAGCAGGGGCTTTTGTACCGCAAGGAGTAACGCCGCTCCGCTTATACCCAGTATAAAAAGGGCTGCGGGGCTTGTCTATCCGCAAAACCGGAAAAATGTTGGAAAATCAACAAAAATGCAAAAGAGGTGGGTTTTCTGGATATCCGCATTGAAAAGACCGAGCGCGCCATCAAGCAGGCCTTTATGGAGCTGCGCCGCGAAAAGCCGGTGGAAAAGATCCGTGTCAAGGAGCTGTGCGACCGCGCCTGCATCAATAAATCCACATTCTACGCCCATTATCAGGATATCTATGCGCTGGCCAACGCCATGGAGGACGAGATGGTGCACGCGGTGGTGGAAAGCCTGCCCCGCCTGACCGCCAGCGATGTGAGCGAGCGCACCGAGTGGCTTGCGCGGGAGATGTTCCGCGCCTTCACCGCGCATCAGGCCGAGATCAGCGTGCTGTTCTCCGGCTCCCGGCAGGGGCTGTTCATCAACCGGGTGGAACAGGCCATGTGCCAGTGCATCGCCCAGACCGACCCCACCTTTGAGACGGACGTAGTGCGCAAGGTGGTGCTTTCCTTCTGCGTGCAGGGGTGCTACTACACCTTTACCACCTACTGCGGCCAGATGGACGAAAAACGCCTTGTGACGCTGCTGGCCTCCATCGCCCGCGCCGCGCAGCGGATACGCATGTAACGCGGGACGATCAAAAATGGCCGCCGCTTGTGCGTTGGCCATCTTTAGAGGAATAATTATTTTTACTTCGGGATAGCGGAGCGTCTGCGGACGCTCCGCTATCCCATTTTTATAGGGGATGTGTGCTTTTGGCATAACCACCAAAAAATAAGACGAAAATTCGTCATCTGCACTTTTTTACCATATTTCTTAAGAAAGAGTTTACACTATGCCGGAAACGGTGGTATTATATAAAATAGTATGGTATGGGGTAAAATGCGCCTGTGTACTCCGGGAGGGCATGGGATGAAGGACAAGATCTCGCGCCGCAGCTTTCTGGCGGCGGCTGCGGTCTCAGCGGCGGCACCGAGGCCGAGATCAACGGCGCAGTCACCTTTTTAAAGTGGTTCACCGAGCCGCAGAATAACATCGCTTTCGCGGTGGAGTCGGGCTATCTGCCGGTGACCACCGCCGCCAACGACATGGACGCCATCCGCGCAAGCGGGCTGGAGCTGACCGACAATATGGAGCAGACCCTTTCCGGCGCGGTAAAAACGGTGCGCGAAAACGAGCTGTACACCCCTACGGCCTTTGCAGGCGGCAATGCAGTCCGCAAGATACTGGAATACAGTATGGGCGATCAGGCCAGTGCCGACCGGGACACGGTGCTGGAACGCATCGCCGCAGGCCAGAGCGCGGAGGCAGCCACGGCAGAGTTTTTGACCGACGACTATTTTGAGGCGTGGTATCAGGCCACCCTTGCGCAGTTACAGCAGTACGAGGGCTGACCGCCCGCAAAAAAGACGGAAAGGAGGCAGGGCGATGTTTGACGCATGGAAACAGCGCCAGCGGCAGCGCTTGGAAAATAGACCGGAAAGAACCGTGTTCTACAATATTTTTGCCACCATGATGCTGGTGCTGGCGGTGGAGCTGCTGATGGCGGTCGCCAGCATCCTTGCCATCAACGTGACCGAGCAGCTGGACGAAAACGCCAAGGATCTGCTTACCATGCGGGTGCGCAACCGCGCCAGCTATGTGCAGGAGATCCTGCGGAACGCGGAGGATCTGGAGCAGCTGAGCGAGCAGATCACCGCCACCACCCAGCAGCTGCTGAAAAGCGGCGATATCTCGCTGGACACGCTGGATAACAGCAGCGAACAGAGCGATGCTTTGCTGGTAGCCCTTGCCCCGCAGCTTCTGGACACCCTGCGCACAAAGCAGGTGACCGGCATTTTTCTCATCCTGAACACCCACGATCTGGACACCTGCGAGGTGGGCAAAAAAATGCCCGGCATCTACCTGCGGGATATGGACCCGGACGCCCGCCCTTCGGAGCGCAACAGCGACCTTTTGCTGGAACGCGCCAGCGCCACAGTGGTAAAAGAGCTGGCCATCGGCACGGATAAGGGCTGGCAGCCCGCTTTCCCCTATCAGGGAGATACCAAGGGCGGCATCCTGCGCACGGTCTTTCAGACCGCGTATAAGGGCGATGCCGGCCTTTCGGCGGAAAGCTATGGCCGCTGGACCACCAACTCCTACTGTCTGGCCGGGGACGACCGGCACGCCATTGCCTACTCCATGCCGCTGATCCTGCCGGACGGCACGGTATACGGCGTGGTGGGCGTGGAACTGCTCACGGACTATCTGCAGACAAAGCTGCCCTTCACCGAGCTGGACGAGGACAAGGCAGGCACCTATTTTATCGTGACCACTACCGATGATGCGCTGACGGACGGCGTGCTCTCCCTGCGCAAGACCGTGACCTCCGGCGAGGATCTGGTAACGGCAGATGCACCGCTGGGCGTTTTGAACTGCCGCAGCAACGGCAACGGCGGCAACTGGGTGGAGCTGAACGATAAGCGCTATTATATGGTGCTGGAGCCGCTGCAGGTGTATAACCGCAACGCGCCCTTTGCCGCCGAAAAGTGGTTTCTGGCGGGTACCATGGAACAGTCGGTGCTGCTGGCTTTTTCCAGCCGGGTGCGCGAGGTGCTGCTGACCACCATAGCGATCACACTGGTACTGAGCGTTTTGGGCAGCCTGCTGGTCTCGGCACGGCTGGCCAGCCCCATCAACCGTTTGTACCGCGAGGTGGTGGACGCGCAGGAGAAAAAGACCTTCCCCCGTCTGTCCCGCACCGCCATCCGGGAGGTGGACCGCTTTGCCGAGACCATTACCGAGCTGAACAAGGAGCTGGTGACCAACTCCACCAAGTTTTTGCGCATCATGGATATGGCCAGTGTGGAGATCGGCGGCTACGAGCTGCGCACCGACACCGGCAGCGTGTTTGTGACCGATAATTTCTTCTCCCTGCTGGGCAAGCCCGAGATGCAGGGCGAGCCGCTGAGCGTGCGCCGGTTCGAGGAGGTGCTCAAGGGCATCCGGGAAAAGAATCCCTGTGACCACACCGCCGAGGGCGACGAGCTTTTGACCATTCAGCAGCCGGACGGGGTGCGGTACATCATGCTGCGCAGCACCATCGAGGGGCACGCCAAGATCGGCCTTGCCGAGGACGTGACCGCCGCCGTGCTGGAACGAAAGCGCATCGAGCACGAGCGCGATCACGATATCCTGACCGGGCTGTACAACCGGCAGGCCTTCAACCGGGTGTGCACCGAGCTGTTCGCCGTGCCGGAGCGCATGGGCGTGGCGGCGCTGATGATGATGGACCTGGATAACCTCAAGCACATCAACGATACCTACGGCCACGACTGGGGCGACCAGTACATCCGCCGCACCGGTCAGTGCCTGCGGGACAATACCCCCGCCGGGACGGTCTGCGCACGCCTTTCCGGCGACGAGTTCCTTGTGCTGTTCCACGGCTACCGCAGCCGGGACGCAGTGCGGGAAAAGATCGACTGCCTGACGAAGGCCATGCAGCAGAGCGTGGCGCTGCTGCCCAGCGGCAACGCTTTGCACATCAGCCTTTCCGGCGGCATTGCGTGGTACCCGGACGATGGGCAGGACTGGGAGACCTTAAAAAAATACGCCGACTTTGCCATGTATCAGGTCAAGCATTCGGAGAAGGGCCGGGTGGAGGAGTTCGACATCGGGGTGTACAACCGCGAAGCCTACGCCGAGCGCACCCGCAGGGAGTTCCGGCAGCTGCTCAGCAATGCGCAGGTGTTCTACTGCTTCCAGCCCATCTTCTCGGCGCGCAGCGGCAGAGTAGTCGCCTACGAGGCGCTGATGCGCTCCGACCTGCCCACCCTGCGCTCCCCGGCCACCATCATGAAGCTGGCGCGGGAGCAGGGGGCACTGTACGAGATCGAGCGCCTCACCTTTACCAAGGCGCTGGAGACCTTCGACAGCCTGTGCCGGGCGGGCAGTGTGTCCGGGGATGCCATGCTCTTTGTCAACTCCATCGCCAGCACCTGCCTGACGCAGGCGGATGTTGATTATATAGACAGCCGCTGGCATGAGTTGCGCCGCCGCATGGTCATTGAGATCACCGAAGAGGAAGAAATCGACTACGAAGCACTGGAGAGAAAGCGCAATGCACCGGGCTTTTCCGGGATGTTTGCACTGGACGATTACGGCAGCGGCTATTCCAACGAGAATACGCTATTGCAGCTTGCACCCCGGTTCGTCAAGGTGGATATTACCATCATCCGTGGCATCGACACCTCGCCGGACAAGCAGCAGATCCTGCGCAATATGGTGGCCTACGCCCACCCCCGCAGCATGAAGATCGTTGCCGAGGGCGTGGAGACCGCCGCCGAGCTGCGCACGGTCATCGAGCTGGGCGCAGACCTTTTGCAGGGCTATTTTCTGGCACGCCCGGCCATTGTGCCGGGGGATATCGCGCCGGAGGCAGCGGGGATCATCCAGGAGTTGCAGCGCCGGAAAAAAGACTGAAATATATGCCCTCCCGGGCGCTGCGGCGCTGGGAGGGTTTTTGCAACGGAGGTAAAAAGATATGGTTCAGGTGGATCTCATCACCGGCTTTTTGGGCGCAGGCAAGACCACCTTTCTGCGCCGCTATGTGCGGTATCTGGTACAGCAGGGACATAAGGTGTGTATTCTGGAAAACGACTTTGGCGCGGTGAACGTGGACGCCATGCTGGTGCAGGAGGTGCTGGGTCCCGGCTGCGATGTGGAGACCATCAGCGGCGGCTGCGACTGCGACACCCACCAGCGCCGGATGCGCACCAAACTCATCGCCATGGCCATGCGCGGCTTTGACCGGGTGGTGGTGGAGCCCAGCGGCATCTTTGATGTGGACGAGTTTTTCGATATCCTGCGGGACGACCCGCTGGACCGGTGGTATCAGCTGGGCAGCGTCATTGCCATTGTGGACGCCCTTCTGCCGGAAACGCTTTCGCCGCAGGCAGAGTATCTGCTGGCGTCCGAGACCATGAACGCGGGCTGCGTGCTGCTGAGCCGCGCCCAGCTGGCAGCGCCCGCCCAGTGCGCCGCCGCCGCTGCCCACCTGGAGCGTGCACTGGAAGCCGCAAAATCTTCCCGCCGCTTTGCGCCAGGGGAGATCCTTGCCAAGGACTGGGACGCCCTGACCGATGCCGACCTTGCCGCCCTTGCCGCCTGCGGCTACCGGCAGGCCAGCTGCGAAAAGCTGCATTTTGACCAGCACGCGGCCTTTACCTCCCTTTGCTTTCTGGAACTGCACCTCACCCCACAGCAGCTGCAAGCCGCCGCACAGCGGCTGTTCGCAGCGCCCGAGTGCGGGCAGGTGCTGCGGGTCAAGGGCTTTGCGCCCGCCCCGGCAGGCGGCTGGCTGGAGCTGAACGCCACCGCCGCCGGCTGCACCCTTGCGCCCATCCCGCAGGGGCAGGAGGTAGTCATCGTCATCGGTGAAGCACTGGATAAAGCCGCCATTGAAGCAAACCTGAAGGGGTGAAAGGCAGTTTTCCCCCATAACAAAACGCATTGTGGAAAAACAGGAGGGACTATCATGCAGGAAGTACGCGCAGCCGTTATTGGCACCGGGGTCATGGGGCGCAAGTATGCCCAGATGATCGCAGAAGGAAAGGCGGGCGCATTGCGCCTGACCGCCGTGGTCTGTCGCAGCGCCGGGGCGCAGCAGTGGGCAAAGGATACCCTGCCGGATACGGTGCGGGTGTGCCCCAGCGCCGAGGCGCTGTACGATTATGCAGAAGAGTTTGACGCCGTGCTGGTGGTCACCCCGCACAAGACCCACCCGGCGCTGGTGATGCAGGCTTTTGCCCACGGCAAGCACGTCTTGTGCGACAAGCCCAGCGCAAACGCGCTGGCACCGGCGCTGGAAATGAACCGCGCCGCCAAGGAAAGCGGCCTTGTTTTCGCCATGATGTTCCATCAGCGCCGCTACAAAAAGTATATGCGGCTTAAAAAATTACTGGATGATGGGGCATTGGGCGAGATCAAGCGGGTGCAGCTGGAAAACAGCCGCTACTTCCGCACATGGATGTACCACCGCTCCGGCAGCTGGCGTTCCAGCTGGGCAGGGGAGGGCGGCGGTGCGCTGCTCAATCAGGGCCAGCACATTCTGGATATCTGGCAGTGGCTGTTCGGGATGCCGACCAGTATTTATGCCGTGATTCCCTACGGGAAGTATAACGATTTTATGGTGGACGACGAAGCCACCCTGCTCATGGAGTACCCGCAGCAGCGCACGGCAACCTTTATCCTTTCCACCGGCGAGGGCAGCTACACCGAGCGGTTGGAGATCGTGGGCACCAAGGGCACCGCCCTGCTGGAAAAGGACACCCTCACCCTGCACACCTACACGCCGGACACCGAGACCTACCGCCGTACCGCAGACTGCACCGAGCGCCAGCAGCTCACCGAGACCACCACCACCGAGCAGTTCGCGCCGCAGGCAGAGCCTTACCCGGAGATGCTGGCAAACTTTGCGGACGCCATCCTGCACGGCACGCCCCTGACCGCTCCCGGCGTGGAGGGCGTGCGGGCGCTGGAATTGACCGATGCCGCTTACCTGTCCGCATGGCTGGGGGAAAAGCTCACCCTGCCGCTGGACGCAGACCGGTTTGAACAGGAACTGCAAAAGCATATTCAGGAGGAACAGGCAAATGGCTAAACTGCGGTTTATTGTAGTAGGTTCCGGCTGGCGGTCGCTGTTTTACTGGCGCATCGCGCAGGCGCTGCCGGAGCGGTTCGAGCTGTGCGCCATGCTTTGCCGCACCGAGGAAAAGGCCGAAAAAATGCACCGGGAGTACGGCGTGCCGGTAAGCACCTCGGCGGAGCAGTGCATTGCCCTGCACCCGGATTTCGTGGTGGTGGCAGTGAATAAAGCGTCCATCGCCGCCGTCAGCACCGAATGGCTTGCCCGGGGCTTTGCCGTGCTGTGCGAGACCCCGGCGGCGCTGGAGGAGGACGCATTGCGCGCCCTCTGGCAGCTGCACCGGCAGGGCGCAAAGCTGCAGGTTGCAGAACAGTACTGGCTGTACCCCACGCTGGCAAAACGGCTGGCAGCAGTGCGCAGCGGCGCACTGGGCACGCCGCAGTTTGCCCGGCTGTCGGTGGCGCACGGCTACCACGCGGTCAGTCTGGCGCGGCAGTTCCTGAACGCCGGCCAGCAGCCGGTGCGGGTGACCGGACGCAGCTGGACGGAAAAGATCATCGAAACGGATTCCCGCTGGGGCGCGGTGCATAACGGCGCATTGGTGGAAAAGACCTTGCAGCAGCACACGCTGGAATTTGCGGGCGGCGGCACGGCGTTTCTGGATTTTAACGGCGTGCAGTACCACTCCTATCTGCGCAGCACCCACACCAGTGTGCAGGGAGAGCGTGGCGAAGTGTTCGACGACACCCTGCGCTGTCTGGATGCCGCCGGGGAGCCGGTGTGCCGTCAACTGACCCCGCTGCCCGACCCGCTGGCAGCTGCCGCCGCGCAGGCGGGGCTGAACGAGGACGAGACCGCCATCGCCTGTTTTCTGGACAGGATGCAGGGCTATCTTGCCGGCGGGGCAGAGGTGTACCCGCTGGCAGACGCCTTGCAGGACGCCTACCTTGCCCTGCTGATGGAGCGCGCCCTTGCCGCCGGACAGCCGCTGGAAAGCACCCCGCAGCCGTGGAATACAGAAGAACGATAAAAAAGGCTCAGAAGCACCTGTCGGCGCTTCTGAGCCTCTTTTCACGATTGGAGCCGTGACGGCAACCAGCCAGTTCTCCGTAGCAGTCCTTTCCGTGAAAACGGGACAGCGGAGCGTCCGCAGACGCTCCGCTGTCCCAAAATTATAAATGTTTTTCCGCTAAAAATGCCCAAAGCAACGCGGAGGGCATTCAAATCGTTATACCCCCCGAAAGGGGCGCAGGATCACATCAGGTCGATCAGCGCTTCAACCTCGTCCATGCGGGTGGCCCAGCTGGTGGCGATGCGCACCACGGTGTGGGTGTCGTCGAACTTCTCCCAGAAGCCGAACTTTGCCTTGCCTTCCAGCGCAGCCAGCTGGGCGTTTTCCAGTACAAGGAAGATCTGGTTCGTGGGGGAGTCCATAAAGAAGCGGTAGCCCTTTGCCGCAAAACCGGCCTTCAGGCGGTTGGCGGTGGCAATGGCGTTTTTGCTGATGGAGAAATACAGGCCATCGGTGAACAGCACGTCAAACTGGATGCCCAGCAGCCGCCCCTTTGCCAGCAGTGCGCCCTGCTGCTTGACCATGGTCATAAAATGCGCCGGTGCGCCGTGGGGGAACACCACAGCCTCGCCGCACAGCGCACCCACCTTGGTGCCGCCGATGTAGAACACATCGGTCAGCCGGGCAAGGTCGGCCAGCGTCACGTCCGTGCCCTCGGCAGCCAGACCATAGCCCAGCCGTGCACCATCGAGGAACAGCGGCATCTTGTACTCCTGACACACAGCGTGCAGGGCTTCCAGCTCCGCCTTGGTGTACAGGGTGCCATACTCGGTGGGGTGGGAGATGTATACCATGCCGGGGAACACCATGTGGTCGTGGTTGGCGTCGGCATAGAAGGTGGCGCACCAGTCCCGTACATCGGCGGCGGACACCTTGCCCTCGTGGGCCGGCAGGCTGATCACCTTGTGGCCGGTGTACTCGATGGCACCGGCTTCGTGGGCGGCCACATGGCCGGTGGCCGCGGCCAGCACGCCCTGCCAGCGCTGCAGCATGGAGGCAATGACGATGGCGTTGGTCTGGGTGCCGCCGGAGATGAAGGTCACGTCGGCGTCCGGGCAGGCGCAGGCGGCGCGGATCTTCTCCCGTGCGCTGGCGCAGTAGGGGTCGGTGCCGTAGCCGGACACCTTTTCAAAGTTGGTCTCGGTCAGCTTCTGCAGGATGGCGGGATGGGCACCCTCGCAGTAGTCATTTTCAAAGTACAGCATAAAAACGCTCCTATATTTCAGATGCATCCATTGTAACCCCCGGCCGCAGGCTTGTCAAATAGGAAAAAAGCGCAGAGGGCGGACAGCCAAAATGCTGTCGGAATTGCGCCCCGAAGTAGTTGCTGCTGCCAAGGCCTCCTTCCGGGCAGTATGGGATGCTGATTCCAGGATAGCCCGGAACCGGCACACCGTCAATGTGGCAGCGTTTTTGCTGATTCTTTAGCAGGGGTGTGGTATAATCTTATATTGGGACAGAATAAAATCAGGAGGGGTGAACCGTTTATGAAAAAAAGTACCTGGTCCCGCGACCTTCTGGTCATGCTTGCCGCACTGTGCGTCGCCGGGGTGGCGGTGGTATGGGTGCAGCGCATCACCGGCCGCATCGACGGCGTGGCCATGCTGATCTTCATGCTGGCTGTGTTTGTCACCTCCATGTACACCGACGGTTATCTCTGGGGCGTGCTGGCCTCGCTGGCAAGTGTGCTGGCGGTCAACTTTGCCTTTTTCACCCCCTATTTTGCCTTCAATTTTACCCTGCCGGAAAATCTGTTCTCCGGCCTTGTGATGCTGGCCGTATCCATCATGACCAGTACCCTGACTACCCGGGTCAAAAAACAGGAGCAGCTGCGCATGGAGACCGAGCGGGAAAAAATGCGCGCCAACCTTCTGCGGGCGGTCTCCCACGACCTGCGCACGCCCCTCACCTCCATTTACGGGGCCTGCTCCACCGTGACTGAAAACTACGATTCGCTGGGCAAGGAACAGGCCCTCAAGCTGCTGCGGGAGGCCTGCGAGGATGCCCAGTGGCTCAACCGTATGGTGGAGAATCTGCTTTCCGTGACCCGCTTCGACGGGGAACAGGTGGCCGTCAAAAAGACCCCCACCGTGCTGGAAGAGCTGCTGGACACGGTGCTGGTCAAATTCAAAAAGCGCTGCCCGGACGTTCCGGTACAGCTGGAGCTGCCGGAGGACTTTGTTATGATCCCCATGGACTCCATGCTGATCCAGCAGGTGCTGATGAACCTGTTGGAGAACGCGGTGCTCCACGCCGAGGGCATGACCACCCTGACGCTGCGGGTGTTCACGCTGGGCAGCCGGGCTGTGTTTGAGGTGAAGGACGACGGCTGCGGCATCCCGAAAGAGCGTCTGCGCACCCTGTTCTCCGGCACCGGCGGCCCGGACCCCAACGCCCCGGCCGACAGCGGCAAGCACGGCATGGGCATTGGCCTGTCGGTGTGCGCCGCCATCATCAAGGCCCACGGCGGCGAGATCGACGCAGAGAGCCGCCCCGGCGAGGGCACGACCATCCGTTTCTGGCTGGAGACGGAAAAAATCGAACTGGAGGACGCAGAGGATGAGCAATAATAAATATAAGGTGCTGATCGTGGAGGACGAGGCGAACATCTGCAGCTTCATTGAAACGCTGCTGACCACGAACGACTATCAGGCGCTGGTGGCGCACACCTGCACCATGGGCCTGACCCTGTTCGCCTCCCACAACCCGGATCTGGTGATCCTGGACCTGGGCCTGCCGGATCGGGACGGGCTGGAGCTGATCCGTACCGTGCGGCAGAAGTACATGACCCCCATCATCGTGTTGTCGGCCCGTACCGATGAGATGGATAAGATCGAGGCGCTGGATCTGGGTGCCAACGATTACATCACCAAGCCCTTCGGCACCGGGGAACTGCTGGCCCGGGTGCGGGTGGCCCTGCGCCTGAACCGCTACAGCCGCACCGGAGATGCCGCATCCGGCGGAGAGTTCCAGGCTCAGGGACTGCGCATCAACTACGACCGCCGCAAGGTGTTCGTGGAAGGGCAGGAGGTGCGCCTGACCCAGACGGAATACAACATCGTGGCTTTCCTGTCCGAGCACGCCGGGCGCGTGATGACCTATGCGGCCATCGTCCGGGCCATCTGGGGCGACACGGACGCCAGCAGCACCAAGAAGCTGCAGGTGAATATGGCCAATATCCGCAAAAAGCTGGGCAGCCGCCCGGGCAGCAATACTTATATCCTCAACGAGCTTGGCGTCGGCTATCGGATGATAGAAGAAGACGCAAAGCCTCTGGAACCTGCGGAGGAGACGAAATGACACTGGCGCTGAGCCTGTTTGTCCTGTTTTATATTTTGATGCTGGCGGTGCAGCAGTACCGCCCCTGGGTCGCGCTGGGCGGGGCCGGGGCGTTCCTGCTGCTGGGAAAGCTGGGCGTGTATGATTTCACGCTGGCGGACGCCACCCGGGCCGTAGACTTCAATGTCCTGCTGATGATGGCGGGAATGATGGGTACGGTCTTTCTTTTTATCCAGAGCAAGATGCCCGCCCGGCTGGCCGAAGAGCTCATTGCCCATGTGCCGGATGTCCGGTGGGCCGTGTCGGTGCTGGCTTTGCTGGCGGGGTTCATCAGTGCCTTTGTGGACAATGTGGCCACCGTGCTGATGGTGGCTCCGGTAGGGCTTGCCATCGCCCGGCGGCTGAAACTATCGCCGGTGCCGGTGCTCATCGCCATTGCGGTGTCGTCCAATTTACAGGGCGCGGCAACGCTGGTGGGGGACACCACGAGCATCCTGCTGGGCGGCTTTGCGGGGATGAATTTCTTCGATTTCTTCTGGATGGAGGGTCGGCCCGGCATCTTTTGGAGCGTGGAGCTGGGAGCGCTGGCCTCGCTGGGGGTGCTGTTCTGGCTGTTCCGGGACCAGCGCCAGCCCGTCCATGTCACGGTGGAAACGGAGGTGGAGGACGACGTCCCCACGGCGCTTCTCCTGCTGACGGTAGGTCTGCTCATCGCGGCGTCTTTCCTGCCTGAGCCTTCTGGCGGCGTGCTGCATCTGCTCTATACCTTGCGCAGCGGACTCGTCTGCATGGGGCTGTGCCTCTTCGGTGCCGCCCGCGCCTGCTGGCGCAGCCGCTCCCTGAAGCCGCTGGCCGAGACGTTCCAGGCACTGGATTATGACACCCTGCTGCTGCTCTTCAGCCTCTTTATTCTGCTGGAAGGAGTGAGCAGGGCGGGAGTCATCGACGCGGCGGCGCAGCTGTTCCACTCCGCAGCCGGAGACGAGCCGCTGCATCTTTATCTGCTGCTGGTGGCTGCGTCGGTGGGGCTGTCGGCCTTCATCGACAACATCCCCTATGTGGCGGCTATGCTGCCGGTGGTGCAGGGCGTCGCCGCCCTCATGAACGGCGGCGCGGGCATTGAGCCGGAGCTGTTCTACTTCGGTCTGCTTACCGGCGCGACGCTGGGCGGCAACCTGACCCCCATCGGCGCGTCAGCCAACATCGCGGCCATCGGTATTCTCCGCAAGAACGGTGAGACTGTTCGTACCCGGGACTTCCTGCGCATCGGTGTGCCGTTCACGTTGGCAGCGGTCCTCGTGGGGGCGGGGAGCCTCTGGCTGTTCTGGGGCATCTGAGAAAATTCAGGAAAAACTGCAAAATAAGAAGCGTGGTCTGGCAGGCATCTGCCCCGGCAGTAGGCATCACCGGGGCAGATGCCTGTGTTTTTGCGCGCAGGGACGCAAGATAAAATATGCGGAAAAGAATGCAAAAACTTTTTTGAAAAAACGCTTGACTTTCCCGCTTTCCGTGGTATAATAACTATCGTTCCGAGCCGAACGGCAGCGAACAAAACAGAATATGCGGATATGGCGGAAT
>ERZ825324.3687-NODE-3687-length-13821-cov-6.698605_pt1 | contig 13821 bp, 9 predicted proteins | sample MGYA00519859_ERZ825324 | MGnify/ENA primary metagenome ERZ825324 (study PRJEB31778, sample SAMEA3449198) | human gut metagenome | biome: human gut; feature: human-associated habitat; material: faeces | place: United Kingdom | collected 2010/2012 ... | reverse complement strand
GGCCGCAGCCGCAGGCGGATGTCGGCCGGCGAGTCGAGCAGCGTGTAGCGGATCATCAGCTGCGTGCGCTTGTGAATCCACAGCAGCTCCTTGCGCAGGATGACGCCGCCCACGCGGTAGGTGATCGTCGGGGTCGGCGTGTAGGCGAAGTCGGTGATGTACTTGTGGCCGCGCGGTTCGTAGACGCCGCGGAAACGGTGGATGGCCAGATTGAACGACTGATCGTGCTGGACGATGGTCTCGTCGAGCGACGACAGCAGCACGCAGGTCTGGTCGCCCCTGCCGATCGGGGCGACCATCAGACCGTGGTACCTGCGCGTATTGCAGCATACGATCGTGGTGCTCATGTAGCCGCCGCGGCGGTCGGTCGAGAGCACCTCGCGTTGCAGCGAATATTCGAGGTTGCCCAGTTCGTTCTTGTCGAAAGTAAGTGCAGACATGGTTTATGTTGTGATAGTTAGGATCGTTTCAGTAAAGTTATTGAAAAATATCCGGTTTTCCAACAACGAAAACGTAAAAATCGCAGCCTCGCACTCCTCCGTCCTTTCGGGGCGGCACCTTCCCGGCTCAAACGGGTTGCCGAAATTTTGCGTTTGCGGTCCGCAGACCCTCCGGCGCCGGAAACGACGCCGGAGGAGCGGTCCGGAAGTCTCTTGCGGCGGCGACCGCGTCTACGCCCACTTCACCAGCGCGAAATCCATGCGGTGCGGCAGATGCGGGTTCGAGGGGTAGATGCGCAGCGCCACGTCGAACGACCCCGAGCGGCCCGAACGGTAGTCGAGCGCGTAGGTGACGGTCGTCCCCTCGACGGCCGTGCGTTCGAGCGGTACGGTTTCGATCACGTTGACCGGCTGGCCGTACTCGATCTGCTTGGCCACGACCAGCTCGGCGCCGATGTCTTCGGGACGGAGGTCGGCCACGTCGATCTTGATCTCGAAGGGGTAGTGCTCCCCGACAAACATCGCTTCGCGGTCGATCTTCGCCTGCTTGACCTCGACGATGCGCACCTTGTCCCACGCGGCCGAGATCCGGCGTTTCCATGCCGCGATTTCGCGCGCCAGCATGTAGTCTCCCGCGACGATCTCGTGCCGGCGTGCCGCCAGCTTGCCGTAGAAGCGCTCCTCGTAGTCGCGCATCATGCGGTTGGTCGTGAAGTTCGCCGCGATGTCGGCCACGCACCGTTTGACGGATTCGACCCAGTCGCGCGGGATGTTCTGTTCGTCGCGCTTGTAATAGAGCGGTACGATCTGCTCCTCGATCGTGTTGTAGATCATCTCCGCGTCCAGTTCGTCCTGGAACCGCTGGTCGGCGAAGGTCCGTTCCATCGGCAGCGCCCAGCCGGCGCCCTCCTTGTAGCCCTCGACCCACCAGCCGTCGAGCACCGAGAATTGCAGCACGCCGTTCATGACGCACTTCTCTCCCGACGTACCCGACGCTTCGAGCGGGCGGGTCGGCGTGTTGAGCCACACGTCTACGCCCTGTACCATTTTTCGCGCCAATTCCATGTCGTAGTTTTGCAGGAAGAGAATTTTCCCGACGAATTGCGGCATGGCCGCCACCTCGACGATGCGTTTGATGAGATCCTGCCCCGGCTTGTCGTTGGGGTGCGCCTTGCCCGCGAAGATGAACTGCACGGGCCGCTCCTTGTTGTTGACGATCGCCGACAGGCGGTCGAGGTTCGTGAAGAGCAGGTAGGCGCGCTTGTAGGTGGCGAAGCGGCGTGCGAAGCCGATCGTCAGTACGTCGGGTTTGATCCCTTCGACGATCTGCACCATCTGGCGCGGCGAGTCGATGCGCACCTGGGCGGGGTCGCTGTACCGTTTGCGGATGTGATCCACCAGCTTGCGTTTGAGGAAAATGCGCTCCTGCCAAAGTTCGGCGGCGGGGATGTCGTGCACCTTCTGCCAGGCGGGGATGTCGTAGTCGTGCCCCGAAAACCCTTCGGGGAAGTAGCGCATGTAGAGCCGCCGCAGATTGGAGGCGCACCACGTGGGGAAGTGTACGCCGTTGGTGACGTAACCGATGTGCAGCTCGTTCTTGAAGTAGCCGGGCCACATGTTGCCCAGGATGTCCTTCGACACCTCGCCGTGGAGCCACGACACGCCGTTGACCTCCTGCGAGAGGTTGCACGCCAGCACCGACATCGAGAAGCGCTCTTCGGGGTCGTTGGGGTTGGTCTTGCCCAGATTGATGAACTGTTCCCACGTGATGCCCAGCACGTCGGGGTAGTGGGCGAGGTATTGGCGGATCATCGACTCGGGGAAGGCGTCGTGGCCGGCCGGCACGGGGGTGTGGGTCGTGAAGAGCGACGACGAACGGACTACTTCCAGCGCTTCGGAGAAGGTGAGCTTGCGGCGCACCAGATCGCGGATGCGCTCGATGCCGATGAAGGCCGCATGGCCCTCGTTGCAGTGGTAGACCTCCTGCTTGATGCCCATGGCCCTCAGGGCGCGGATGCCGCCCAGGCCGAGCAGCAGCTCCTGTTTGAGCCGGTTCTCCCAGTCGCCGCCGTAGAGGTAGTGGGTGATCTGACGGTCTTCGTCGAGATTGGCTTCGTAGTCGGTGTCGAGCAGGAAGAGGTCGGTGCGGCCGACCTGGCATCGCCAGACGCGGGCCGAGAGCGTACGCCCCGGCAGGGCGATCTGTACGGTCGTCCAGTTGCCCAGCTCGTCGCGCACGGGCGAAATCGGCAGCTTCGAGAAGTTCTGCGCCTCGTAGGTCGCCTCCTGCGCCCCCTGCGCCGAGAGCCGCTGCGTGAAGTAGCCGTAACGGTAGAGCAGCCCCATGGCAACCATCGGCACGTTCTTGTCCGACGCCTCTTTGAGGTAGTCGCCGGCGAGGATGCCCAGGCCGCCCGAATAGATCTTCAACGACGAGTGCAGTCCGTATTCCATCGAGAAGTAGGCGATCGTCGGCGCCTTCGGATCGGGTTTTTCGCTCATGTATTCGTTGAACATGGCGTAGACGCCGTCGAGCATCGCAAGGAACGAACCGTCCTGTTCCAACTCCTGCAACCGTTCGAGCGGCAGCCGGTCGAGGAATACGATCGGGTTCTTCTCGCACTCCGACCACAGCTTCTGGTCGATGTACTCGAACAGGTCGCGGGCGCCGCTGGTCCAGCTCCACCAAAGGTTGTGCGAGAGCACTTCGAGGGCGTGGAGACGCTTGGGAAGCACCTTCTCGACCATCACGCGGTTCCAGTGCGGTTTTTCGGTGATGAGCTGCTGCCGCACGAAATTGATCTGTTCGGTCGCGCCGCCTCCGTCGTTGAGCACCGCACGGTTGGTACGGGTCACCGAACGTTCGATCGCTTCGGAATAGGCTTTTTCGTAGGCTGCGTAGAGTTCGCTCCACAGGGCCGTGCGCGACAGTTCGGCGGCGGCGTTGCGGGCGATTTCGACCTCCTGCGGGGTATATTTGGTGAAATGCAGCAGCGCCTTGGCGATTTCGCGAGCTGCTTCGGCGTAGTTGTCGTCGTTGCGTGCGACGAGCGTCACGCCCTCGTGTTCGCCCTGAGAACCGGCCCAGAGTCCGAATCCGGCCAGCGTGGTGGTGAGCGTCGGTACCGAGAAGGCCGTCGACTCGAGCGGCGTGTATCCCCACGGCTCGTAGTACGAGGGGAAGAGCGTCATGTCCATTCCCACCAGCAGTTCGTAGTAGCTCTTGTCGAAGATGCCGTCGCGGCCGTTGAGGTAGGTGGGGACGAAGACCACCTTCACCTTCGACGACGGGTTGGCCAGCACGCTGCCGGCGATCGAGTTGAGGATCTGATCCCATTCGGGATGTTCGAGATAGTGGGTGCAGAAGCGGTTCTGCTTGGGATCGATCGGGCTGTTTTCGTCGGCCAAATGCGCCTGCAAATCCTTGCGGGGGCCGGTCGTGGCGGACGGTACGGTGATGTAGACCAGCACCTCGCGGTCGAGGGCGTCCGTTTCGGCGAGCTGTTTCAGGGCGTCGAGGAAGATGTCGATGCCTTTGTTGCGGAATTCGTAGCGGCCGCTCGTGCCGACGATCAGGGGTTCGCCGTCGAATTTGCAGCTCAGCGTCGCCTCGGCCGTGCGGATCATCGCGCGGCGTGCCTCGGCCCGTTTTTCGTCGAACTCCCTGCCGTTCCACACGAAGTCGTCCTCGAAGCCGTTGGGGGTGACGACGTCCACCGTGCTGCCCAGCAGGCTCTCGCATTCGCGGGCGGTGATTTCGCTCACGGTGCAGAACACGTCGTGTTCCTGCGAGGCGATCTTCTCGATCGAGTGTTTGGCCACGACGTTGAACTGGCGCGCCAGTTCGCCGGCGTTGAGCCGCCCCAGATCCTTGTAGAGCGGCAGCCCGTTGCCGGCCACGCAGCGGCCCGTCACCGTGGCGTGGGTCGTGAAGACCGTGGCCACGTAGGGCGAGTACTTGCGCAGGTAGAGTCCGCCGGCGGCGGTCATCCACTCGTGGAAGTGGGCCACCACCTTGTCCGTCGAGGCGCAGAAGTTCTCCACGTAGGAGGCGATGACCTGTCCGGCCGCGTGGCCGAAGAGCACCGGCTCGATGTAGTCCCACTGTCCCGAGATCGAATCGACGTGGTAGGTCTCCCACAGGAATTTCAGGATGTCGTCCTTCTTCGGGAAGAGCGACGTATAGTCGACCAGCACCGCGATCGGACGGCCGACGACGCGCCAGCGGCCGATGCGGATGCGGATGCCGTCGTTGTAGACGCTCTGGCGCCACGCTTTGAGCAGCTCGTCGTCCTCCTCGAATTCGGGATTGTCGCCTTCGCGCTGGATGTCGGGGCCGATGAGCAGATAGTTGTCGCCCAGTTTGCTTTCGACGGTGCGGGCCTTGGTCGAAACGACGGTGTGGATGCCGCCGACTTTGTTGCAGACCTCCCAGCTCACCTCGAAGAGGTAGTCGGGCGTCAGCAGTTCGTTTTCGTTCATATCTTGTCGGATTTTTGATAATTCGGTTCGTACCTGCGGTCGACAGGAAGGTGTTTCACCTGCAAAGGTACTGCCGAATGATCTATATTTGCAAATTCATAAAAATATTTAATAATAACTTAACCTTAACATTCCCAGAACAGAGCGGCGATCACGGCGTCCGACAGCAAAAACCGTTCGGCGGGGATCGCCAGCCGTCCGTCGCGCAGGGTGGCGTCGCCCGCGTCGAGCCATGGGCGCGCCGCGTCGAGCAGGGTTTCGAGCCGCGCCGGCCCGAACCGCCGCCCGATCGCCTTCGTATCGAGCCCTTCGGCCGTGCGAAGCGCCGTCATCACGGTCTCGTTGTAGCGGTCGCGTTCGGTCAGGCGCTCCGATTCGTAGCGGTCGCCGCCGGCCAGGTAGCGCCCGATGTCGGCGACGGCCCAGCGCCGGCATTCGCCGTCGAACGAATGTGCCGCAGGGCCGATTCCCAGATAGGGGTCTCCGCTCCAATAGGCGCTGTTGTGGATCGCCCGGCGGCCGGGCAGGGCGTAGTTCGAGACTTCGTAGTGCTCGAATCCGGCGTCGCGGAGCGTGCGGTGCACCGTGAGGAACTCCTCTTCGCTCGTCTCTTCCGTCACGGGGGAGAACCTGCCCTGCGCCATGCGGCGGCCGAAGGCCGTCTGCGGCTCTACGGTCAAATGGTATGCCGAAACGTGCTGCACGCCCAGCGCGACCGTTTCGCGCAGATTGCGTGCGAGCGTCGCGGCGCCGAATCCGGGTACGCCGAAGATCAGGTCGACGGTCACGTTGCCGAAGCCCGCCTCCTGCGCCTGTCGCACGGCCTTGCGCGCCGCGTCGGCCGTATGGCGGCGGTTCATCAGGCGCAGCTCCCCGTCGTCGAACGATTGTACGCCGATCGAGAGGCGGTCGACCCGCGTGCGGGCCAGCCGCCGCAGGTAGTCGGGCGTCAGGTCGTCGGGGTTGGCCTCGACGGTGCACTCTTCGAGGGCCGTGCAGTCGAAGAGTTCGGCGGCGTGGGCGATGAACTCCTCCAACTCCTCGGGCGGCAGCAGCGAGGGGGTTCCGCCGCCGAAATAGATCGTGCGCAACTGCTCCGCAGGCAGGAATCCCGCTTCGCGGCGCAGTTCGTCGTGCATCGCCTCCACGACGGCCTTCATCGGCCTCAGGTCGGCCGACTTGTAGAAGTCGCAGTAGGCGCAGACACGCTTGCAGAAGGGGATATGGAGATAGAGTCCGGCCATTTTGACGTTTAATATTCTAACAAATCTAACGAAAAAAAACGGAAAAAATTGGACTGCCCGCCGAAAAAACGGAGGATTCGGTTTTTTCTTCCGACGGATGGGTCAATTCGTCCGGAGCGCGAGGTTGTTTAAAATTTTTATTAACTTTGCGCCGTCATGAAAACACAAGCGGAACTGACCGAGCTGCTCGATTTTATCGGCGAGTACGCCACCTACCTGCTGGGGTCGGGCGTGCATACCTCGCGCGTGGTGCGCAATGCGCGCCGTATCGGCGCCTCGCAGTCGGTCGACGTGCGGCTGACCACTTTCCAGCGCACGTCGATCCTGACCGTGCGCGAGGAGGGGAACCCGCAGGTGGTGACGCAGGTGGTCGAGATCCCGCACCTGCCGATCAGTTTCGAACGCAACTCCGACCTCAGTTCGCTGAGCTGGGAGGCCGTCGACCGGCGGCTGCCGCTCGATGTGATCCGCGAGAAGTTCCGCAAACTGACCGCAAAGCCGCGCATGGACCCGATGTTCGTGCTCATGGTCGTGGGGCTGGCCAACGCTTCGTTCTGCAAACTCTTCAACGGCGACTGGGTGGCCGTGGGGATCGTCTTCACCTCCACGCTGGCGGGCTTTTCGGCCCGGCAGCAGTTGACCAAAGCCGGCGTGAACCACTTCATCATCTTCATTCTCTCGGCCTTCGTCGCGTCGCTGTGCGCTTCGTCGGCGCTGCGCTTCGACTGCACGGCCGAGACGGCCATCGCCACGAGCGTGCTGTTCCTCGTTCCGGGCGTGCCGCTCATCAACGGCGTGATCGACATCGTCGAGGGGCACGTGCTGATCGGTTGCAGCCGTCTGATCGGCGCCCTGCTGCTGATCCTCTGCATCGCCGTGGGGCTGTCCGTCACGTTGTTAATGGTTAAGGGAAGCCTGCTATGATCGCTGCGGATATTTTCGTCGACGGGTTTTTCGCGGCTGTCGCGGCGATCGGGTTCGGGGCCATCTCCGACCCGCCCCTGCGGGCCTTCCCGTCGATCGCCCTGCTGGCCGCCGCAGGCCACGCCCTGCGTTTTGGCCTGATGACCTGCGCGGGACTCGACATCACCACGGCGACGCTCTGCGCCTCGCTGCTCATCGGACTGGGAAGCCTCTGGCTCGGCGGCCGGATCTACTGCCCGACCACCGTCCTCTCGATTCCGGCGCTGCTGCCGATGGTGCCGGGCATCTACGCCTACAAGACGGTCTTCGCCCTGATCATGCTCATGCAGCACACCGCCGAGAGCGATGCGGCGCGGCAGTATATGGATGCGTTCCTGCTCAACGCGACGGTCACCGTCAGCGTCGTCTTCATGCTGGCCGTCGGTTCGACGGTGCCGATCTTACTCTTCCGCCGCCGCGCCTTCTCGCTCACGCGGCGCCGCAAACCCCGTAAAGCCTGATTGCATGGAGATTTTCTGGAATACCATCGCACGTTACAATGCCGCCACGTGGCCGTGGCAGATCGCGATCGTGGCAGCGGCGGCAGTGCTCACCGTCCTGCTCTACCTCCGCCCGACGCAGAATGTCAAACGGGCCATGAAACTCTTTCTGGCGGGTCTCAATGCCTGGATCGCCGTGGTTTACTATCTGGTCTGGTGCGGCCAGCGCAGCCACAGCGACGTGCTGGCCCTCTTCTGGGGGATCATGGCCGTGATCTGGCTCTACGACCTTTATGCCGATTTCACGCGCTTCGAGCGCACGAGCCGCCCCAACGGCTTCGCCCTGCTGCTCTACCTCATGCCGCTGGCCTATCCGCTCTTTTCGCTGGCGCGGGGGCTGTCGTTCCCGATGATGACCATGCCCGTGATGCCCTGTTCGGTGGCGGTCTTCACCATCGGTCTGATGCTGGCCTTCACGCACCGTATCAACATCTTCCTCGTACTGTTCCTCTGCCACTGGGCGCTGATCGGGCTGGCGAAGGTCTACTTCTTCGGTATTCCCGAAGACTTCCTGCTGGCCGCCTCGACCGTGCCGGCGCTCTACCTCTTTTTCCGCGAATACATCGCCAAGAACCGCGAACTGCGCACCAAGCCCGACGCGCGGATGCTCAACGGGCTGTTGATCCTGCTCTGCATCGTCATCGGCCTTTTCTTCACCGCCACGCTGCTGCACCAGATCCGGCTCTACGTCTGACCGGACGACCGCCCCGCTTCTTCGGGAATCGATAGGCGGGATCGCGAAAAATTCGTAACTTTGTCGCCCGACAAGTACGAAACAGATGGAATCACCGATATTGCAGGGGCTCAACCCCGCCCAGCGCGCCGCCGTCGAGGCCTACGACTCCGCGTCGCTCATCATCGCCGGAGCCGGTTCGGGCAAGACGCGCGTGCTCACCTCGCGCATCGCCTATATGATCGAGCAGAAGGTCGACCCCAAGAACATTCTGGCGCTGACGTTCACCAACAAGGCTGCCGAGCAGATGCGCGAACGCATCCGGCAGATGGTGCCCGGTCGCAAAAGCCGCGAACTTTTCATGGGTACCTTCCACTCGATCTTCGCCCGCATCCTGCGCACCGACGCCGAGCGGATCGGCTTTCCGGCGAACTTCACGATCTACGATGCGTCCGATGCCAGGAACCTCATCAAGACGATCGTCAAGGAGCTGAACCTCGCCGACGACAAGTACAAGCCCAACACGATCGCCTCGCGCATCTCGCAGGCCAAGAACGCGCTGGTCACCCCGGGCGCCTATCTGGCCAATTCGGCGCACGCCACCGAAGACCGGCGGGCGCAGATTCCCGAGTTCGGCAACATCTACAACCTCTACTGCCAGCGCTGCAAGCACAACGGCGCGATGGATTTCGACGACCTGCTGTTGCAGACCAACATCCTGCTGCGCGACTGTCCCGACGTGTTGGAGCGTTATCAGGAGCAGTTCAAATATATTCTGGTCGACGAGTATCAGGATACCAACTACGCGCAGTACATCATCGTCCGCCGCCTGTCGCAGCATCACGGCAAGGTCTGCGTCGTGGGCGACGACGCACAGTCGATCTACTCGTTCCGCGGCGCCAAGATCGAAAACATCCTCTCCTTCCAGCGCGACTATCCCGAAGCGAAAGTCTTCAAGCTGGAACAGAACTACCGTTCGACGCGCACGATCGTCGAGGCGGCCAACTCGGTGATCGTCCACAATTCGCGCCGCATGGAAAAGAGGTGCTTCTCGGAGGGCGACGAGGGCGAGAAGATCCGTGTGCTGAAAGCATTTACAGCTCGAGAAGAGGCTGAGTTGGTGGTGCAAGAATTACGCGATAAGATTCGTACATCGGGTGATAAATGGAATGAAGTGGCAATTCTTTATCGTGCTAACAGATTGTCTAAGGATTTGGAAGAGTCATTACTCCGACGAGGAATTCCTTATCGAGTTTATAAAGGGGCCGCATTCTACGACCGCAAGGAGATCAAGGATATGCTGGCCTATATCCGGCTGGTGGTCAACCCGCGCGACGACGAGGCCTTCCGACGCATCGTCAACTATCCGGCGCGCGGCATCGGCGACACCACCGTGCTGCGTATCGCCCGGCTGGCGGCCGAACGGGGCGTGTCGATGTGGGAGGCGGTCGACGCGCTGGTGGCCGAGCCTGTGAGCGATCCCGTGCAGCGCACGATCGTGCGCAAGGTCGCCGAGTTCGTGGCGCTCATCCGCTCGCTGTCGCTCGAACGTGCACAGAAGGGACTCTACGACTTCGGTATGGAGGTGGCGTCGCGTTCGGGCATTCTGGCGCTCTACCGCCGTGAGAACAGCCCCGAGGCTACTTCGGCGCTCGGCAACATAGATGAGCTGCTCAACTCGATGAAGCTCTTCAAGGAGCAACGCGACGCCGAGATCCGCGACGCCGAGATCCGCGCGGGCGTGGAGCTCGGGGAGGCTACCGTCGAGGAGTGGTTGCAGAGCGTGACGCTCACCACCGACATGGACAAGAAGGAGGACGCGGGCGATGACGACAAAGTGACGCTCATGACCGTCCATTCGGCCAAGGGGTTGGAGTTCAAATACGTCTACATCGTCGGGATGGAGGAGACCCTCTTCCCGTCGCAGCGGGCCGCCGAGTCGCCCGAGGGTTTCGAAGAGGAGCGGCGCCTGTTCTACGTGGCCCTCACGCGCGCCAAATGCAGTGCGGTGCTCTCCTATGCAGAAATGCGATACGAATATGGGGAAACGAAACATCATGTTCCCAGTTGTTTCCTGCGCGAGATCGACCCCCGCTATCTCGACGGTGCGGTCGGGGCCGGCCAGACGCCCGTGCGCGAAGAGGCCGCAGCCGGCGGCCGCACGGCGCTCGAAGAACTGCGCCGGCGTTTCGACGTGCGTTATCAGCAGCGGGCGGGCGGCAGCGGCAAACCCTCCTTCGGCGGTGCGAAATCTTCGTTCGGCGGACGGGGTGGAGCCTATTCCGGCGGTTCGCGGCCGGAGAGCGGCGCCCCTTCGTTCGGCGGGCAGGGCGGGACGGATTCCGCCTTCCGGCGCCCTGCGCTGCAACGCCCCGTTGTGCCGGAGAATTTGCGGCGGCTGGGCGGCGGAGCGGCACCCGCCGCAGGGAACGCCGCGGCGTCGGGCTATGCCGTCGGCGAGCGGGTCGAGCATCCCAGGTTCGGGTACGGGGAGATCGTGCGTATCGAAACGCTGGCGGCCGATCATAAGCTGGTCGTCGTCTTCGAGGAGTACGGCGAGAAGACCCTGCTTGCGAAATTCGCCAAATTGACGAAACGATGATACCGGTTTTCGATCCTGCCGCGCCTGCGGCGTCGGGGTGCGTCGCGACCCCCCCCCTCGTATCGGTCTGCATGACCGCCTACAACCACGCGCCCTACATCGGCCGGGCGATCGAAGGGGTGCTGTCGCAGCGGACGACGTTCGCCGTGGAGCTGGTGTTGAGCGACGATTGCAGTCCGGACGGCACGGGTGCGATCTGCCGCGACTATGCCGCGCGTTATCCCGACCGCATCCGGCTGTTGACGGGGGATGTCAACGTGGGGATGCGCGCCAACTACCGGCGCACGATCGAGGCGTGCCGGGGCCGTTACGTGGCGATGTGCGACGGCGACGACTGGTGGTGCGACCCGCTCAAACTGCAACGGCAGGTCGAAGCGTTGGAGGCCGATCCCTCCTGCGGCATCTGCTATACGCGGGTGCGCTGTTATGCGCAGGAGGAGGGGCGCTATGTCGAGAACTACCCGATGGGGGCGGGTGCGACGACCTTCGGGGAGCTGTTGTTGAACAATACGATTCCCAATTGTGCGGCCGTCGTGCGGCGCGACCTGCTCGCGGGTTACTATGCCGATCCCGAACTGCGGCCGCTCGAACGGCCGTGGCCGCTGGAAGACTACCCGATGTGGCTCTGGATGGCGCCGCGCTGCACGATCCGGTTTCTGGACTGCGAGACGGCGGTTTTCCGCGTACTGCCCGACAGCGGCAGTCACCAGTCGTCGCTGGATCGCCGGATCGTCTATTTCGATGCGATTTTCGACATCAAGTGCTGGTTCGACGCCCGCTACGGCGGCGGCCGTCAGCGGCGGCGGATCGCCAGGATGCGCATGGAATATATCCTCACGCTGATGAGGGATGCGGGCGGCGGTGCCTGTCTGCGCCGCTGGTGGCGCGACGTCCGTCGGGAACCCTCCCTGCTGTTCGTGTGGAGAGGGGGCGGAAAGCTGGTATGGAGTGCGCTCCGCCGCTCTGCCCGACATGAATTTTTGAATGGGAACAGATGATGAATGCCGAACCTCTCGTATCGGTCTGCATGACCGCCTACAACCATGCGCCCTACATCGGCCGGGCGATCGAAGGGGTGCTGTCGCAGCGGACGACGTTCGCCGTGGAGCTGGTGTTGAGCGACGATTGCAGTCCGGACGGCACGGGTGCGATCTGCCGCGACTATGCCGCGCGTTATCCCGACCGCATCCGGCTGTTGACGGGGGATGTCAACGTGGGGATGCGCGCCAACTACCGGCGCACGATCGAGGCGTGCCGGGGCCGTTACGTGGCGATGTGCGACGGCGACGACTGGTGGTGCGACCCGCTCAAACTGCAACGGCAGGTCGAAGCGTTGGAGGCCGATCCCGCCTGCGGGTTGAGCTATACCCGCTCCGAGCGGCGGTTCGAGGCGACGGGCGAGCGGCGGCGCTATCCTGCCGGAGAGCTCTTTTGCGATTTCGACCGGCTGCTGTTCGACAATACGGTCGAGAATTGCACGGCCGTCGCGCGGCGGGAGCTGATCTTGCGCTACTACGCGGAGGTGCGGCCGGAAGAGCATCCCGAATGGCTGACCGACGATGCGCCGATGTGGATCTGGTTCGCGGCGTGCAGCCGCATCCGGGCATCGGAGGAGGTGACGGCCGTCCACCGCATGTTGCCCGAAAGCGTCAGCCAGAGTCGGGCTTACCGTGCGCGCATCGCCTTCTGCGATTCGCTGTGCGACATCTCGCTCTGGTTCGACGCCCGTTACGGCGCGGGGCGCCACCTGCGGGCGCTGCGTCGGCGTCGGATGCGCGTGGCGCTGTGGGTGTTGTCGCGCGACGGTACGACGGCGGAGTATCTTTCGCGCTGGTGGCGCGACGTGCGGTGCACGCCGCTGCTCGTGTTCGATGCGGCGGGATACGGACTGTTGGTGAAGAAATGGCTGCGACGGCAGCCGAAACGATAAAGCTATGACATTGAAGGAACGTTATGCGGGCGTGATCGGCTGGTTCGAGGCCAACATGCCCGTAGCCGAGAGCGAGTTGCAGTACAAGGATCCCTACCAGTTGCTGGTGGCCGTCATTCTTTCGGCGCAGTGTACCGACAAGCGGGTCAACATGACTACGCCGGCGCTTTTCGAAGCCTATCCTACGCCCGAGGCGATGGCGCAGGCTACGGCCGAAGAGATCTACGCCTACATCAAAAGCATCTCCTATCCCAACAACAAGGCCAGGAACCTGGCCGCCATGGCGCGGATGCTCTGCACGGAGTTCGGCGGCGTGGTGCCGTCGGATCTCGACGCCTTGCAGCGGTTGCCCGGCGTGGGGCGCAAGACGGCCAACGTCGTGGGGGCGGTCATCTGGGGCAAGGAGGTGATGCCCGTCGATACCCACGTCTTCCGCGTGTCGGCCCGCATCGGGCTTACGCGCGGCGCCAAAACCCCGCTCCAGACCGAGTTGCAGCTCGAAAAGAACATCCCGTCGCATCTGCTGCCCGTGGCGCATCACTGGTTGATTCTCCACGGCCGTTACGTCTGCACGGCGCGGGCTCCGAAGTGCGACGCCTGCGGGATCGCGCCGTGGTGCAAGAGCCGTGAGAAGCAGAAAATGGCGGATAAGTAGGAAATTTCCGAACCTTTTGTTACCTTTGACTTCGTCTTAGATACTCCCGTTCGACAATGCTCAAATAAATTTGACATTGTACTCACTTATTCGTATCTTTGAAGCGATGAAGATCGACAGTGCAAAAATCGAAGCGCTCCGCGAACTGCTCGCCGCACCTCACCGGAAGATCGTGCTGGTCGCACATACCAACCCCGACGGCGATGCGATCGGGGCCTCGACGGCATGGCGCGATGTGCTCGCGGCGATGGGGCATGAGGTGACGATGATCGTCCCCAACAAATACCCCTATTTTCTCGACTGGATGCCCGACATCCGCGAAGTGGTGATCT
>ERZ825324.3686-NODE-3686-length-13824-cov-3.921636_pt1 | contig 13824 bp, 10 predicted proteins | sample MGYA00519859_ERZ825324 | MGnify/ENA primary metagenome ERZ825324 (study PRJEB31778, sample SAMEA3449198) | human gut metagenome | biome: human gut; feature: human-associated habitat; material: faeces | place: United Kingdom | collected 2010/2012 ... | reverse complement strand
TGGCTTTTCGACCAGAGGCGGCTCCACACGAGCCATGACGTGATTATTCCAGAATGCCGACAGCTCCATGATCGTGTTCTCTTCTTCCTCGAGGTCACGCTCAATCTTTTGCCATACAAAGTCATTCTCATTATTTGAGAACAGGCAGGCAATGAATGCAACATCGATATTCATCACCGACATGTAGTGCCGAACCTGCAATTCATAGTGGCGAGGGACTGCGCCGTTCGCCCACTTGAATTGCATGTCATAGTGCGCCGTTTTGCACTCTAAGATGGCCTTACGTCCATCCGGCAGGGTTACAAAACGATCCACATCGGCAATCAGGAAGGGGAAAAACGGGTGTTGGTACATCCAGTGGTCTTCATACACAGATAGTCCGGTCTTCTTTGCGAAGATTTGAGCTACCACATCTTCGAGCAAATGCCCAATCTGGAATGTGATGCTTCTGTCCGGCCCATCATCTGACATGACGACCCCAATTTTGTCGTAATAAAGATCCCGAGCCGTGCGATATGGGGAGGAATTAAGGGCGACAGCTACATCGCTGCCGCCAATTCCTTTTCGCCTCCAACTGAGCCATTGATCCTCTGTTAGAGTTGTGATGTCCACCAATCTGTTTGGCGTGTAGTTCAGGTTCAGCCCCATAGCCTACACCTCCTCGCAGCGATCAAACCCACAATTGCCGCATTCTGGGCATTCCTGATCATCAGGATCCTCGAACGAGGCAAAGCTTGTTATCTCCCCGCAATGCCGACACTTATAAGCAAGTAGATCTTTTTCGGTGTGCTCTACCGTCCCTGTGTCATCGCAGGTAATGTGTTCCTCAAAACATATTCCCGGCTCTGAGGTCTGGATCATGACAGAAACGCCATCTTCTGCGCAGGCCTCTGAGAGAGTCAGGCACTCACTAGGAGAATTCTGAGGATATCCACCGATCAAGCAACTGTATGCTGACCATGCGAACGACGCGACAAACGAGTAACTTGCTTTGGCATCGACGGCAGGCTCGGAGAATTCTTTCATAGCCTCATCAATGAATGCCTGTCTTTTCGACTGGATGAAGCTCCGTGCAAAGAAACGCTTGCCTGGAATGGTTGAAGGATCGTCTTCGCTGACAAACCGTTCAATGAACGACTTAATGCCATCCCGTGTACCGGTGACATTTACATACCCAAACGCCCAATTAGGCATAATCTATCCTCCTTACTCTTCAAAAACAGTATTGTAGTGCTCGACGATCTCAGTCGGCTCGTCAGATGCACAGTTGCCGTAGACAACAGTCTGAAGTGCTTCCTTGTTTGGATCGTATTCTACGCAAGCCAGGATCGCTGTAGCGCCATCCTTGCGTACATAGTCGATGAAAACGCCTGGATAGTCTGCTGCACAGTCAGTCTTATCGTGCTTAGCGTAAATCGCGAGTTGTCCTACTGGCGTATCAACAATAAAATGCCGAGTCTTTTCCATATTCAATCCGCTCCTTGTTTTCGGTGATATCTTTTATGACTGAATCCATAGCGGAGAGTACTACCCCAACTCCCTCGAAGATGTGGTCACTATCTAATGCCCACATCATGTCATGGAATTCGCCCTCTGGCGTATAGACAAAGCACTCCCACCAGTTGTTGTGTTCCATATCGAGTCGATACCGTTTATGCGTATCACCCATGGCAGCATATAAGGCATGGTCCGTCTTCAGATATGGCAAAACATCAACGCCAAAACGTCCAGAGTTACTCTTATCTTTGACATAGAGTAATTCTGTACCATCACTCTTATCGTAAAGTGTGGCGTAGATATCTCCGCAGGCGTGAATGGCAAAAACACACCCGCGCACCTTGATAGATACCACCAGGCCGCCGTACCAGAGGGAAGAATACTGCTTGCGGCAAATCGGCTGATGGAATTCAACTTTGATAGGTTGATGTATCTTTCCAATCTGCTTTCTGATCTGCCAGCAAAGGTGTAGACGTTGTAAGGTGCTGATGCCTTCGAAGGTTATATTCTTCATGTGAGATCACCACCTCTTACCACTTAAAGTCGCCGGGATGATCATACTCATGCCAATTCACATTCAAGGCACGAGATACAATCTCCTCCAACTGAGCAATCCTCAGCCCAGAGGCACCGTCACACTGCGCAGAGAAGATCACATCGCTCATCTGCATGAAGAGTTCATAGGCCGTGCAAGGACTGTCTCCATGAATTGCTACGAAATAGTCCATAGCTTCATAGGAGGCTTTCTTCGGGGCCTTGATTCTTTTCAGGACACGCATGAGTGTAGTGACGGGATAGCGGATCTCGATGTTCATGAGCTGCACTTGCTTGTCCAGCGCCTTTTTAAATTGCGCATAGACCAATCTGAGCTGTTCCTCAAAATACTGCATATCCACACCATTCTTGTGTTCGGTGCGAATGGAGTACCCCAATGGAACAATACGGCTCTCGGCACCAACCAGAAAAATCGGATAGAGATTTGCGCCGCTCATACCCACATCGGAGGTGGAAAAGCGCAGCGCAGGAACCATTTTCTCGGTTTGCAAGCCTTTGGCAGCAATCTCCCTATGATATGTATCGAGAAGATTGTCTGCCTGCCCATCCAGGCACCAGATAGCGGTTGCGATAGAGTGATCGAAGTGGGCGGTCATGAACCGATTGCCGGGATATTCTCGATCAAGGAAGTCATTGGTCGCTTTGAACAGGGGCAGCATCTCCATGACCGTGTAGTCCTTGGGATCTCCACCGTGTACGGCCGATACCTTCTCATCTGCGACTTTGATCAGGCTGTCGCCGGAGGAACGCCCATGCAGTAGTTGAGAATCTCAGCGAATACGCTTTTGGAGACTTTGTTGAGGGCATGACCGGAGATGCGGGCACGCTCCAGAACGGTCTTGAGAGCACAGGAACGGACCGGGTAGTCCTTACCATCTACCTTCAGCAGGAGGCTGGTATTCTCCATTGTGTCTTCAAGAATCTCTGCGGCGCCATTGTGGTCATAGATCTGCATGTACAGATTCCCGAGCGTGGAGCCTCGTTCCACCGGTTCGAACTGAAGTTCTCTGGATGGGGCGGTCATCCATTTGCTGCGGGCTTTCCGGTCGCTCAGGAATTGAAAAAAATCCCCAGACTCCGTAAAGCTACGACTGAAGTTGTCCGTGAATACTTTGCTTTCTGTCATTTGCTTGTTCCACCTTTCAAATTGTTATTTCTCAAACCCGCCAAAGCGGCATTTGGGCAAAAAAAGAGCGCTCTGATCTGAAAATCAAATCAAAGCGCAAAGAGAGCGGCGAGACAAATTGTCCGCCCAGAAATGCCAGAATGTGTTGGCTCACAGCTTATGAAGCTCCATAACGGAGATGAAATCTAATAAGTACAGAGTCAGAATACCATTGGAGCTTTACTCGTGCCAGAATACCTAATTCTGCTTTCTGGGCAAAAATCAACGCACACGTATTGCATCCACCCTCCTCAAACGCAAACCTCATTGCTATTCTTACCATATAATGCCAACGAGCTTTGCACATTATTCTGAAAACGCAATCACAATGAGCTTTTGCTTGCACCATAAACTTGGGTATGTTATTATAAAAGTACAATCGCAAGCATGATGTTAGGAGCTGATCATTTTGCCAAGAGGAAAACTGTTAAACGGTCTGGTGACCCAGCAGAAGGTCCTGCGGGGAGCGGTAACGCTGTTTCTGGAAAAGGGCTACACGAAAACCACCACCGGCGAGATCGCAAAGGCGGCGGGCATCGGACAGAGTTCGTTCTTCCATGTTTTTCCCAGCAAGGAGGCGCTGCTGCTGGAGTTGGTACAGCGGATGTTCAGCGGGCAATTCGCTCTGGCGGGACAGCATAGCGGGGAACAAGATCCGGTACTCCTGTACGCCGTGGAAACGGCCCTCCAGCTCCACATCGCCGAGCTGACCGAGCCGCTGCGGGAGCTGTATGTGATGGCATACTCCCTGCCTTCCATCGCGGCGTATCTGTACAAAAGCACAACGAAGCGGCTGCAAGTCATCTTCGGGCCTTATCTGCCGGAGGCGCAGCCCAAGGACTTCTACGAGATGGAGATCGCGTCCGCCAGTATCATGCGGGGCTTCATGTCGGTTCCCTGCGACGTGTATTTCACGATGGACGCCAAGATCTCCCGCTTTCTGGACTGCTCGCTCAAGCTCTATGACGTGCCGAAGGAGAAGCGGGCGGCGATCACGGCGGCAGTTTTGCAGATGGACCTTCACACAATGGCTTTGGGCATCATCCAAAAGACCGTCCAGCAGGCGGAAAAGGGCTTTGAAGCCCTGACGGAAAAACAAATTTAGGCAAGGGGGTATCCCCTTGGAGAAGCCAAAATTCTTTTATCATGGAGGAATCACGATGAAAAGAAGATTTCTTAGCTTGCTTACCGCGTTTGCTCTGTGCTTGACCCTGATCCCCACAACAGCATTCGCAGATGACGAGAAAAGAGGAGAAGATGTTTCCCCAAGCATCTGCGAAACAGCCTGCACGGAAGAGTCGAAGCTCGGTAAGGAGCAGCCGAACGCCATCGCGGAGGACGAGGGATCATCCGCGCCAGCGGATGATGAACTTGGCAGTGATGTCGTTGCCGCCAAAGCAAGCCCTGTCGCAATGCGGGCGGCCAATGGCATCAGTGCGCGGGCGGCGAATGGCACGATTACCCTCGGCAGCACCGTTCTCGACATCACACAAAGCTCTATAAGCAGCACTTACGATACGACCGGCGGCTTCAAGTATGACGCTGACACAAAGACGCTGACGCTGCGAAACTGCACGATCGACACTTATACAAAGGTCTCGTCCGAGCAATTGCCCGGCATATTCAAATACTATAACGTCTTTCTCGACAGCCGTAATGTCGGGACGCTGAACATCGTGCTTGAGGGCAGCAATTACATTGGTAATTCCGGCAGCCTAAAGTATATGTCCGCCGGTTCCGATCTGAATACGCCGCGCTATCTCGGCATCTGGGGCAATACCGTCCGCTTCTCCGGCAGCGGGAGCCTGACCATTGAAGCCCAGACCTTCCCCATTCAGTCCGGCGGCATTGAGACAAGCGGGAGCGTGGATCTGACACTGCGCAGCTACATGAATGGAACCGTGACGCGGAGCATGGCCGTTGGCGCCGAGACGAGCGTCACTGCGGAGACAAAGGGAAACAATCTGGACTTCTACGCGCTCAATGTCAAGAACGATCTGACAGTGAACGGCACGCTTAATGCGACCACCAAGGGTTGTGTATACCAAAATGACTATCCCGTCGCCCTGCTTGTGGGCGGAACACTGCGCGTCGTCGGCGGTCAGGTGACCGCCACGAGCGACGGTCGGAACGGCAATGACGGCTGTCAGGGCTACGGCATCAAGGCCAATGCACTGGAAATCGGCGGCGGGGGAACCGTCCGCGCCTATTCCAACGGCTACAGTACGAAGACCAGCCGATACGACGGCAAGGAAGCTATTTACGTTTCCTCGAACCTGACGGTCGATCTCGGCGGCTATCTGTACGCGAAAACACAGAACCCGATTCTATCAAACGAGAATGAAAACGGCGCGCTGAAGGTCAACGGCCGCTGGGATCTTTCCGGGACCAATGGAGACACGGCATACACAAAGGCCGTCATAACAAAGCCGGTGAACGGCAGCATCTACAAGAATGTGATCCTCGAAACAACCGTAAGCCCTGAAAAAGAGGTGGAGATCAGCGGCATCCGAAATGCCGTGCTGGTGCTCAGCTACAATGAGGACCAAAACAACAAGGGAAAAACCTGGTACTATCGCAACGCCGACCGCCCCGGGGATACAGATTCCGTCAAGCAGAATGTTTACAGCTCCGGCAGCACGCAGCAGGAGCTGAACCTCAAAGAGGGCTTCAGCAAAGTCCTTGCGGCGGACTACAATAATTACTACGGCATCGACGTGCGGGAGGGTGAGCATACCGTCGTGCTCGATGGTCTTGCAATCGTGCGCGATCACACCTTCCTCACCGTGCGCAGCGGCGCGACGCTGAACCTGAAGCTCACAGGCAAGAGCTATCTGAAAAGCGGCAGCGCACCCACCATCTATGTGGAACAGGGCGGCACGCTGAACCTCATCGGCGGGGGCATGGCGCAGTCCTCACTGGCGCTCATGGGCGGTCTTTCGGCGGCAAGCGGCGCAACTGTGAATTTCAAGGACTGCGCCGTTTACGCCGCAGGTAAGACCATCGGCGGAACGGGAGCCAACGTATCCGTTGAAAACTGCTGGATCAGCGCCGGCTTTGCCGGAAATCTGCGCGTCACGCGCAGCACCCTGGAGGGGGAGCACTCCGGCGGCACGGTGAAGATCGACCGTAGGAGCAACGCCAACCTGACGGATGCCTCCGGCAAGGCGGTCACCGGTGTCACGGATCACAGCGGCAATCCTGTTTACCGGACAAAGGTCGAGCTGGAGGACATGAACCAGAGCCGGAACCTCATGATGATCGCCTACCGCACCGACGCTACCAGCGGCACCATGCAGTCGACTTTTTACCCGTTGGTCACACAACTGCGCGTGAATATCCCCAACATTGTCAACGATGACATTATTAAGGATCTCACCATGCTCGTCGGCAGCAACACTGTCTACCTCTGGCTTCCGAACGGTACAAGGATCATGAGTGTGGAGGGCTTTCAGGACGACGGCAGCTCGCCGGTCGGCTTCATCCATGATCCGCAGAAAGACGCGCCCATCATCACCACCGCCGACAACAGCGCCAGCGGCAAGATGATCCTGCTCAACCTGCTCCTCGCCTCGGGCGTGCTCGCCTTCCGCGGCACCCCCGGCGGAAAAAACACCGCGCTCTGTGCGGGCTATCTGGGGGACTCTGCAAAGGACACCTGAATCGACTATCGCCCGGAAAAAGACGTCAAGCTCCAGGCGGATTGGAAGTTTATCACAGACTTCGGCATCCGTATGCTTACAGGCGGCGAGGCGGAGGTCAAGCTCAACGGACTGGACCTGAGCGGTCCGAACAAGCGCGTGGAGCTGGATGACCGCTCGAAGCTTTCCGTCGTGCTGATGGAAAACACCGAGAGCGCCATGGAGTCCAATCATGGCAGCACCGATGCGGTCTGGACGCTCAAGGGTTCGGGCGGTCTGACCATCAAGGGGCAGTCCGGCGGTGAAAAGCTGACGCTCCGCGGCGACCACGCCATGGACGGCAGCACCGGTGCCTCCCTGACATTCAATGGCATCACGCTCATCAACAACTGCACGAACAAGCCGGAGACGACGCTTGGGAAACTCACCATCTCAAACAGCACCGTCCTCGGTCTGGGCACGGTCAACTGCGCCAACGTTGTCATCAACGGCGGCAGTGTCGATCTGGATGTTCCGGTGAACACAGTCGTGAAAGATTCCAGCGGCAATGAGCTGAAAAAGGTCACTCTGACCCTTTCGCAAAAGAATGCCGCCGTGGAGGATGTCACCCTTTCCGGGCTTCCGGCCAATACTACATTTGACGACAGCCATATCATCTCCGACGGCAGCGGCAAAATCTACCTCTGGATCCCCAAGGATGCGGAGGTGGAGACTGTGACCGTCGGCGGGAACAAATACTATCCCAAGTCGGACGGCAGCATGACCATCGGCGATGTGCCGGAGTTCACCAGCCCGGCAGAGGATGTCAGCTGCGTGGTCGAAAGCAATGAATACATGACCCTGACCGTGGAAGTTGTCGGCACGCCCGCGCCCGCACTGCAATGGCAGGTCAGCCGGGACGGCGGCAAGACCTGGGAGAACATCGAGGGCGCGACTAAAGCCACCTATCAGGCGCTCCTGCCCCTGTCCCTGCACGGCGCAAAGTTCCGCTGCGCGGCGACGAATAAGGATGGCACGACATATTCCCATACATTTACCGCGTACTACTGTCCCGCAGTTCTGCGCGGCGCGGCCTCGCCCATGCGGGGAAACGGCGAATTCATTCAGGACGAGATCGCGACCATTACCGCCGGTTTATACGACAATAGTACCTGGTATCCCGTAAGCTCTCTGACGGGCGTCACAGCAGAATACCGCTGGAAGTACTGCAGAAACGTTATGCCAACGGAAGAGGAGTGGGCTGCGATCCCACCCGCGGGCGAATCCTATCCCATCACCATCACGGATGAAATGGACTATCAGAGTGTTTGCTTCCATGTCACGCTGACCTATCCCGACAATACGGTCAAGACCGTGACCGGTTACTGGCGGCTCAATGTGTGCGTCACGCCCGTGGTCACGGAGCAGCCGCAGAGCGTGTCCGCGGCTGCGGGTGATTCGGTGACATTCTCCGCCAAGCTGATCGATCAATATCTCAACACGCTGGAGTATCAGTGGCAGAGCAGCACCGACGGCGGCCAAAGCTGGACGGACATCGAAGGCGCCGGCGGCAAAAGTACGGCGGACTTCTGGAACTACACGCCCAGCTATACGATCCCGTCCGTCACGGCGGCACAGAGCGGCCAGCTGTTCCGCTGTGTGCTCTGGAACACGAACAACCATACGGGCAGTGACCGCGTGAGCACGCCTCCCGTATACTCCGAGCCCGCGACGCTCACCGTGACGCCGCCCGCGCATGAGCACCGCTACGGCGATTGGAGCAAGGACGGTACGAACCACTGGCACGAATGTACCGATGCGGCGTGCCCGAATCAGTCCGAAAGCATCAAGGACAAAGCGGCGCACGTCTACGACGATGATGCGGACACCACCTGCAACGTCTGCGGCTATGTCCGCACCGTGACGCCCGAGATCGTCCCTGTTTCCCAAATCACGCTTAACAAGGCGGAAACTTCGATTTCTGTTGGAAACAGCGAAACGCTGACCGCCACGGTCGCGCCTGAGAACGCCGCCAACAAGGCTTTGAAGTGGGCGTCCTCTGACGAGGATGTTGCCACGGTAGCCCCTGACGGCACCGTGACGGCGGTCAAGGCAGGTGCCGCGACGATCACCGCCACTGCGGCGGACGGTTCGGGCAAATCCGCGGTCTGCAAGGTCACCGTTACCGGCGGCACTACGCCCTCTCAGCCCGGCGGCTCTACGGGCGACAGTTCCGGCGGATCTTCCTCCGACCGGGACAGCCATGACAGCAATCCGGTCATTAAAACGGAGACAAAGAACAATACCGACGGCTCTACCACCAAGACCGAGACCCGGAGAGACGGCTCTGTGACCCAAACCACCACTGGCAAGGACGGCTCCGTGACCAAGACCGAGACGAAGAAGGACGGCAGTTCCGTCACCGAGAACAAGGCCGCTGACGGCTCCACCGGCACGGTGAAAACCGACAAAAACGGCCAGACCGAGGCGGCGGCCAAGGTCAGCGGCAAGGCTGTTGAGGACGCGAAGAAGAACGGCGAGGCGGTCAAGGTTCCCGTGGAGGTCGAGGCCACCCGGAACAGCAGCACCGCTCCCACGGTGAGCATCGAGCTTCCCAAGGGCGCGGGCGAGACCAAGGTGGAAATTCCTGTTTCCAACGTGACCCCCGGTACGGTGGCGGTGCTCGTCTACCCCGACGGCACGGAGGAAATTTTGAAGGATTCCATTCCCACCGAGGACGGTATCCAGTTGACCGTGGACGGCAGCGCGACGGTGAAGATCGTTGACAACTCCAAGGGCTTCATCGACACCCGGAACCACTGGGCCAAGGACGAGATCGACTTTGTGAGTGCGCGCGGACTGGTGAACGGCATGAGCGCCACGATCTACGCGCCCAACGCCTCCACCACCCGCGCCCAGCTTTGGACGATCCTTGCGCGGCAGAACGGCGCGGACTTGAACGGCGGTAACACCTGGTACGAAAAGGCACAGAATTGGACCAAGGACAAGGGCGTTTCCGACGGCGCGAACCCCAACGCCGCCATCAACCGCGCCCAGATGGTGACGATGCTGTGGCGGGCCGTGGGCCAGCCCACGGCCGGCGGTACGGCGAACTTCACCGATGTTCCCACTGACAGCTATTACGCGCAGGCCGTGGCTTGGGCCGTGGAGAACGGCATTACCACCGGCGTGGGTAACGGTCATTTCGACCCCACCGGTACCTGCACCCGCGCGCAGATCGCCGCGTTCCTGGCACGCTCCATGAAGTGACGCAAAAAAACAGCTCCGGTCCCTTTCGCAGGGGACCGGGGCTGTTTGCAGTGAACTGCTGCTTTTGCACCGCTGGAATCAATGAAGGCTATTTTTCTTTCTTCATTTCATCCAAAATCGGCTTTAACGCAGCATGGGTCTTTGCATTTACCTTCGGAGAACGCACATATCGGAATGGAATAACCGGTATAGAAATGCGCCCTTAGTTCCTAAGGGAAGGTGGCTTGCTTTAGCTTTGAGAAAAGTATAATGGATTTTGAAGCATCATTTTATTGCCTAGTAGGTAGAGTAAGTTCATTTTTACAGTGCCTTTTCCAGGATTTTATGACCTTGTACAGAGGATCTTCCACTGCGGTGCGCACTCGATAAAATGCTCAATCCATAATGAATAACAATTTTTAGGGCAAAAGAAAAGCACCCAACCGTTGAAGTTGGATGCTTCCTATCAATTACATTGAATTATTTTGTTTTTTGAAAACATACAGTTTTTATAAACGCCAAACCGAAGTCGAACAGATAATGTCTGCTTAGGAAATAATCGTTGTTTCCTTATAAGGCGCTGCGTGAGATCTTTGTGTACCGAAGATTGCCAAGGTATGATTGGTAAGCCTCTCATTCCCTGTATGCTTGTCATACAAACAGCTAAACCAGAATCTAAGATAGCATGTTCAAAAGCTTCCCATATTTTAGCTTTAGCTGCATGAAATACTACTGCAGCATAATGGTCTGGTTTAAGCACACGAGATATTTCTGTAAACACTCTTGTCAACATCCATTGGTAATCAGCTACACTTTTTTCCTGAGAAGGACTAATAATAATCTCTTTTTCTCGATCCGTTGTATGATTCAACCATAATTCGTTAATCTGGTTGACTTCAGCATAAGGTATAAAATCTCCGAAAGGAGGATCTGTAAACACAAAATCAATCGATCCTGTTTTCTCCAACATTTTCTCACTCGAAGAATTGTGGATTATAAGTTCTCCAGTACATTTTTCTAATAAACCATATGCTTCCTCAAATGGAATCGACTTACGCTTCAATCCCAAAAGAATATTTTTTTCGACAGGTAATTTACTAATGTATAAAACACCACTTTGAGCACCCGTTAAAACAAAATCTTTAGCATTTCGTTTTGCAACTACACGAGTCATCAAAGTACAATGCGTCGAATTATAACTGAGCAAAAGAAGCTGTAATGCTTCTCGAACGTTGTTGGGATACCGCTCCGTTAGTTTCCAGAGTTTGAACATAACAGTATAGTTTCTTTTAGTGTAGAACTGATGCAAATGAGTAATGCCTAAATGATAACCAGTTCTATGAAGTTCGCCCCAGCAAATTTCCCTCGGTATATCAGATTCTTCAAACTCTTGTTCTTCCAACATTTTAATAAGAACTCTATCTTCGTCATTCACCTTGCGATCCCAGTTTTTTCCATTTGTTGTGCCATATACCCACACAGGCTCACGCTTTTTCCGGACAATTTCCTTTTTCAACAGTGAATCATAAATATTTTCAAGTGCAGGCTTGAAAGTATCCGTATCATGAGTTTTTCCGCAATGAGGGCAGGTTATTGTCTTTGTGAACTGCACAGGGTTGCGCTTGGTGCCATTTTCAAAATATGACAGTTCCTTATCACATTCAGGACAAATTAACACCTCACTCAAAATAATATGACGCACAACACCTTCATTACCCTTCACATCCTTAGTCTTGTAATATTGTCCCAATTCCATTTCTGCTTGTTGCACAAAATTGTCTACAGCACAACGAAATTCCTTTGCATTTAATCTGTTAGCAAGGGTTTTTGCTGCAAAAGAGCCATACACTCCAATCTCATATATCCAAAAAACTACATTAATCTATTATATAGTATACCATTCCATCGGCAAAAATATCAATAGCATTCAAGGCGAAGTTGTTGCACTTTTTGCCGACGCAGAAAATACTGCTTCTGGATATAGAAAGCCGGACTCCATCGAAAATGAAGTCCGGCAAGATATTATCTATATACGATTTCTTCCAACACAATTTCCTCTGCCCGATTGTGGATACTGTTCATGGCTCGAATCCAGGCCATCTGGTCTGCTGCTTTCAATTCCTCAGTCACGCCCTCAGATACCTTCATCTGCTCAACAATCAGGGACAAACGCTCCTGTGTCTGCTCGTTCAAATCGGCAAGGTAAGTCCAGAGCTGTCCTTCCAGAACCAGATCGTTAAATCTCATAGGGCTATGCTCTTTCAAATACTCCAGGTGCATCCGCCCATATTTTCCGATAGGGCGTTCCTCATTGGGAAGCTTCAGATCCGGAATGTAGTAATCTCCTGCCAGCACATAATCCATTCCATTGATATTCTTTTTGCTTTCCATAAGCTTGACCTCGATTTCAAAATTTTTGTCACATCGAGACTCACTGGTGTAGTAGTGGTGTAGTAGCACTACCTTCAAGCCTGAAAAACCTTGATATTACAGGGGATTTTAGAGATTCCTGCAAATAATGCCATGACACACAAAAAGTAGTTTTGCCAAAACGCAATTCCTCTTATGAGAAATATAAAAATCCGGAATGGGAACTGCTGCTTATCGGGCGGCCGTGTTCTCCGCCATCAGCCTGCGGCGGTCACGCTCCAGATAGATCAAATGGATCAGGAAGGTCAGGAGCCAGCTGACCGGATAGGACCAGTACATGCTCTCCACGGTGCCCACCGCCTCGAACACGGTGTACCGCCAGACCACCCGCAGCAGACACGCGCCGATGAGGGTGGTGACGGTGGGATTCATGGAGTGGCCCAGACCCCGGAGGGTGCCGCAGGCCGTTTCCATCAAGCCGCCGACCCACTGGAACCGGCTGAGGGCCAGAACCCGGACCACACCGGCGGCGATGACCGCGTCATAGGCCGGATCGGTGGACTGGACGTACAGTCCCAGCAGGGGCGCCTGAAAGATCTGGGCCAATGCGCATAGAACAATGCCCAGCCCTGTTGTCAGGGCCAGATTGATCCGAAAGACCCGCACGGCCCGGCGGGGATCGGAAGCGCCCATGCTCTGACCGGTGAAGGTGATGGCGGACTGATAGAAGGTGTTCAGCGCGGTGTGGATGAAGTTCTCAATGCCGGAGGCGGCGGAGCTGCCTGCTATGACCACGGAGCCGAAGGAATTGATGGCGGACTGGATCATCACGTTGGCCGCGGAGAAAATAACGCCCTGCAGCCCGGCGGAGAAGCCCAGCCGCAGCATCTGGCCCGTCCGGTCCGGATACAGCCGGATCTTCCGCAGCTCCAGACGGCATGGCCCCCGGAAGGTACACAGGCGGATCGTCACCAGCACTGCGGAGAGCAGCTGAGAGACAGAGGTGGCAATGGCCACGCCGGCCACGTCCAGAGGGATGACCACCACTAACAGCAGATTCAGCGCGACGTTCAGCGCACCGGAGACGATCATGAACAGCAGGGGATAAAAGGTGTCGCCCACCGCCCGCAGCAGGGCACTGCCGAAGTTGTAGACCACCAGAGCGGGGACGCCTAAGAAGTAGATCCGCAGATACAGCACCGACAAAGGCAGAACGTCCTCCGGGGCGTCCGCCCAGCGCAGCAGGGGAGTGGAGAGCAGAAGCCCGCACACACAAGCCAGCAGTCCGAGAATAACGCTCAGCAAGGCGGCGCAGTGTACCGTCCGGAACAGACCCCTGTCATCCTGCGCACCGAAGTCCCGGGCGGC
>ERZ825324.3682-NODE-3682-length-13828-cov-20.932404_pt1 | contig 13828 bp, 10 predicted proteins | sample MGYA00519859_ERZ825324 | MGnify/ENA primary metagenome ERZ825324 (study PRJEB31778, sample SAMEA3449198) | human gut metagenome | biome: human gut; feature: human-associated habitat; material: faeces | place: United Kingdom | collected 2010/2012 ... | reverse complement strand
AGGTGACGGTGCCGTCGCTGATCATGGTGACGGTGAAGCGGTCGAAGCGGGACACATCGTCTGCTGCATAGTAGTTGGGGTTGGGGATGTAGCTCTTGGTGTTCTGACTGATGAACTCCTCCACCACATACGGACCGTTGTACCACATGTTGGTGTAGTCGCAAGCACGGAAGCCCTCGATGCCCAGCTCGGTGATCAGGTCCTCAGAGACGGGGTAGAAGCTGGTGTAGGCCGCCACGGTATCAAAGTACGGGCAGGGAGCCTTGCAGGTGAAGACGAGGGTGTAATCATCGGGAGCCTCGACGCCCACACCGGCAGCCAGCATATCTTCGTAGGTCAGGTCGGCAGCAGCGTCGCCCATGTCGCTGGTCTTCTGGTAGTAGTCAGCAGCGCCCACCAGAGTCTCGTTGGGCATGGAGGTGTTGTTGGCCTGATTCTTGGCAGCGTTCAGCACCCACTCCAGACCCACGAGGAAGTCCTTGCTGGTCAGGTGAGCCTTGACCTCGCCGTTGACGTCCACCCAATCCACATCGTCGCGCAGGTTGAAGGTCCAGACGGAGGAGTCGTCGTTGTGGCTCCACTCCTTTGCCACGGAGGGCACAGCCTTGCCGTAGCAGTCAAAGCTCAGCAGACCCTCCCACAGGTTCGTGGTGACATTCATGTCGGAAGCCATCTGGGTGTACAGCATGTTCCAGCTCTCCAGCTCACGGTTGGTGGCCTCCCAAGAGATGAACTCCTTCAGCGGGGCAGCACCGGTGGTGTTGGGGGCGCTGGTTGCACCAGAGGAAGCAGCGGTGGAGCTGCTGGAGCTACCGCCACAGGCTGCCAGAATGCCGGCGGCACCAACGACGCCGGAAGCCTTCAGAAAGCTGCGGCGGCTGATTGCATGAGACTCGTGATTGATGTTCATTGTGTTATCCTCCCTAAATAATTTCCGTGCTTCGGTGCATGGTGCAGGACAGGTTGTCCTGCTTATTTCCCACTCCTTCACGGGGGGTTCTGCATTCTCTGTACTGCTGGGGAATACAAAGGAGCGCAGATACAGACCCCTCTGTCTGTGCCTGTGCTCCCCCCGCAAAACCTTAACACACTGGTGATTATACCATTAAAAGAATAAGCTGTCAATGGAGTGTGGACAGGAAGCTCTTCAAAAAAGAAAGACAGACTGTGGGAAATGATGAAATATATTTGTCTTTGTCTAACGAAGGATGCAGAAAGTTTAACACTGCTTTTGAAAAACAAAACAACCGAAATTGTTCTCCATAAACGAACAGATGCGAAATGCTTTACATAATAAAAGAGCGGAAGCCATCCGCTTTGCGAACAGCTCCCGCCGGGGAAAGATCACTTCATAAAACGAGCCGGGGAAAAGATCAGCCCTTGGTGGCAGCATCGAAGGCAGCGGCGAACTCTTCGTACTGCTCGGTGGTGTAAGCCTCTTCGCTGGTCTCCCAGTTGATCGCCTTGTAGTTGCAGGGGCCGTACATGGCGTTGATCTTGGTGTACTCGTTGGCGTGGGTCAGGCACCAAGTCACATCGTAGACGGTGGGGAAGATCAGGTTCTCCTCAAGGAAGTAGGCCTCAGCCTTTGCGAAGGCGGCGTAGCGCGCGTCGGTGTCGTTGACGATGGCGCGGCCCTCGTTGACCAGATCGGTGAACTGCTCGTAAGCATCCACCAGCTCCTGCTGATAATCAGCGGGGCCGTTTTCCACGATGCCCTCGATGTTGGTCATGTTGCAGCTGTAGTAAGCATTGTCGTCGTGGACGATGATCTGGGTCAGGAAGTTGATGGGATCGCCGAAGTCAGCGCCCCAGCCCATGTGGACGAAGCTCTGCAGCTTGGGTGCCACGACCTCCTTCATGGTGGAGGAGACGAAGGTCTCGATGTCCAGCACGATGAAGTCATCGCCGAAGCTGTCGGTGAAGCACTGCTTCAGGACGGTCGCGCTGTCCAGAGCAGTGGTGGAACCGGCCAAGATATAATAGGAGCAGTGCACCGGGAAGGTGACGCCGATGGCGGAGAGCTCCTCCATGGCCTGCTTCTTCAGGTCGGTGATGTCGCCGTTGTTGGCGCGCAGACGCTTCATGGTCTGGCCGTCGTACTTCTCACCGTCGAGGCCGATCTCCTTGGCCACCAGAGAGGTGTAGTCGGTGCCGTCGGAGGTGTAGCACAGGCCGCCCATGGTGAAGAAATCGTTCTCGCACTTCAGCGGGTTGATGGGGTTGTAGCGGGAGAAGAACTTGGTCAGCTCCAGACCCTTGGAGAAGCACTGGCGGAATGCCTTGTTGGCGATGGCCTTGTTCCAGTTCTCATCGGCGGTGCCGTCGGTCTTGCGCTTGTCGTAGTTGAAGATGAAGCAGTAGCTGAACTTTTTGGGGCGTTTCTCGCACATCTGCTGATTGTATTCGTTGGAGGGATCGGCCTGAATGGTGGCGATGCTGCTCTCGCCCAGATCCACCTCGTCCAGCTCACGGTTCTGGTACAGCTGGAGGCTGATGGTGCCGTCGGAGATCATGGTGATGGTCAGGCGCTCAAAGCGGCTGACGTTGGCAGCGTCGTAGTAGCTGGGATTGGGGATGTAGCTCTTGGTGTTGCCCTGAATGTACTCCTCGATCAGGTACGGGCCATTGTACCACATGGTCGTGTTGTCGCAGCCGCGGAAGCCCTCGATGCCCAGCTCGTCGAGCAGAGCGGGAGCCACCGGGTAGAAGCTGTTGTAAGCGGCCACGGTGTCGAAGTACGGGCAGGGATCCTTGCAGGTGAAGACCAGCGTGTAGTCATCGGGAGCTTCGATGCCCACACCGGCAGCCAGCATATCCTCGTAGGTCATGTCGGCGGCAGCGTCACCGGCGGCCTTGGTCTGCTCGTAGTAATCGGCAGCGCCCGCCACCGTATCGTTGGGCATGGAGGTGTTGTTTGCCTCGTTCTTGTAGGCGTTCATGACCCACTCGAAGCCAACGAGGAAGTCCTTGCTGGTCAGGTGATCCTTCACCTCGCCGTTGACATCCACCCAGTCCACATCGTCCCGCAGGTGGAAGGTCCAGACGGTAGAATCGTCGTTGTGCTCCCAAGAAGAAGCGATGGCGGGCACGACCTTGCCGTAGCAGTCAAAGCTCAGCAGACCGTCCCAGATGTTGGTGATGACGTTGGCGTCCTCAGCCTTCTGGGTGTACAGCATGTTCCAGCTTTCCAGCTCACGGTTGCCGCTCTCAAAAGAGATGAACTCCTTCAGCGGGACAGCGCCGGTGGAGTTGGGTGCCTCGGCACCGCTGGTGGAAGCGCTGCCGCCCTTGTCGGAGCTGCCGCCGCATGCAGCCAGCAGACTGGCTGCGCCGACCATGCCGGCACCCTTGAGGAAGCTGCGGCGGTCGAGCTTGTGAGACTCAAAATTGATGCTCATTGGATAGATCCTCCCAGATCTTGCACGGCGCAGACGGCCGTGCACATTTTCCTATTCCTAAATCCAGTGTGGTCCGCCCCAGCCGAAAAAATGCACAGAGAGGACAAAAACCGCACTTCGAGTATTTTAGCACTGTATTGAAAAGAAGTCAATGCGATGAAGTAATAAATTGGAAACAAAAGGGGAACAACCACTTTCGCGAAAAAAGCATTGCGCCGAAATTGCAAAAGAATCCAAAGACTGCCCGGCTGGTTTGAAACAGCAGACTTCAAAAGAAAAAAGGTTTGCTGTTTTTGCAGGGCGGACGATTCTGCTATCTTTTTTCACAAAAGCGTGTTACAATAAAATAAGTCTGTAAATAAGGAGCACACCATGAAAAACGACACCCCCCGCATCCCGAAGTTCAAACCCTATCTGTTCCACCCCGTTTTATATAAGACCGTCACCCGCACGTCCATCGTAGCCGTCCTGATGCTGCTGTGGGAGCGCTATGTCAGCGACGGCACCTTCACCATCTGGGAAGCGCCGGGCTTTCTGTGCGGGGTGGTGCTGCTGATCTGGGCGTGGATCGACTATATGCGGCTGGATGGCTTGACCATCCATCACCTGCTGGAAGAGTTCAAGGGACAGGGCAAACAGAAAAAGTTCCACTCCACCCGCTCCATCATCGACTACGCCGATGAAAAGATCGTTTCCTTCGAGGAGCTGGAGCCGGAAGAGCGCACCTATTGCAGTATGCTCTCCAATCTGGTGCTGGGGCTGCCGCTGATCCTCATCGCCCTCTGCGTCAGCTTTTTGTAAGGGGGCGCGCCATGGAAACGAATCGGAAACAACTGGTGGTGGGCATCCTCGCCCATGTGGACTCCGGCAAGACCACCCTCTCCGAAGCCATGCTCTACCGCGCCGGTGCCATCCGAAAGCTGGGCCGCGTGGACCACAAGGACGCCTTTCTGGACACCGACGCGCTGGAAAAGGCCCGCGGCATCACCATCTTCTCCAAACAGGCCCTGCTGAGCGCAGGGAACACCGACTTCACCCTGCTGGACACCCCCGGCCATGTGGATTTTTCCACCGAGACCGAGCGGACGCTCCAAGTGCTCGACTACGCGGTGCTGGTCATCAGCGGCACCGACGGCGTCCAGAGCCACACCGAAACGCTCTGGCGGCTGCTGCGGCGCTACCGCATCCCGACCTTTGTTTTCGTGAATAAGATGGATCTGCCCGGCCCCGGAAAAGAAGCCCTGCTGGAACAGCTCGGCCGCCGCCTTGGCGACGGCTTTGTGGACTTCGGGGCCGAGGGAGCCGCCCGCGACGAGGCGCTGGCCCTCTGCGACGAGCGGCTGATGGAGGCCGTCCTTGACCGGGGCACCCTGACCGATGCGGACATCATCCCCGCCATCGCCCGGCGGCATGTCTTTCCCTGCTGGTTCGGTGCGGCCCTCAGGCTGGAGGGCGTGGACGAATTTCTGGAAGGGCTGGACCGCTTCACCCGCCCGGCCCCGGCGCTGGAAGCCTTCGGCGCAAAGGTGTTCAAGATCTCGCAGGATGAGCAGGGAGCGCGGCTGACATGGCTCCGGGTCACCGGTGGGGAACTGAAGGTCAAGGCTCAGCTCACCGGCGAAGCGGACGGTGAGCCGTGGGCCGAAAAGGCAAACCAGCTGCGGCTGTATTCGGGGGCAAAGTACGCGCTGGCCGAGGGCATCGGGCCGGGGCAGGTCTGCGCCGTCACCGGCCTGACCAAGGCCCGCCCCGGCGAGGGCCTTGGGGCCGAACGGGACGGCGACCTGCCGGTCCTCGAACCGGTGCTGAGCTATCAGGTGCTGCTGCCGGAAGGGGCAGACGTTCACGCCGCCCTCGGCAAGCTCCACCGGCTCGAAGAAGAAGAACCCCAGCTCCACGTGGTCTGGAACGAGACGCTGGGCGAGATCCATGTGCAGCTCATGGGCGAGATTCAACTGGAAGTGCTCAAAAGTCTGCTGGCCCAGCGCTACGGGCTGGACGTGAGCTTCGGCCCCGGCGGCATTCTATATAAGGAAACGATCACCGAGGCCATCGAGGGCGTGGGCCACTACGAACCCCTCCGTCACTATGCGGAAGTCCACCTCAAGCTGGAACCCCTGCCCCGCGGCAGCGGGATGCAGTTCGCCGCCGACTGCCGGGAAGAGGTGCTGGACAAGAACTGGCAGCGGCTGGTGCTGACCCACCTCGAAGAAAAGCAGCACCTCGGCGTGCTGACCGGTGCCCCGCTGACCGATGTGAAGATCACCCTCATCGCGGGCCGCGCCCACCTCAAGCACACCGAGGGCGGCGATTTCCGTCAGGCCACCTACCGCGCCGTGCGGCAGGGCTTGATGATGGCAGATCAGATCCACAAAACGCAGCTTCTCGAACCGTGGTATGCCTTCCGGCTGGAGCTCCCGGCGGAAAACGTGGGCCGGGCCATGAACGACATTCAGCAGATGGGCGGCAGCTTCGACCCGCCCCAGACCGCCCCGGACGGCCAGACCACCACCCTGACCGGAACGGCCCCGGCCTCCACCATGCGCAGCTACCCCATGGACGTGGTGGGCTACACGCGGGGCAGGGGACACCTGAACCTGAGTCTGGACGGCTACCGCCCCTGCCACAACGCCGAAGAAGTCATCGCCGCCGTGGGCTACGAGCCGGAGCACGACCTCGACAACCCGGCGGATTCGGTCTTCTGCGCCCACGGCGCGGGCTTCGTAGTCCCGTGGGAGCAGGTGCGCAGCCATATGCACGTGGACAGCGGCTGGGGCAAGACCGCCCGCCCCGCCGAGGAAGCGGCCCAGAACCGTCCCCGCCGGATGGCCGCTTACCGTGCCACGCTGGAAGAGGACGCCGAGCTGCTGAAAATTTTCGAGCAGACCTACGGGCCCATCAAGCGGGACCCGCTGGCGGCGTTCCGCCCGACCCAAAAGACCGAGCGCCCGGATTTCAACGCCGAGCAGTGGGAGATCGCCCCCGAATACCTGCTGGTGGACGGCTACAACATCATCTTCGCGTGGGACGAGCTGAACGAGCTTTCCAAACAGAGCCTCGAAGCCGCCCGCAAAAAGCTGATGGACATCCTGTGCAACTATCAGGGGTTCAAGAAGTGCGTTCTCATCCTTGTGTTCGACGCCTACCGGGTGCCCGGCAGCCCCGGCACCATCCAGCAGTACCACAATATCCATGTGGTCTACACCAAGGAAGCCGAGACGGCGGATATGTTCATCGAGCATGTCACCCACGAGATCGGCAAGGGCCGCCGGGTCCGCGTCGCCACCTCGGACGGCATGGAACAGATCATCATCCTCGGCCATGGTGCTCTCCGGGTCTCCGCCCGCATGTTCCATCAGGAAGTGCAGGAGGCAGAGAAAGAGATCCGGAAATATTTACAGGGAGAAGTATAAACCTCTCCGTCATCGCTGACGCGATGCCACCTCCCCTAATGAGGGGAGGCCTTGGCAGCCGATTTTAGTTCATCTTTATGCCAAAGGCTCCCCTACTAGGGGAGCTGGCGGGCGCAAGCCCGACTGAGAGGTTGTACGAAGGAGAACGCTGCAATGATGATTACAAGTGAAGAATTTGTCTGGCGTGCCATTCCTCCCCGCCCCCGTTCCAGCCACAAGGGCACCTTCGGTTCGGTGCTGGCCGTGGCGGGCAGCGCAAGCTACCGGGGCGCTGCGGCCTTGGCCGTGGAAGGGGCCCTGCGCACCGGGGCGGGCATCGTCACGCTGGCCAGCGTCGAACCGGTGCTGGCGGCGGTGTCGGCCCGTCTGCCGGAGTGCTGCCTCTGCCCCTGCGAAGCGGGCGCGGCGGGCGGCATCGCCCCCGAAAATATCCCCCGCATCCAGCGCCAGAAGGCGACGGTCCTGCTGCTGGGCCCCGGCCTCGGTTACACGGTCCAGAGCGCAGCCCGCGCCGCCGAGACCCGGATGCTGGCGGGGACGCTCCTGCCCGGCTTTGCGGGCAGCGCCGTGCTGGACGCCGACGGCCTGAACGCCGCCGCCGATCTGCTGCAGGCCGGGAAGCTGCCCCATCCGCAGGGAGACTTGATCTTGACGCCCCACCCCGGCGAAATGGCCCGGCTGACCGGATGTTCGGCAGCGGACATCAACGCCCACCGCGAGGGTACGGCCCTCCGCTTTGCAAAGGCGTGGGATGCCGTCGTCGTGCTGAAAGGGGCCCGCACCGTCATTGCCGCGCCGGATGGCCGGTGCGCGGTGAACCCCACCGGCAACCCCGGCTTAGCCCGTGGAGGCAGCGGGGACGTGCTGGCCGGCATGACCAGCGCCCTGCTGGCCTGTAAGCTGCCCGCCTTTGAGGCCGCCGTCTGCGCGGTCTATCTCCACGGGGCCGCCGCGGACTGCGCCGCCGCGAAGCACGGCGAGACCGGGATGCTTCCCCACGACCTCTTTGCCGAGCTGGGGGGCCTTTTCGCCGCCAACGGCCGCTGACCTTTTCCCAAACGATTCCTACCGAAACGCTTCCTTTCCGCCGGATTTGTGCTATACTGGACTTAGCACAAACTCGTTTGGAAAGGGGCGTTTTTGTTTATGGTTCCTGCACTGGAAAAAATCATTTCCGAAAGCGAGAACATGGTCTTTTTTGGTGGCGCGGGCGTTTCGACCGAGAGCGGCATCCCGGATTTTCGGAGCGTGGACGGGCTCTATCATCAGAAATATGACTACCCACCCGAAACCATCCTCAGCCATACCTTCTGGGAGCGCTGCCCGGAGGAATTCTATCGGTTTTATCGCGATAAGCTCATCGTCAAGGGGGCCAAGCCCAACGCGGCCCACCTGCGGCTGGCCAAGCTCGAACGGGAGGGCAAACTGAAAGCCGTCGTCACCCAGAACATCGACGGGCTGCATCAGGCCGCCGGTTCCAAAACGGTCTACGAGCTCCACGGCAGCACCCTGCGCAACTACTGCACCAAGTGCGGAAAGTTTTTCGACGCGGACTTTATTGCGAACAGCACCGGCGTGCCCCGCTGCCCGGACTGCGGCGGCATCGTCAAGCCCGATGTCGTCCTCTACGAGGAAGGGCTGGATGAGCAGGTGGTCTCCGGGGCGGTACAGGCCATCCGCAAGGCCGATACCCTCATCGTGGGCGGCACCAGCTTGGTGGTCTACCCGGCGGCGGGTCTGCTGCGGTACTTCCGGGGGCGGCACCTCGTGGTCATCAATATGCAGCCCACCCCCGCCGACGAAGAGGCCGACCTGTGCATCGCAAAGCCCATCGGGCAGGTGCTCAGCGAAGATGTGAAGTTGGAGGACGTGGGATGAAAGCAGTCATTCTCGAAAGCTATGTCATGAAGGAGGGCGACCTCGATTGGTCGGGCGTCAAGGCCCTCATCCCGGACACCACCAGCTATGTCCGTACAGCCTATGAGGAGATCGCGCCCCGCATCGGCGGCGCCGAGGTGGTCTTCCTCAACAAGTGCCGGATGGACGAAGCGATTCTGGCCCAGTGTCCGAACCTGAAGTTCGTGGGCATCATCGCCACCGGCACCGACAATCTCGACTTGGAGGCGTGCCGCCGCCACGGCGTCGCTGTCGCCAACGTGCCCGGTTACTCGACCTACAGCGTCGCCCAGATGACCTTCAGTCTGCTCCTCGCCATCTGCCAGTGCGCCGAGCGGTATAATCGCGCCGTCAAGGATGGCTGCTGGCAGTTGGATATCCCGGCAAGCTATGAGCTGCTGCCCCAAGTGGAGCTGTTCGGCAAGACCTTCGGCGTCTACGGCTACGGCAGCATCGGCCGCCAGACCGCCCGCATCGCCAAGGCCTTCGGGATGCGGGTCCTCGTCTGCACCCGCACCGTCCGGCCGGAGTATTCCGCCGACGGTGTGGAGTTCGTGGAGTTTGACACCCTGCTGCGGGAAAGCGACGTCCTCAGCCTTCACTGCCCGGCGACGCCAAAGACGCGGGGACTCATCAGCGCGGATGCGCTGGCCCGGATGAAGCCGGGGGCCATCCTGCTGAACACGGCACGGGGTGCCTTGGTGGACGAAGAGGCCGTCGCCGCCGCCCTTCGCAGCGGTCTGCTGGGCTTCTATGGGGCCGATGCCTTCGGCACTGAGCCGCTCCCGCAGGAAAGCCCCCTGCGGAAGGAACCCCACGCCATCCTCACCCCGCACATTGCATGGACGACCAAGGAAGCGCTGCAGAATCTGATGGATATCACCACCCGGAACCTGCGCACCTTCCTCGACGGAAACGGCGAGAACATCGTCAACCGGTAACAGAAAAGGAGAACAACGATGCAGACAACCATCCACAATGAATTCCTGACCCTGACCGTGGACACCCACGGCGCTGAGGCCGTCAGCCTGAAAAATGCGGCGGGGGAGGAGCTGCTCTGGCAGGCCGACCCGGCTGTCTGGAAGCGCCATGCGCCCATCCTCTTCCCGTGGACGGGCAAGCTGCCCGGCGGCACCTTCACCCATGGCGGCAAGACCTATCAGGGCGGCCAGCACGGCTTTGCGCGGGACGTGGAGCACACCCTGCTCCGCGCCGAGGGCGACACCATCGAGTTGGAGCTGCGGTCCGACGCCGCCACCAAGGCCCAGCGCTTCCCCTTTGACTTCGTCCTCACCAGCACCTTCCGGCTGGAGGGCAGGACGGTCCACCACACCCTGACCGTGGAAAACCCCGCCGACGCCGCGGAGGAGCTGCGGTTCGGCATCGGCTACCACCCGGCCTTCAACATCCCCTTCGACAGCGCCCACACCACCACCGACTACGAGTTCCGCTTCGACGGCCCCGAAAGCCCCATGATCCTCGACGCCCGCCCCAACGGGCTGCTCTCCGGCAAGTGCTACTACCAGTGGAAGAACGTCTCGTCCATCCCGCTCACCGATGAGCTGTTTGCAAACGACAGCTTCTGCATGGCGGGTCTGCGCAGCAGCACCGTAGGCATCTACGAAAAAGACACCGGCCGCCGCATCGTCTGCGACGTGCAGGGCTACCCCTACTCCCTCATCTGGTCGGCTCCGGCGAAGCCCGTCCGCTTCGTCTGCATCGAGCCGTGGCAGTCCCTGCCCGGTGCCGAGACCGACCCGCAGGAGTGGACCGAGCGGGCCGCTGCCGCCTGCCTTGCCCCCGGCCAGCGCTGGGCCACCACTCTGAGCACGACGTTTGACCGATAAAAACAAAGAGGCTGTTGCAACGAACTCCCTCAGTCACGGCTTTGCCGTGCCAGCTCCCTCTCGGAGGGAGCCTTGGCGTAACGGTAAGCTGTGAAAGCCTCCCTCTCAGAGAAAGACTCCCTCCGGCCGGAGGGAGATGTCGCGTAAGCGACAAAGGGAGGACAGGTGGCATCGCGTCAGCGATGACGGAAGGAGTTGTGCAACAGCCTCTTTTTGTTGAATGATCTTACAGAGCCTTGATGGCGGTCTTGATGCGCTCGGCGGCGGCCTTGGTCTTCTCGGCGTCACCGAAAGCGGTCAGGCGGAAGTAGCCCTCGCCGCACTCACCGAAGCCGACACCGGGGGTGCCGACGACGCCGCAGTTCTCCAGCAGCCAGTCGAAGAACTCCCAGCTCTTCATGTTGCCGGGGCAGCGCAGCCAGATGTAGGGGCTGTTCTTGCCGCCGCAGTACCACACGCCGCACGCATCCAGCGCGTCGGCGATGACCTTGGCGTTCTTGCGGTAGTAGTCGAGGTTCTGCTGGATCTCAGCCATGCCGCTCTCGGTGAAGACGGCGGCAGCCGCGCGCTGCACGATGTAGGGCACACCGTTGAACTTGGTGGTCTGGCGGCGCAGCCAGAGCTTGTTCAGGTTCATGCCCTCGCGCTCCAGCTCCTTGGGCACGATGGTGTAGCCGCAGCGGGTGCCGGTGAAGCCGGCGATCTTGGAGAAGGAGCAGATCTCGATGGCGCACTCGCGGGCACCCTCGATCTCGAAGATGCTGCGGGCCAGATGCTCGTCGGTGATGAAGCACTCATAGGCGGCGTCGTACAGGATGACGGCGTTGTTCTTCTTGGCGTAAGCCACCCACTCCTTGAGCTGCTCGCGGGTGTAGGCTGCGCCGGTGGGGTTGTTGGGGCTGCAGATGTAGATGATGTCCGCCTTCACGCTGTCGTCAGGCATCCCAAGGAAGCCGTTCTCCTGATTGGTGCGGCTGTAGACGATCTTGCGGCCGTCGGTCACGTTGTCGTCCACATAGGTGGGGTAGACGGGGTCCGGAACCAGAACGGTGTTGTCCACGTCAAACAGGCCCAGCACGTTGGCCAAGTCGCTCTTGGCACCGTCGGAGATGAAGATCTCGTCCTCGTCCAGCTTGGTATTGCGGCTTGCGTAGTAACCCTGAATGGCCTGTTTCAGGAAGGGGTAGCCCTGCTCCGGGCCGTAGCCGTGGAAGCCTTCCTTGGTGCCCATCTCGGCGGCGGCATCCTGCATGGCCGTCACGACGCACTTGGCCAGCGGCTGCGTCACGTCGCCGATGCCCAGACGGATGATCTCCTTTTCGGGGTGTGCTTCCTGATAGGCCGCGACCTTGTGGGCAATGTCCACGAACAGGTAGCTGGCTTTCAGCTCGCCGTAATGATGATTCATTTTCATAATGTGTTCCCTCAATTCTTAATATTAGATTGCTCGCCCTCTCAGTCCGCTTCGCGTCCAGCTGTCCTCCCTCTGTCGCATATGCGACATCTCCCTCCGGCCGGAGGGAGTCTTTCCCAAAGGGGGGCGCTTTTTCGAGAAGGGAAGCTTTCCGGGATTGCCAAACCCTCCCACTTTGGGGGAGGTGGCATCGCGTAAGCGGTGACGGAGAGGGCAAGGACGTTAAACTTCAGCGATGCCTTCGTAAACAGTCGTTGCTGCGCCGGTCATCAGGAGCTGCTTGCCGGGCAGCACCCGGATGGTCAGCTCACCGCCCCGCAGCGCTACATGGACATCTTCGCCCACGGGGCAGAGGCCCTGCTCCACCAGCGCCGCCACGGTGGCACAGGTGCCGGTGCCGCAGGCCCATGTTTCGCCGCTGCCGCGCTCCCACACCCGCATTTTCAGGTGGGTGGCGTCCACCACTTCGACGAACTCGGTGTTGATCCGCTCCGGGAAGTTCGGGTGGCACTCAAACGCCGGGCCGATGGCTTCCAGCTTCAGACTGTCCACATCGTCCACAAGGGTCACGCAGTGGGGGTTGCCCACACTGATGCAGGTGACATTCCACGGCTTGCCGTCCACCTCCAGAGGGCAGCGCACCAGCGGCCCTTCGCCCATGTTCACGGCGGGCAGGTCTGCGGCCATGGCCGAGTAGACCCCCATCTCCACCTGCCACAGCTCTTCGCCCATGCGGGTCAGCGTTTTAAGTCCGCTCTGGGTGTCGATCTTCAGCACGGACTTTTCCGCACAGGCCGGGTCGTGCACATGCAGCCACTCGGCCACGCAGCGGATGCCGTTGCCGCACATCTGCGCTTCGCTGCCGTCGGCGTTGAAGATGCGCATGGTGCCGTCCGCCCCCGGTGTGCGGGGCGCACAGATGCAGATGATGCCGTCCGCGCCCACCGAAAAGTGCCGCGCCGAGAGCTTCTGCGCCAAGGGGACGATCTTCTCCGGCACGCCGGAAGTCCGGCAGTCCAGATAAATATAGTCGTTGGCGCAGCCCTGCATTTTGGTGAATGAGAGTTTCATCGCGTTCATCCTTTCAGTAGTTATAACGAACCAACTATTATCATAAGAAGCAAACGGGGTTCTGTCAAGCGAAAAAAGGCGCTTTCGGCAATTTTTATCGGAAATTTCCGCCCGGCCCGGCCCGGAACGCAAAACAGGGCTTGACAAGATGCGGCCCATGGGATATAAAAAATAGAGAGTGCTCTGTGCGGCGGCGAGGGCCGCGCGTAGGGTGACAACAAAGAATCGATGACAGAAGGAGACCGTGACAATGGAGACCTTTGAGAAGATCCGTGCACTGCTGGCAGAACAACTGGATGTTGACCCCGCCAAGATCACCATGGACAGTGACATCATGAGCGATTTTGAGGCCGACAGCCTTGACATCGTGGATATGGTCATGACGCTGGAGGACGAGTTCGGCATCGAAGTGCCCGACGACGCCATCGAAAATCTGCGCACCGTGGGTGACGTGGTGAACTTTGTGGACAGCCATCAGGGCTGATTTGGTTTTGCAAAAGGCCCCGTTTCCCGGCGCTGCACACGGCGGTGCTGCGGCGGGGCTTTTAATATGAGTTCGTGCGGAACGGCCAAGAGCGACCGGACGTTTGGCGCACGGCTTTGGAGGATAAAATAAAATGGCAAAAGACAACAAGAAACTCGTGCAGGCGATCACCAGTCAGGAGGAGAACTTCGCACAGTGGTATACCGACATCTGCGTCAAGGCAGAGCTGGTCGAGTATTCCAGCGTGAAGGGCTTCATCATCCTGCGCCCCTATGGTCAGGCCATCTGGGAGCTGATCCAGA
>ERZ825324.3661-NODE-3661-length-13880-cov-2.996311_pt1 | contig 13880 bp, 11 predicted proteins | sample MGYA00519859_ERZ825324 | MGnify/ENA primary metagenome ERZ825324 (study PRJEB31778, sample SAMEA3449198) | human gut metagenome | biome: human gut; feature: human-associated habitat; material: faeces | place: United Kingdom | collected 2010/2012 ... | reverse complement strand
CTTCCTGCGGCTTCTGCGCCTGCCGGCTGAGGTGCAGCTCGGTCTGCGCGACAAGCGCCTTGACATGGGACATGCCCGCGCGCTCCTTTCGATCGACGATCCGACTATGCAGCTTAAGATATACAAACGTATTATCAAGGAGGGGCTGTCAGTAAGGAAAGTGGAGGATCTGGTGAAATCCATACGTGAAAACCGGGAGGAGGATGGCACCGACAAGAGCAAAGGCTCGCTGTCGAAAGATTTTGAACTGCTCCGCAACCATCTGTCGAGCAAATTCATTACGCCTGTACATTTTTCATGTTCAGCTTCCGGAGCGGGTAAAATCACTTTCAGCTTTAAGAGCGAGGATGAACTTGAAAGATTAATTACTATCTTTGATGACGTAAAAGCCCACGAGGGCTGACCTGTCAGAGTCGTCTTTATGTAAATAGTCAGATAATATAAAGAAATACAGTGGAATAAAGATGCGTAGAGGATGCGTAGGCAATAAAAGGATCTTTAATCCTATGGCTTCGGCAGCGATGATTTTTACAGTCATCGCAATGCTGTTGTGTCCTTTTAACATTTTTTGTCAGAATACTCGTCCCGTTAAACCGGTAAAGCGTCACCATAAGATTGAATTGCCAGATTCCATAGCTTTAAGTCAGCCGGTAAAACTTCCTGCGGAAGTGGTGGCCGATTCGATTAAAGCTATAGGGAATGACAGTCTGGCGGTGACTCCTGTCGACTCGGTGGAAATAGTCGATTCACCTATGATGACAATGCTTCCCGACTCCATCAAGGATGCAGCCGGAATCAACCGCAATCTAAGGGAGTTCAATCCCGATCCGATGAGAGCGGTCTGGATGTCGGCTTTGTTCCCCGGTCTCGGTCAGGTATACAACCGTCGCTACTGGAAGCTGCCGTTAGTAGCGGCCGGGTTCATGGGGCTCGGATATGGAGCTTCATGGAACAATTCCATGCTCAAGGACTATACGCGTGCCTACAGCGACATAATGGACAACGACCCGAACACCAAAAGCTACATGGATTTCTTCCCCTCTACCATCAAGGAGGAGGATCTCGACAAGACGTGGCTTACCAACATATTGAAATCACGCAAGGATTTTTACCGTAGAAACCGCGACCTGTGTATTATCTCCATGGTGGGAGTATATCTGCTGGCTATGGTCGACGCTTATGTCGATGCATCGCTGGCCCATTTCGATATATCTCCTGATATCTCCATGGAGGTGGCGCCAGCCGTAATACCCGACACGCGCACGCGACCCGGACTCGGGCTGCAATGGGCATTGCGATTCTGACAGTGAATATCACCGCTATAGTTGACTGACTCATGAAGAAACCTGTTATCACACTATTGACCGGACTGCTCATGCTGACTGCATCGGCTAAAGGGCTTTCCATACTCGACATCAAGCATTCGATCACCGACGACAATATTATAGCACCGGAGAGTTTTGAGACGAAAACCCGTGAACTTCAGGAAAATTTCTATCTCAAGCATTTCGCTACGCGCGCAGCTGATGCCGGAAATGTTCCGGTCAAGGGCAATCCCGCAGAGTATGAGGAACTGTTGAGTCAGCTTCCGGCAGAGATCGAGCTGCCCTACAACTCTATCGTGGGCAACTATATCGACATGTATCTGGTGAAACGGCGCGATCTGGTGGCCGACATGCTTGCCCTCAACAACTATTACGGCAACATATTCGTCGAGGAGCTTATCCGCGAAAAGCTTCCTCTGGAACTGCAGTATCTTCCGGTCATAGAGTCGGCTCTAAATCCCAACGCAGTATCACGGGCAGGAGCCTGCGGGCTATGGCAGCTTATGCCCACGACAGCCACCGGACTGGGACTTGAGGTGAATTCACTCGTCGACCAGCGGCGCGATCCGCGTCTTGCTTCGCGCTATGCGGTGCGCTACCTCAAGCAGCTTTACGATATATACGGTGACTGGTCGCTTGCCATAGCAGCATACAATTGCGGCCCCGGCAACGTCAATAAGGCTTTGCGCAGAGCCGGAGGATCCGGCAAGAAAGATTATTGGGAGATCTATAACTTCCTGCATCCTGAGACACGCGGTTACGTTCCCGCTTTCATAGCCGCGAATTTTGTGATGAACTATTACGGTAAATACGGCATCCGCCCCACACTTGTCAGGCAGAAGCTGATAACCGACACTGTTCTGGTCGACAAGCGTGTGCACTTCGACCAGATAGCTCAGGTGCTGAATATTCCCGTAGAGGAGATCCGGATGCTCAACCCGCAGTTCCGCAAGGATATAATTCCGGGCGACAACCATCCGTACGCTCTCGTGCTTCCCTCGCAGCAGGTGTTGAGCTATATAATGAGCGAGCAGGCCATACTCGACATGAATTCCGACTCCTATGCGAGGCGCACTCATGTGGAGCCCGGCGAGAGTCTGGAGCGGCAGCCCGACGGATCATTTTTCGTGACGCGCATGGTCAGCAAGACCCATACGGTGGGCCGAGGAGAGAATCTCCGCTCCATTGCCCGCAAATACGGTGTCAGCGCTACTGACATCAAGCGTTGGAACAATATGCGGAGCGGCAAGGTGCACCGCGGCAAGAAACTCAAGATCCAGACTTATGAGAGGGTGAGAGTACGGGAAGATTCCACTTCCATGGCTTCAGCCGACAGCCAGTCTGTAAAGGATGGCGTGCACCCCGAAGTAGCAAGTGCGGACATGACACGCAACGATGCACCCGAGACGAAACAACCGGCTGCGCGTTCTGAAAAGAAAGTAGAGAAAACGGCTAAAAAAGCTGCTTCCGCTAAAGCTGCTACTACTTATAAGGTGCGCCGAGGTGACAATCTCAGCAAGATTGCCAAGCGTTTCGGCACTACTGTCGCGGCCATTCAGAAGGCCAACAGCATGTCGGGTACGCGTATCGACATCGGCGACAAGCTTAAGATTCCGGCCCGGCGTCGTTGAAGCCATCCCTGTAGGCGACATTTCTTAAAATCTTAAATAATCATGAAAAGCTGTGTTTGTGCGTGGCTTGCATTGTCGGCCGCTTTGTTTTCGGCGTCACTGACCGGATGTTCCGACAGGAAAGCCAAGGAAATTGAGCATAAGGATATACTCGTAGAGGATGTGGAGATCACCCCCGAACCGCTGATCGGGCGTACGCTCTCGATGAACAGAGCAGGCGATTACCTGCTGATTATGGACAACAAGATCGATTCGATGGCGCATCTTATCGACGTAGCCCGAGGCCGCTATGCCGGTAAGTTCGTCGCGAAGGGCGGCGGTCCCGGTGAATTCGGCAATACAGTGCTGTTTTCGACGATCCCGGGTCGAGATGACGCTTTCACGTTGCTTCGCGCCGACAACAGGGATCTGTATCTTGCGGAGGTGAGGGGCGTCGACAGTCTGTATCTTGCATATACCCGCATATTGAATCTTCCGGGCGCATGGTCCGTGGGGACGCTCGCCGATGGCGGCTATATAACTACCGACGGGTACGTGGAGCATCCCGAAATATTCACTATGTTCGACAGCGAGGGACGTGTGACCGGCCGTTATGGCGACCGCATGCCTGATGCGAAGGCCGTAGAAGCCGGTAATGTCGCGATGACGGCCGCTTATCAGTTTGGATTTGTCGTATCGCCCGACGGCACGAAAGTCGCTGCCATATCAGCGGGCGACGAAGCTGCTGCCTTTTTCCGTCTGGAAGCCGATACGCTCCGGACTGTCAACCAGTTCTGCAACCATTCGATGAAATATCAGTTTGTCGACGGTCAGTCTTTTGTCGACGGCAACGATGGAGGTAAGGTGACATTCCTTGAAGGCTGCGCCGACAACGACCGCGTATATATACTTTATGATGGCAGGAATTTCAGTGATTCCGACTGGAACGGAAAGATGATCTGGGTCTACGACTGGGATGGCAACAAGGTAGGGGAATATAATCTGTCGCGCAGCCTGCGTGCTCTGACGGCTCCAGATGAGACCGGACGCATATATGCCATCAGTCAGGACGGATCTGATCCGATTCTTGTAAGTTTTTCTGTAAGATAATGCATATGAGTGCAGCGGCGACTATTTTAACTAAAATTAAACTGATTGACGCTCCGTATGCATCTGTTTTAATTGTATATTTGCAGAAACAATAACCAAAAATTTCGGTTAACCAGTATCTATACCTTAAAGAATCAGAAAATGGACATTAACAGTATCATGAGCTCCCTCGAGGCCAAGCACCCGGGTGAAAAGGAGTATCTGCAGGCTGTGAAAGAAGTGCTGATGTGTGTGGAAGATGTCTACAACCAGCACCCTGAGTTTGAAAAGGCCCGCATTGTAGAGCGTATGGTCGAGCCCGACCGCATCTTCACGTTCCGTGTCACATGGACCGACGACCGCGGCGAAGTGCAGACCAACCTTGGCTACCGCGTACAGTTCAACAACGCCATCGGCCCGTATAAGGGCGGTATCCGCTTCCATGCGAGCGTCAACCTGTCGATTCTGAAATTCCTCGGTTTCGAGCAGACTTTCAAGAACGCTCTCACCACCCTTCCGATGGGTGGCGGCAAAGGCGGCAGCGACTTCTCTCCTCGTGGCAAGAGCGACGCCGAGATCATGCGTTTCTGCCAGGCGTTTATGCTCGAACTCTGGAAGAATATCGGAATAGACCGTGACGTTCCTGCCGGCGACATAGGCGTTGGAGGCCGTGAGGTGGGTTACATGTATGGCATGTACAAGAAGCTCCGCAACGAGTGCGACGGTTCGATGACCGGCAAGGGCCTCGATTTCGGCGGATCGCGTATCCGTCCGGAAGCTACGGGCTTCGGCGCTCTCTATTTCGTGCAGAGCATGCTCGCTGAGAAAAACGACTCCATCAAGGGCAAGACTGTTGCCGTCAGCGGTTTCGGCAATGTGGCATGGGGCGCGACCCTCAAGGCCAACGAGCTCGGCGCAAAGGTTGTGACCATCTCCGGTCCCGACGGATACATATATGATCCGGAAGGCGTGAGCGGCGACAAGATCAACTATATGCTCGAACTCCGTGCCTCGGGCGAGGATATCGTGGCTCCATATGCAGAGCGTTATCCAGAGGCTACTTTCTATCCCGGCCGCAAGCCTTGGGAGCAGAAGGTCGACATAGCTCTTCCCTGCGCCACTCAGAACGAGCTCAACGGTGATGATGCCCGCCAGCTCATAGCCAATGGCGTTGAGATGGTGGCCGAGGTATCCAATATGGGTTGCACCCCGGAGGCTATCGACGCATTCATCAGCTCCCGCACGACATATGCTCCAGGCAAGGCAGTGAATGCCGGCGGTGTGGCTACATCCGGACTTGAGATGAGCCAGAACGCCATGCATCTGCAGTGGAGCGCCGAGGAGGTCGACCAGAAACTCCACGGCATCATGCGCGACATCCACGGGCAGTGTGTGAAATACGGCACTGAGCCCGACGGATTCATCAACTATATGAAGGGCGCCAATATCGCCGGCTTCATGAAGGTTGCCAACGCCATGATGGGACAAGGTGTGATTTGATTGGTTTAATTTATATTTAGCATTTACGCAATGAATGAGGCCGCGCTGCATGGGTTGCAGAGCGGCCTTTTCTCTGTGTGCTTCAGATAGATCCGATGATCATGGAGTTGGCATCGTCTATTGCTGACGTGTCAAGGCTCGCAAGGTAAATTTTCGTTGTTGCCTCTGAATCATGCCCCATGCCCTCGCTGATGATGCTGAGAGGCACTCCCTTTTCACGTGCCACCGATGCCCAGCTGTGGCGGGCGCAATACATGGTGAGTGTCTGGCGGGAATCGACGAGGGCTGCTACTTTCTTTAGACTGGTGTTGATCGCGAACGAGGCGTTGCGGTAGGCTTGCCTCTCGTTGATGTTCTGACGTGTGATGATCGGAAGGAGATATTGTGTGGGGTTACATGGATATTTGTCGACTATAGCCTGCATTTCGCTTGTCCATCCTACGGTCAGTTGCTGGCCGGTCTTGCGTCGCCGGTAGGTGATATGGCCCTCTGAGAGATCCGATTTTCTTAAGAATGCCATGTCAATAAAACTCATGCCCCTTAGGAAGAAACTCATCATGAACATATCGCGCGCGTAATCGAGTTTTGGCTGGCATGAGAGCTTGAGCGACCTTATCTGGCTGATAAGAGTTATCGGAAGCGCTCTTTTTACGGTTTTGCCGATGCCGGTATAAACGTGCCTGAAAGGTTGCCGGCTTTCAAAAGATCCCTCTTCGGCGGCGCGGTTATATACCGCCCGGAGCACTCTCATATAGAACGACGAGGTATTGGGGGCTATGCCGTTTTCCCATAGTGAGGCTTCGTATTGGCGGAGCATTTCAGGGGTTATTGAGCATATTCTTACGTCTTTTTGCTGACGGAACCGGCGGAAGCTGTTGAGGGTGGTCCGGTAGATCTCTGCCGAACGCATCTTGCCAAGAAGCTGCAGATCACTGATCTTACGTTCCATATATCCGAAGAGAGAGTACTCGCGTGTATAGCGTGAAAATTCATCGACGATATCGGATGTGGAGAATGGGAGCGCCGAATTCTCCAATCGGTGTATAATGCGCGTGATTTGCTCCACATCATGTCGGACACCCTCTCTGGTTTCGGTAAGAAGCGACATGCGACCGGGAATCGTGCTGTCTGCCGGGAAAGAGGCATTCTTGTCCCATTCCCATGCATAAAGCCGATAGCCGCTCGCTATCATCAGTGGTTTACGGTCGTGAATTACCTGATAGGCTATGCGCCCCGGCTGCATTGAGTCGCGTGCAGGTCTGAACTTTACTTTGATTGAAGTCATGTGGTAGTCGGTTTAGATATCTTTTCGTAGTAAAGATATGCAAATCGCTTCCAAAAGTGTGCGAAAACCGGGTGCGGGTCTCGCGTGATGTCAGCGCATGAACCGGCTACGGAAGTTATCGATGACCTCCGACTGTATGCGTGATCCGGCTATCCGGTTAAGTCCCATGTATAAAAATGTACCGACGGCAAGTTGTCCGATGACAAGAATGAGGGGAGATCCGGTCAGCCATGTCAGCATAGCTGCGATTGTCACCGATATAAGTGCGGTGGCGGCGTAGGGGAGCGAGTCGCAGATAAACTGCCATGAGGTGCGTCCGGAGAGCCGGGCAGCTATCACGAGCGTTATGGCCCATGTCAGAACTGATGCTCCGATCTGTCCCCACAGAAGTATCGCGATGCCGAGAGTCGGATCATCGGCAGTCTCAAGAGTTATATACGGCCACGTAAGGGCTATCGCTATCAGTGCGGCCGAGTCGCGTATCAGTTCGGTGACGACGATCAGCCGCGCGCGTCCCAAAGCGAGCAGGTAGTTGTTGTAGAGACTGCTCAGCACCGTAAATATGCCTCTGAGCATCAGGAGCTGGAAAAGATATATCGCAGCATCCCATTTCGGACCGAAACAGAGATGGAAGAGGGCAGTGGTGATGATTATCGCCAGACCGCAGCAGGGAAAGAGCAGGTAGGATGTGAAGCGGTTCATCTTCGCGGTAGATGAGGCGAAGCGCTTGGGATCGTCCTGAAACTGCGACAGGGCCGGAAGAAACGACTGGGTGAATATCGCTGTCAGCGATGATATGCCCATGTTGCTCCATTTGTCGGCCTGGGTATAGTAGCTCAAAGGAAGAACTCCGGCCCGCATTCCTATGATAAAGGCATAGATGTTTTTGAAGAGGATATTAAGGAAAGCTCCGCCCATCATTCCCGAACCGACTTTGAAAAATGCTTTGAGCGACCTGAATGATACGCGCATAAGCGGCGTCCAGTGGCCGGTGGCCCACAATACGATTGATTTTACTGCGGCAAGTATCAGTGTCTGCCATACGAGGGCCCATACCCCCATGCCCTCCACAGCCATCCATATGGCGGCGACCGAGCTGATGATAAGGCCAAGGGCGTTGCTGACGGTGATCATCTTCACCTGCATGCGCTTCATTAGGCGGTTGGTCTGCACGATGGCGGTGGCGTTGATTACGAAAGCAAGAAACGCCACGCGGGCCACCGAGATGATGCGCAGATCGTTCTGGAATATGCGGGCTATCAGCGGGGCGAAGAAGTATAGTAAGACGTATATGGCGGTAGCCACAGCCATATTTAGCCAGAATACAGAACTGTAGTCGAGGCGGCTGACGCGTTTCTTCTGGATGAGCGCCGACGAGAAACCGCTGTCGACGAACAATGCGGCGAAAGCGGCAAATACCATCACTGCGCCGAGCAGACCGAAATCATCCTTCGGGACCTCGCGGGCCAGCACTATGCCCGTGACTGTATAGAGCGCCATCGACAGTATCTTGTCGATGGCGTTCCATTTCACGGTGCCGGCCACGCGGCGTTTCATTTCGGCCTGCCGGTCCATTTATTATTCGTCGGTTGGGTCGATAGGGGATGTCTTGACGCCGACCGAACGGTTTTTGATCGTCGGCTTTCCTTTGTAGTACACCGTGCCCGATCCGGCTCCCATAACTGACAGCTCATCCTTGGGATTGCAGCCGATAGATCCGGTGCCCCACAGGCTGCATTTGACTGTGTTGGCCGTCAGTGCGTCGGCCTGGATATTACCTTTGCCGGTAGTGGAAAGTTTGGCATGATCGGTCGAACCGTAGATGGTGATGGTGCCGTTGCCTGTATCAATTGATGCGTCGACCTGATTTGCTTTGACGTTGCGCACGAGCATATGCCCGTTGCCTATCACGCGCGCCTTGAGTTTCGGGCCGGGTGCGAGGCTGACTACTCTTACGAGCGAATCGCCGGAGTTCTCTACTTTCGAGAGGAAATTGGAGTAGACGGTTACGGTAGGCAGTCCTTCGTATTTACCGTTCTCTTTGGTGGCAAGCTGAATCTCGAGTTTCGACTTTCCAGGCACGAAGTATATCGCCGAAGCCAGTTCGGGCGATGTGTTGAACACCGCTTTGCCTGCCGAGTCGGGATTGCATTTATAGTCAACATTGATGCCGTCGGTCACTTTGAGTTCTGTGAAATCCTTCACGTCGAGCTCGTAGCGTGTCGGTTCGGCCGCGAATGATGTAATGGTCGCGGCTGTCAAAAAGAGGGTGATGAGATTTCGTTTCATATCTGTATTGTTGGGTTGCGTTTTATTTCCTGAGTCGACAGTTGCTTTTCCACCTTGTCGAGAATTGCCGACAGTTCTTCATAGGTCGAAGCCCGAAGCATGGCTATGCGGGTGTCGCGGAAATTGGCGATCCCCTTGAACAGCGGCGATGCGGCCAGATGGCGGCGGATGTGGAGTATGCCGCGGTATTCGTCGATACGCTCTATGCTCTCGGCTATCTGGCGGCGGAGTATGGCGAATTTGTCGGCATCGGTGATCTCCGGCTCCTCGCTACCCTCGACAGCGGCTTTCATGGAGCGGAAAATCCACGGGGCGCCTATCGAGGCGCGTCCTACCATCACTCCGTCGACGCCGTAGCGTGTGAACGCTTCGAGAGCCTCCTGTCCGGTGGTGATGTCGCCGTTGCCTATGAGGGGGATGGTGAGCCGCGGGTTCTCCTTCACCCGGGCTATCATCTCCCAGTCGGCGCGACCGGTGTACATCTGCGCCCTTGTGCGGCCATGGACGGTGAGGGCGCGTATGCCGCAGTCCTGCAGCTGTTCGGCCAGAGTGGCGATAATACGGTGGTCGGCGTCCCATCCGGTGCGTGTCTTTACTGTCACCGGCAGACTGACGGCTTTTACCACGGCCGAGGTTATTTCAAGCATCTTTGGGATGTCGCGGAGCATCCCTGCGCCTGCTCCCTTGCCGGCCACTTTTTTGACAGGACATCCGAAGTTGATGTCGATCACGTCGGGATGGGCCTGCTCGACAATGCGGGCAGCCTCTACCATCGAGTCGGTGTCGCGCCCGTAGATCTGGATAGCGGCGGGGCGTTCGGCCGGTTTGATGGCGAGCTTGCGGGTGGTGGCGGCGATATTGCGGATCAGGGCGTCGGCCGACACGAATTCTGTATAGGTGAAGTCTGCTCCCTGCTCCCTGCATATGAGCCGGAACGATTCGTCGGTGACATCCTCCATCGGGGCGAGGAGCACCGGACGCGGTCCTAATTGTATATCACCTATCTTCATCAGTCACGAAATTAATGCAATATGGGTAATTATCCAAATGATTTGCCTTTTTTGATACAAATGGCTCCAATAAGGTGTCAGCGTAATGTGAGGGTCGACAGCCGGTCAGGTGCAATCAGAGGCAGAAGAGCGTCGAAATCGTCGTGGCTGATACTTTCTACGGCGCGACGCTGATCGGCGACGGTCATCACTTCGCCACGCAGCAGGAAGCTGCGGGCAGCCGACAGCACTGAATTCTCGCGTTGCTCCGAAGCTACAGTGAGCTGACCCGACAGCTGGCGCTTTGCCTGAAGGAATTTCCGTTCGGTCAGTCCGTCGGATGCCAGGCGTCCGAGCGTCCGTCGCATGATGTCAAGGCAGCGGGGATGGTTGTCGGGATCGCATCCGAAATATATCGTCAGCAGGCCGCAGTCGGAGTAGAGCGTGAGCGATGATTCGACGGTGTAGACCAGTCCGCGGCGTTCGCGCAGCTCCAAGTTGAGCTGTGAGTTCATTCCGGGGCCGGCCAGTATGTTCGAAAGCAGCGACAGTGCATGCCGGCTTCTGTCAAAAATTCCGCCGGTGACTACACCGTTAAGAGTATGCGCCTGATGCAGGGAGTCGTCGCGGTCGATATTGAAGCGCGATGCCGTCACTTGGTTTTGGAGAGCACGTAGCGCTACAGAATGGCGTGTAAAGCGAGCGAATGCCTCTGTCAGCAGGCAAAACACACGTTCAGGCCTTTCCGCTCCTGAATAAAACAGTATTGAGGTGTCGACGGTGAAATGCTGTTCAAGCCATTGGCGGCACTTTTCAGGTGTGAAAGCTGCCAGAGTGTAGGAGGATCCCAGTATGTTGTGGGCCAGTGGCGAACCTGCAAATATGATCTCGTCGAAATCGTCGTAGATCGCCTCGGCAGGGGAGTCAAGGTAAGAGTTGATCTCATCTTCGACCACTGACCGTTCCTTGTCAAGCTGAGCCGGAGGAAACACTGAGTCGGTCACCAGATCGGCTATCAGATCTGCCGCACGGCGCAGGTTGCCTTTCGGGAATATGCTGTATACAGTCGTCTCCTCCTTGGTGGTGAATGCGTTCAGCTCGCCTCCGACTGATTCGAGGCAATTGACGATATGACATGCACGGCGCCTGCGTGTGCCCTTGAAGATCGTGTGCTCCACAAAATGTGCGAGACCTTCCTCATCCGGCTGTTCGTTGCGGCTTCCGGCTCTGACGGCCATACCAAAATACTCCACATCCCCGGAGCCGGGAATGTGGAGAAGTCGCAGCCCTGTCGGAAGGGTCATGTAGTGTATGGCCTGATAGCTCTCTTCAGATTTGCAGTGAGCTTTCATTGCGGTTTTTGGCGCCTGATCACTGGATGCCGCTGACGGTGGCGTTGCGGTCGATCTTGGCGACGAGTCCCTGAAGCACCTTGCCCGGACCTACCTCGACGAATTCTGTAGCGCCATCGGCTATCATGTTCTTGACGGTCTGTGTCCAGCGCACGGGGGCTGTCAGCTGTGCCACGAGATTGGCTTTGATCTCCTCGGGGTCGGTATGCGGCTTGGCGTCGACGTTCTGATAGACGGGGCAGATCGGAGTGTGGATCTCGGTGCGGGCGATAGCTTCGGCCAGTTCAGCGCGTGCGGGCTCCATGCAGGGTGAATGGAATGCACCTCCAACCTTGAGTTTGAGCGCGCGCTTAGCACCGGCTTCAAGCATTTTGGCGCAGGCGGCGTCGATGGCCTCGACTTCGCCGGAAATCACGATCTGGCCGGGGCAGTTGTAGTTGGCGCATACCACCACGCCGGGCACTGATTCGCATATTTCCTCCACTTTCTCGTCGGGAAGCGCGAGTACGGCGGCCATGGTGGAGGGTTTCATCTCGCAGGCTTTCTGCATGGCCATGGCGCGGGCAGCCACGAGCTTCAGTCCGTCCTCGAAGCTGAGAGCTCCGGCGGCTGTCAGTGCGGAGAATTCGCCGAGCGAGTGTCCGGCCACCATGTCGGGGTTGAAGTCGCTGCCCATTGTCTTGGCAAGAATCACAGAGTGAAGGAAGATGGCGGGCTGGGTCACCTTGGTCTGCTTGAGGTCTTCGTCGGTGCCGGCAAACATTATGTCGGTGATGCGGAAGCCAAGTATCTCGTTGGCTTTCTCAAACATCTCATGCGCTGTGGCATTGTTGTCGTACAGGTCTTTGCCCATGCCGACAAATTGGGCACCTTGGCCCGGAAAAACAAATGCTTTCATAAAAAAACGTTTATGTTTCGTTTCTGATTGTTCGTTTTGACGGGTGCAAATTTACTACAAAAAAGTGAGATACGGAAGTCTGAACACGCAAGGACGGTATTTAGGGGAGGGTCACGGCTTGTCGACCGGTCGCATGTCGGGCAGGAATGCGGCCACAATACCTAGCAGCGGAAGAAGGGTGCTGATGTGGAAAACGAACTGGATGTCGGTCATTTCGGCAAGCCATCCGAAGAAGGCTGCGCCAATGCCTCCGAGTCCGAACGAAAGGCCGAAGAAGAGCCCGGCGATGGTGCCGAGGTGGGCCGGTTTCAGTTCGGTGGCAAAAACGAGTATGGCCGAGAATGCCGATGAGATTATAAGCCCGACCAGCACCGCGAGAATAACCGTCATGGCGAGACCGACGTATGGCATGCACAGAGCGAAGGGGGCGGCTCCGAGTATCGAGCACCAGATGACGTATTTGCGGCCTATCTTGTCGCCGGCGTAGCCCCCGGCTATGATGCCGACCGCTGACGCTGCCAGAAAGGCGAACAGGCAGAGCTGGGCGTCGCGGATCGAGATGCCGAACTTGTCGATGAGGAAGAATGTGAAGTAGCTGTTCATGCTCGCCAGAAAAAACTGTTTGGAGAAGGTCAGCAACACGAGCACTACCATGGCCCATCGGATCTGACGCTGCGTCAGATCCAATGATTTGCGGGCATCGGATAGCCGGGCCGACATGCGGCTCGCTATGCTTCGCTGATACCACCGGCCCACCCACGTGACGACGGCGGCGCCGGCCACAAGAGCAAGAGCGAACCATATGACGGCTCCCTTGCCGTGGGGCAGTACGATCAGAGCGGCCAGGAGCGGGCCGATGGCGGTCCCTCCGTTGCCTCCAACCTGGAAGATCGACTGGGCGAGGCTCTTGCGGCCACCGGCGGCGATCTGCGCCACGCGCGATGCCTCGGGATGAAATATCGAGGAGCCCATGCCTACCACGGCTACAGATCCGAGAATGAATTCGAAACTGTCGGAAAAAGCCAGAAGCACCAGTCCTGTCAGCGATATGCACATGCCGCAGGTGAGAGCGAACGGGCTCGGATGGCGGTCGGCATATCGTCCGACAAAGGGCTGGAGTATCGACGACGTCATCTGAAAGACAAACGTTATGATGCCGATCTGAGTGAATGTCAGTCCGAAATCGTCCTTTAATATGGGGTAGATCGACGGAATGACGGATTGCACCGCATCGTTGAGCAGATGAGCTATGCTGATAGCGAATAGTATGGAGAAGACAGTCTTGCTTGAGTCGGTAGATGTAGCCATAGGTTTCCTGACGTCATAAAAATGCCGACAAAATTACCGATTTTTTCCGTATCGCGCCAACAATATGAAAAAAGTGTGGCAAATATGGCAAAAGAGTCGTTATCTCGCGGAGATTGGCTAAATTTGCCGAAGAGATATATATGACCGGTCAGATGGAGCAGCCACGGCAGCAGGAGATACAGCCACATAAATCCGACGGCATCCGCACGGCGTTCGGCGCCATGGGGGTGTATGG
>ERZ825324.3660-NODE-3660-length-13885-cov-3.257773_pt1 | contig 13885 bp, 10 predicted proteins | sample MGYA00519859_ERZ825324 | MGnify/ENA primary metagenome ERZ825324 (study PRJEB31778, sample SAMEA3449198) | human gut metagenome | biome: human gut; feature: human-associated habitat; material: faeces | place: United Kingdom | collected 2010/2012 ... | reverse complement strand
AGAGTTCCTTAACCTGGCTTACATTTGTTGTATCAACAGTTGTAGAGTAGCACAGGTTTCTTTTTCTTTTCTTAGACTTTTCAATATCTTCAACCTGTAAAACCTTCATTCCGCTCTCCCCTATATTCTGTCTTTTTTCCCGGATACAGTACACGTTATTATCATAATCAAAATACAACTGAATGTTAGTTCCAATACCGCATACAGCCATGTGATCCGTTCTGATCCCAGCGTCACATTCCAGCAGGATCCAATCGCAAACGGATTATATGGTTTTCCCCAGCCTGTCAGCTGACTGTATCCTGTAAGCACGGTTGCTGCTGCCACCACGGCAATCCCGCCCTGTGAATGCTGTATCAGCACTCGAATCCCGCTTCCAAGCATCGCAAAAAACAAAACTTTTAAAGCTGCAAGTATACACATATATAGTAGGAAACGATATAACGGAAGTGATCCCAACGGATAAGTTGTATACAGCATGACTCCTCTTCCTCCGTCTGTATACTTATAATCCGCATACATGCGGGCTAACCCCTCATAGGAGTAATCTTCCAGATGCTCGTATGAATAAAACCTCTTATAGGTTTTAACATCCACAAACATATGGCTGTCAATCCCATCAAAGCCGCATCGCATTCCCCAATATAAAAACCACACACCTATTCCAATCGCACACACAACTCCTGCCGCCACAAAAAAAGAGGTCACATAATGCCTGTACTTCTTCCACTCACTGTATGGCTGCACTGTCATAAATTCATACCTGTGGTCATTTTTTCCTTCCATAATGTAGCCAAAAGAAAATAACAGGATGCAAATATCTAATATCGTAAGTACATACGCATTTTCACAAAATAGAGTCTCTAAAAAAGCATAGGGCGATCCCGAGTCCAATCCCAGACTTTTTTTATCATAATCATTTAATAAATGTTCCAGACGGCCCATATTATTTTCATACGCTGCAACAGAAGCTTCCATCAGTTCGGACGATACATATGGATTCGCAGTCATAGAAGAAATGTCAAACGGAAGGTCATAAAGTCCCAGCTGCCTGCCCCATTTCTGAAACATATCTGCACAACGTACTTCAACAGGGCTGCATCCACGCTCTGGATAAACAAACATCTGGTATGATACAATACTGCATATCACCCCATATGCCTTATATTCCTTCTGGAACTGCTGTGACTCTGTCCCGCCCACCTCAAGCAATGCAATAAGTTCCTGTAATTCTTCTATTCTCCATTTACGAAATTGTATTGCATTTGTATTAAATTTTCGCCGTTTTGCATCTCCTGCATCTCTGCGCGCAGTAGCAAGCTCCGATTCTAACAGCTGCCGATGCATCACAAGTTCATATTGCAGTTCCCGCTTTATATAGTTCGTGTCCTGACTGGATGTAATCGATCTTTGCAGTTCCACCGTAGCTTTTAATCCAAAAAGCAGAACAACCAACAGAAAAATATAGGCTGCCTTATTTCTAAGAATCGATACTATCTCATATTTCAACATACTTTTCTCCGTCTTTATCATAAAGGTAAGGTGTGCTGCCACACCTTACCTTTATGATACTTGAAGTTTCTCACATTTTTAATTTCATAAATGGAAACTTTTCCGACATTTATGCAGGTTTTTCAAAACCTTGCATTTTCCCTATGTCCGTTTTATACTGTTTGTAGTTTCATATAAAGGAGCTATTTTCTATGAGTGTACAACATGCCGGTTCTATTATTAGACAGGCCCGCCTTAATGCGGGTCTAACCCAGGAACAATTATCCGATGGAGTCTGTTCTACCCTCTCTCTGTCCCGCATTGAGAACGGCTCTGCCGGTGTCAGCCCTGCCACTTTTCAGACTTTAATGGCACATGCTGGTATCTTTTGTGAAGCTTATCCTACTTTCTCGACGCGCGCAGACTTTGACTGCTTTTACGCCTTGAAGGAAGTACGCTTTTATCTGGATTCCTGGCAACTCACGCCCGCCTGCCAGTTATTGGATCACATTGAAATGCTGAATTGGGCAGACAATAAATTTTACTATCAGGAATGGCTTCTGCTTCACTGCAAGCTGCAATTACGTTCTGGTCATGCAAATCACGCCCATACTTATGAGCTGGTTCGCTTTGCTTTAAAAATCACAAGATCTGATATCGACAATGCAGCAATCCATTCTCTGTTTTTGTCTTCTGTCGAAATAGAACTATTTATATATCTTGCGCAGGAAGCACTGTACCTTGGTGATACAGCTACTGCTCATCATGTCTGCCAGCAGATTTCTTCCTATCTCTCTGCCCGTTCGCTTTCTTTTCTTGAACGGGATCGTTTACTTGCGGAAAATGCGGTGGTATATACCAAATATCTGCTGACTGTCTGTGACTATAAGTCTGCACTTGAACTGTCGGACTTCTACCGCCATCAAATGATTTTAAATCTTGACGACGGACTTATACATGAACTGACGTTTTTAACCGCACTCGGATACTATTATATGGGACAACAGGATCGTTTTCTGACCTTATTTAAAACTGCCTTTTTCTCTGCCCATTCCATTAACAGCTGTTATGCCACCATCTGTAGAAATTATGTTTCCAACCACCTTTCTGCAACTTTGGTTGAAGACTTAAACTTATTTTCTGATATTCCGCTTATATCGTTTCCCCTCAAGCTCCCCATAAATGTCTCTTCTATGGGAGATGGCACCTATGACTTTTTCTCTCACAAGGTTCTCACGCTGGGGGGCCTGATCCGCTCTCTACGCAAAGATCAAAAATTATCTCAGTCGGCGCTTTGCCGAGGATTATGCAGCAAATCCAAGCTTTCAAAAATCGAAAACGAAACACAGCAGCCTGATATCATTCTTGCTCAAACCTTGCTTCAACGCCTAGGTATTTCGGATCTTGTTTTTACATTTTACGGGAGTGAAAAAGAGAACAAACTGCAGGAACTCCAGCTTCGTTTAGCGAAAACTCGTATGAATCACAAAACCTTACAGCTTGATCTTGTAAAAAAAATGGAGATGCTATGCAACTCCAAAGATATCTGCTATTTACAATTTGCTGCTTACAAATCAGCCATCTGTGAATCCGACAATGATCAAAAATTAAAAGGGTTAAAAAATGCTCTTTTCATGACTTTGCCCGGCTTTCAATTTGATAAAATTCTTGACTATCGATTATCGTGGATAGAACTTACCATTTTAAACAATATCTGCCGCACTTATGCAACTATAAATCCTACACATGGCATTTACTGTTTTTATAAGCTTCTGGAATATACCAGCCATGTTCCGTTGGATGTTCTCGAGAAAAAGCGTTCCTTCCCCGTAACCTTGGGAATGCTTATAAGATTTCTTTATACAGAAAATCGTCTTTCGGAAATCGTTGCGTTAGTCCCGCTTTTTTCCGATGCTATAAGTTCAATGTATTTTACAGGGAACATTTTTTCACACTACTGTCAGGCATTAGGATCACTTGGTCTCACAAATTCCGCAAAGGAATTTGCACACTATGCCTATTACAATGCCCTCCTTATGGAGGACATCTACAATGCATCCGGTCTGAAAAATGATCTGAAAAAAAATTACAATATTTCTTTACTATAAAATTTCAATATTCTCTTCTGAGAACCAGCAGGGCACAAGAAAATAGCAAAAGTGGAAACAATTTTGTTTCCACTTTCGTAAAATCACTTCAAATATTTCTCCCACAGATCGCTGTCCGTCCGGTACGCTTCCAGTTCCTCCATCGTCCACTGCGTGGAATCCCAGCCGTGCATAATCAGTCCTTCATCGTAATAATGATAGGTAAGATTCACATAAATATCATTTTTGCAGAGGACATAGTTGCTGTAATATCTTCCCTCCAGAATCTCCCCGTCCATCGTCTGTCCCGCCATCCGGGCGGTAAATGCGGGTGCATCGTTGAAAGAATCCGACTTCTCGCAGATTTTTTCATAATAAGCCTCCGCAAACGTATCATCCGAACGCAGCACATCCTCAACCTCATATCGCTCTGCCGTGGCAAGATTGATGACTCTTGTGCGCAGGTCACAAAACTCTCCCCACATGCTTCCATTAAAATAGTGATCCTGAAATGCCACGCACAGAATCTCATCGCTCATATACGTGATCTCATAGTCCACATAGCATGCCAGATACGGGTAGTCTTCATCCAGATACAAATATTCTTCCTGCGGCTCCGGATACATGGTATCCAGCTGCGCACAGGCGGCATTCCGCAGAATCTCATTTACTCCGGTCGCATCTCTTCCATCCGCATAGGTAATAACCGGATAAGAAACATCGTACTCCTCAAATCCGTCTTTCCGCTGATTCGGTACCTCAATATGCTGCGCGGTAACCGTATAGGAAAGCTGATCTGCCACATAAATGTCATCCTGTGTGACAAAAAAATCCTTTCCCAGAGAATCCGGCAGTTCTAATACCTCACGTTCCTCCTCGGTGTCTTCTACCGCCGTATCGTCCTCCGTATCGCTGCCATCTTCCCCGTCTCTGCCCGCCTCTGCAGACGACTCATTCCACGTCAACGTATCCTGCACGGTACGGTTGACCGCGTGAAAAAGAATGAACGCCGGCACGGTCACAAGCAGCACGGCACCAGCTATGACCGCCAGTACAATCCACAGCAGAGCACGGCTCTTTTTTTGAGGTGCTGTCTGCTGACCGTAACTCTCTCCGTACCCCTGTCCATATCCTGTGTTCTGATAGGACTGCTGACCGTAACTCTGTCCGTAGCCCATATTCTGATTCTGCTGCTGGCCGTAGCCCTGTCCATACCCTGTGTTCTGATATTGCTGCTGACCATAGTCCTGTCCGTAGCCTGTGTTCTGATTCCGGTACGCCTGCGGCTCCGGCGCGGTCTGCTGCCCTGTCACAGACGGCTGCCCCGGCACGGTCTGCTGTCCTGTCACAGACGACTGCTGCCCCGGCGCGGTCTGCTGCTCTGTCACAGACGACTGCTCCGGCGCACCCGCTGTCGCTGTATACTGCATCCACTTCCCTGGAATCTTTATCTCTTCTCTTGCAATACTGCGCCCGACAGTCGCGAACTCCTCCATCTCGCGCAGCACTTCCGCCTCCAGTCCCCGATGCTGGAAATTCAGCCCTGCGTAGAGAAGCGTGACCGCACCCGCCGCATCGATCGCACCGACGGCGCACATCTGGTCATTATCATCAAACGCTCCAAATAAAAAGAGCTTATTTTTACATGATTCCACCCATAGATGGTCTTCATCTGCATAGCGTTTGAAATCCTCTATCTCTTTTGGATTCGCCACATACGGCTGCTCCATCCTGCTGTATGTCTCCATCACCAGCGCTGCCGCCGGTCGGAGTTCATACGCATACAACTGTCTGATTTTCATTTTTACCGCCACTCCTCATTTTCTTCTTTCTCTTTTATACTATCATACCTGGCAGCTTCCCGCCACGACTTTTCTCACCTGTTTCTGACACGCACCGGCGCACTCAAACGGTATGCGAAAAATCCCCTCTCCGCCGGCAATCCGGCAAAGGGGGGATCTGTCCTAACCTAACTTCTTAATTGCGTTCATGTAAGATGGATTACATAATCTTGCGGAACAGCTCTTTTAAATCCTCCACCGATGCATCCTTCGGGTTGCCCGGTGCGCAGGCATCCGCATGTGCGGACTCTGCAAGGAAATCAAGATCTGACTCTTTGATAGCTTCCAGTTTTGACGGAATTCCCACATCCTCGGAGAGCTTTCTGACTGCTGCAACAGCGGCTTTCCGGTACTCTTCCTGGGACATGGCATCCACACCTTCTACGCCCATCGCCCGTGCAATTTCACGGTACTTCTCGCCTGTGCAGTCTGCATTATACTCCATCACAATCGGAAGCATCATCGCACATGCCACACCGTGCGGCGTATCATAAACCGCACCTAATGTATGTGCCATGGAGTGGGCAATTCCAAGACCGACATTGGAAAATCCCATACCTGCGATATACTGTCCGAGTGCCATACCCTCGCGTCCTTCCGGCGTGTTTGCCACCGCGCCGCGCAGAGATTTTGAAATAATCTCGATGGCCTTTAAATGGAACATATCTGTCATCTCCCATGCCGCCTTCGTCGTGTAACCCTCGATGGCATGTGTCAGCGCATCCATTCCGGTCGATGCCGTCAGCCCCTTCGGCATGGAGGACATCATTTCCGGATCTACCACAGCAATGATCGGCATATCATGCGGATCTACGCATACAAACTTTCTCTTTCTCTCAACATCCGTGATAACATAGTTGATCGTAACCTCTGCAGCGGTACCTGCGGTTGTCGGCACAGCAATGATCGGCACACACGGCTTCCTGGTCGGCGCAACGCCCTCCAGGCTTCTGACGTCCTCAAATTCCGGATTTGCGATGATAATGCCGATCGCTTTTGCCGTATCCATAGAAGATCCGCCGCCGATTGCAATAATATAGTCCGCTCCGGATTTTTTGAACGCAGCCACACCGGTCTGCACGTTCTCAATCGTAGGATTTGCCTTGATGTTGGAATAAATCTCGTAGGAAAGCCCTGCCTGATCCAGCAGATCCGTTACCTTTGTGGATACCTGAAACTTAATCAGATCCGGGTCTGAGCAGACAAATGCTTTTTTGTAGTCGTGCGCTTTCGCCTCATTCACGATCTCCGCAATCGCTCCCGCCCCATGATAGGATGTCTGATTCAACATAATTCTGTTTGCCATTTTTTGTTCCCCTTTCCCATACATAATGATCTTTGATCGTATTTTAACAACACAATGTACAAAAGGGAAGTGACAGAATCCGGGAAGTGTAACTATTTATCACAATTTCTATTTTAAAATCCTCTATTATCAATACAATATTTCTAATTGTTCAAACAACTCGCTTATTTTCTCGGGCATCGCCTTCACCATAAGCTCTGCTAAGCGCTCCGGCGGCATCTTCGTCCCCTCCGTCACCCATTTCACTGTCATATACACGGAACTCTGGCAGTACATCTCGAGTAAAAATCCAATCTCCTCATCGGGCATTTTCCCTGTTTTCTGTCGGATCAGATCCTCGTAAAACGCCAGAATCAGCCTGAAATCATGATCTTTGAGATTATTCTGGTCCGCAGACTTAAAACCGGCGGAAAAAAAGACCCGCTCTTCCCGAATATAGATAAATTTTTTCACGAGGCTCTCATAAATATTTTTCCCGCTCCCCATATGCTCAAAAGACTTGTGAAGTAAAATATCAAAATACCAGTTGATCAGATCGTACTTGTCAATAAAATTGCGATAAAATGTCTGCCTTGTAACACCGCACAATTCCGTCAGCTGTGTCACGGTAATGTTATCGACCGGTGTCGTCTTCATGCATTCCTTCATCGCCTCCGCCAGACGGTATTTTGTGCGGGTTCCCTTTGTCGTCGTATCCACCTTCCGTCTCCTTCCGCTTCGCGTCCTGCGCTTCTTTGTCCGGTTAAATGCCTGCTCTTTTGCTACAGTTCCTGTCCATCGTCCGTTTCCGTATTTTCGTCCCCCACCGGATCAGGCATCTCATATCCGCCCGTGATTCCCTCCTGTGTGATATGATATACGGTAATTCCCGTCACTACCGCCACTGCGAAGGCGATGGTTACCGCAGTAAGCCAAAGCACCATCCGGGCGCTTACCTTCTTTTTCGGATAATTGATCTCCGGCTTTGTGCGCCGCGGCTGCGCCACCGGCACACCACCGCCCTGCGCGGATGTACTGCCGCTTCCCCCGATATTTCCCATGTATCCCTGGGTCATCGGAACCGACCAGATTCTTCTCTCCAACGGCACGTACATTCCCGCCGGTGCCCCCTGAATCAGCGTAAATCCCGTGTGGTAAAAATAATTCGCTGCTGACGGCGCAGCCTGCACCGTCACTCGCCCGCACTGCAATCGGGATGCCGCAAAGTTGCACATCCGGTCCACCAGATTGCTGCCGATCCGTCTTCTAAAATACTGCGGTCTTACATACAGCGCCGTGATATGTCCGACATTCTGCATGGCACTGACGCCGCACATCTGCCCGTTTTCAAATGCGCCCCATAAAAACAGCCTTCCCGCCAGCATCTCCTGTGAAAGATTGGGCAGATTCATATAGTCATAATACTGCTGCACCTCCGCCGCATTTCTTGTATACGGACGCACACACTGCTCATAGACCTCATGCGCCGTCTGCACCGCCCACTGTATCTCATTTCCGTATAATAATCGAATCTCCATCTGTATCTGCTCCTCTTTCACAATGCCCGATCCATAGAACTCTTCCATCACATTTTAACTCATTCTACCATGAATCTGAAAATTCAACAATATCCGGGATACCGGCAGCTGCACAGGAAGCACCGCATCCTCTGGAGTGAAAAACCGCGCGAGTCCGTTTCCGGCTCTGCGCGGTTTCGTTTCATCCTATAGTATATGGTAAGCTTGCTTCTAACGCGTCTACTATTCCTCTTCTTCCTCCGGCTCGTCTTTTGCCCAGCCGTACGCATACTTGACTGCCTTATTCCAGCCCTTGCGTTTTGCCTTGCGCTCTTCCTCCTCCATCTCCGGGGTAAAGATGCGGTCGATCTTCTGGTTGTTGACCACGTCCTCCTTATCCTTCCAGTATCCGACTGCCAGACCTGCCAGATAAGCGGCTCCCATTGCAGTCGTCTCGACGCACTGCGGACGCTTCACCGGCGCATTGATCATATCCGCCTGAAACTGCATCAGGAAATTATTCGCACTTGCACCGCCGTCGACTTTCAGGGACTTTAAATCAATGCCGGCATCTGCACGCATCGCATCGATGACGTCGCACACCTGCAGTGCAATCGATTCGAGCGTCGCGCGGATAATGTGGTTCTTGTTCGTTCCTCTCGTCAATCCCACGATCGTGCCTCTCGCATACTGATCCCAGTGCGGCGCACCGAGTCCCGTAAACGCCGGAACCACATAGCAGCCGTGTGTTCCGTGAACCTTCTTCGCCATATATTCCGAATCCATGGAAGAATCAATCATCTTCATGTTGTCGCGCAGCCACTGAATCGCAGCGCCCGCCACAAAGATGGAACCTTCCAATGCGTAATTCACCTTTCCGTCGAGTCCCCACGCAATCGTAGTGACCAGGCCATTCTTGGAAAATACCGGCTTCTCTCCGGTATTCATTAAGAGGAAACATCCGGTACCGTAGGTATTCTTCGCCTCGCCCTCGTGGAAACAGGTCTGTCCGAAAAGCGCCGCCTGCTGATCGCCTGCAGCTCCCGCAATCGGGATCGCATCTCCTAAAAACGAAGGATCTGTGTAGCCGTAGACTTCGCTGGACGGACGCGGTGTCGGCAGCATGCACTCCGGAATCTCCAGCTCCTCCAGGATCTCCTTGTCCCAGCACAGATCGTTGATGTTGAACAGCATCGTACGGGATGCGTTGGAATAATCGGTCACATGCACCGCACCCTTGGTGAACTTCCAGATCAGCCAGGTCTCCACCGTTCCGAACAGCAGCTTGCCCTGCTCTGCAAGCTCTCTCGCACCCTCAACATTATCGAGAATCCACTTGATCTTCGTCGCGGAAAAATACGCGTCAATGATCAGTCCCGTCTTCTGACGGTATGTCTCCTCGAGACCCTTCGCCTTCAATGCATCCGCAATGTCCGAAGTTCTGCGGCACTGCCACACGATCGCATTATAGACCGGTTCTCCAGTCTCCTTGTTCCAGACAATCGCCGTCTCACGCTGATTGGTGATACCGATCGCCGCAATATCCGCCGCCGTCGCGCGGATCATGTTCATCGCCTCAACCGCCACGCCAAGCATTGTAGACCAGATCTCATTGGCATCGTGCTCCACCCAGCCCGGATTCGGAAAAAACTGCCGGAACTCTTTCTGTGCCATCGAACAGATCTCTCCCTGCTCGTTAAATAAAATACAACGGTTGCTCGTCGTTCCTGCATCCAGTGCCATCACATACTTTGCCATACCATGTTCCTCCTTGTTTGCCCCTTATTGCTTATTTATGCTTCCCTCTATTGTGAAATCCGTTCCTGCCCCGTGCTCCCCATGCGCAGCGCATAAAAAAAGGAGACATCGTCATAAAACCTGTAAGCACCCCTCATGTGCACAGGAATTAAAATCATCTCCACTCTCAGATCCCACAATATCTAATTATATTTTACAAGAGCTGTGCGTTTCCACTGCTTCATGTATAGGCATATTATACCATACCGCAATGAAAACGCAAGCTTTTTTTGACACATTTACTATAAATCTACAAAATCTTGCTGAATGCCAGCACCACAAACAGGGCGCCGCCGATCCAGGAGTAATCTCTTTTGCACCGGTCCGCCGCATATTTCCCGACAGCGCTTCCGCCAAGCACCGCAAGTGCACTGAATACCAGATTCAGGCATACCGTGCCGGCAATCGAAATATCCAGAAACGCCGCCCCCAGACCGCCGAAAAATCCGTCCACCGACATGGCGAGCGCGAAACATATTCCTTCCGTCACTGACATGGTCGCAGAGCAATCCCTATCTGCCGCCGCCGGATTATTGTAAATGCTGATGATAAAATTCAGCTGTGAAAATTTCATTTTTACCTGCTTGCACAGGAAATGGTGTCTCCTGATATACGCCCGGATTCCGTACTCCGTCAGCTTATAAGCGCCGACCAGAAACAATCCCGCAAAACACAGATACGCCGCATATTTTTCCCTGACCACTCCATCGATCAGTTTTCCGCACACTAATGAAAAAAACAGCACTCCGCTGCATACCGCGCCGATGCAGAGTGCTGTCTTCTTTTCGATCCGGATCTGTTCCGCCCCGCACGCCACGGATGCCAGAAAGACGTCCATAGAGAGCGCTACGATCAATAAAACTGTCTGCACATTTTTCCTCGAAACGGCTTTCTCATTCTATCTTATTCAAATCCGCGGCTGCTGCCACTTTGTATTCCGGATCACCGTTCCGCGGCGGCTGCCACTTTGTATTCCGGATCACCCTTTCACCGCGCCCGCAGCCATGCCGTTCACCATGTCCTTGACCAGGAAAAAATAAAGCAGGACAATCGGCACCGCGATGAACACGCTTCCCGCCGCAAATCTTGCAAATTCCGTCTCATCGAGGCTCATCAGACCGACCGCCACCGTATACAGGTTCTTTTCCTTCAGCAAAAGCTTCGGCAGAATAAAGTCGCTCCACGGCCAGGTAAAAGAAGAGAGCGCAGTATAAACGATGATCGGCCGGGAGAGCGGCAGATTGATTTTCATAAAAACCTGAAAATTCGTGGCTCCGTCAATTCTCGCCGCCTCGTCGATCGCCTTGGGAATCGTATCGAAAAAGCCTTTCTGCGTCAGATAGCCCATCGGCGCTCCCGCACTGTAGATTAAGATCAGTCCCCAGAGATGATTGATCAGATTAAACTGCGTCATCAGAAGGTACACCGCAATCATTCCCATAAAGGAAGGAAACATTCCGAGCACCATCGTAATCTTCATCATCGGTTTGCGCGCCGCGAACGTAAAACGTGACATGGTATAGGCGGTCAGAATCACCAGAAACGTGCCGAGGATGCAGCTGCCTGCCGCCACAAAAAGTGTATTGGCAAACCAGCGCGGATAGTTGTACAGTGCCGTATCCGTAAACAGCCGTTTGAAGCTCACCAGACTGTATCCGGCCGGGAAAAAACCGTCAAACGAATAGATCGTTCCCGATTTGGAAAACGATGCAAGGATCAGCCACAGGCACGGAAAGAAGAATACAAACGCCACTGCAAGCAATATGAGATAGGTCATTCCGGTATCGAGGATTCTTCCTGCGGACATCCGCCGCTTTTTCTCTGTTTTTCTGCTCATTGAAACGTATCCTCCTCCCTGTAAGACGGTGACTTTATGTAAACCACAAGTGATATTGCCGATGTGATAAAGAAAATAATCAGACTGATCGCCGCGCCGATGCAGTAATAATTGTTGTCGATGGACAGGTTATAGAGCCAGTTAATCAGAAGATCCGTATCGCTCGCAAGGAAATAGCCGTCCATATACAGCCCGCCCCGCAGGAAGTAAAAGATCCCGAAATTATTGAAATTTCCGATAAACTGTCCGATCAGCACCGGCATTGTCGAAAAAAGCACGAACGGCAGCGTCAGTTTCCGGAACTGCTGCATGCGTCCCGCCCCGTCAATGCGCGCCGCTTCATATAAGGAAGCATCCCGGTTTGACAGGATTCCTGTGGCGAGCAGCATGATCTGCGGTGTACTGATCCAGCAGTTGACCAAAAGTCCGATCAGGCGCGCCGTCCACTTGGCATCGAGATCCAGAAAGCCAACCGCACTGCCCCCGTGCGCCACAATGATCTGATTGACCGGTCCGCCGTAAGAAAACATGAACTTAAACGCCAGCAGGGTGATAAATCCCGGAATTGCGTATGCCAGCACCGGAAATGCGCGCCAGATGGCTTTTCCCCTGACGCAGTCTTTATTCAGGAGCAGCGCCAGCCCGAGACCGGCAAAATAATTGAGTGCAGTGGAGACAAGCGCCCACACGACATTCCATCCCAGAATCTTAAAAAAGGTCGGTGCAAACTGCGTCAGCGTCAGCAGTTTTTTAAAATTTGCAAGTCCCACCCAGTCCACGAGTTCCGGGGGTACAATGTCTCCGCCATAGTTCGTAAATGCAATCAGGATCATGAACAGAACCGGCAGGATCTGAAAGATGAATACACCGATGACCGGCAGCGCGAGCACCGTGACATAGAACTTTTTGTCGAGCAGCTGTGCCGCCTCCTCGCGGAAGGACAACACGCTTCTTCCCTGCTCGATCCGCTTCTGCATCCGGTAGGTGTCGCGCACGTTTCCACAGTAGATACACACAAACGCCGCCAGAACGATCCACGCAAATATTCCCATCAGCAGCATGACAACCGAGTTATCTCCCTCTACGCCAAGCCATGCATCCCCTCTGGTCGTACCCAGTGTAAAAAAACCGGCGAGATCACGACACCCGCGCATTGCCATATAGCAGATCATCAGGACTTCCGCCAGGAAAAAGCACACGCCTTTTCCCTTTGCGCCATAGCGGAACTGCCCTGCCCCCATGATGACCATTGATAATTTTACGTTCCCGCTGCTGTCACCAAACCAGGCAGCAGCACGCTTTATTTTTTGCTTCATACCGTTCTCTCCATATCTGCTACTTTAACGTATATATTGCGTCATGGATCTGTGTATCCACCTGTTCCAGCCCGCTCTTTAGCGCAGGCAGATCCTGATACTTTTTCCCACTGCCGCTTCGGAACGCGTCCTTCGCTAAATCTGTAAAAAAGGTCTGTGCCGGCGTCCAGATCTGCGACACCTCGGAGATGGACGGCATCAGCACCACATTTCCGTTCTCGAGATTTGCATAGATTTTCTCCGATACGTCCCCCGCACTCTCCGCCGCATCGCCGCGCGCCGGTGCAATTCCGAGCATCTCGCTCCGTCTGGTGACCATCTCATAGCTTGTCGCAAAATCAATAAATGCCAGGCAGGCATTCGGCGCCTTGGTGTACGCGCTCACTGCGTATCCGTTGACTCCGCCCATCGCTTTCATATCGATCAGTACCGGATCGCTCTCCGACAGATCGCCGCTTTCCGGAAGCTTCGGCAGTGTCGTCATGATCAGATTCTGCTTTGCTGTCTCCCTGGCTTCCTCCTCGTTCATGCCCTCCGCCTCGTATTCTTTTTCCAGTTCATCTGCGAACGTGGAGTACATATCCGGTGTCGAGAGCGTCGCAAAATAGGTGCCATCCCCCAGTTTGCTGTATGCGTTGGTTGTGATCGTGTCGTCGATACATTCCTCGTTCATCACACCCGCAAGCTGCTGCAGAACCCACGCGCCTTTTTCCG
>ERZ825324.3642-NODE-3642-length-13943-cov-3.691316_pt1 | contig 13943 bp, 11 predicted proteins | sample MGYA00519859_ERZ825324 | MGnify/ENA primary metagenome ERZ825324 (study PRJEB31778, sample SAMEA3449198) | human gut metagenome | biome: human gut; feature: human-associated habitat; material: faeces | place: United Kingdom | collected 2010/2012 ... | reverse complement strand
GGGCGATATGCTCCTTGCCCGTGCCGTTCTCCCCGAATATCAGCACGCTCATATCAGTAGGGGCAACTAATCTTATCTGTTGCATGATTTTCTGAAAGGCGGAACTGTCACGGGCAAAAACGGGCATACGATTTCGTCCGATACTCCGTTCTTTCAGGATGGTATGAAGCAGAGGCATAAGTTTATCCTCCACAAGCTGCTTGGGGATATAGTCCAGCGAGCCGAGTTTCATACTTTCGACTGCCGTATGCACTTCGGCATAGTTGGTCATGATGATTAACGGTTGTGTCATGCCTTCCTTGCGCATCCATCGTAATAGGTCGATGCCGTCACCGTCGGGTAGTCGTAGGTCAGAAACCACGATGTCCCCGTCTGAGGCTTGTTGCAGAAGTTTCTTCGCGGTCGAGAGGTGGTAAGCCTGCACGGTACGGAATCCTTCCCGTGCCAGCAGGTTGCAGACAAACTCGCAATACACGATATTGTCCTCCACCACGATGATTCTTGTTTTATCCATTTTCGTATTTTCCCTTTCTTCTTTTGCCTGCCGGATAATTTCAGCACCTTTATCCAGCACAGCCGGTCACCGCTTTGCATATCGCTTCGTCATCTGGAGTGGCACTTCCATGAAGTTGGGCGTAAAGTTCCCTCAATGGCTGGTCGGCACGGAGAATCTGCCATGAACTTCGCAGATGGTGTGTAAGTGTGTCCAGTTCTTGGAGGTCTTTACGCTGTTCTGCATCCTTGACCGCCTGCATTTCCTTTTCGGTTTCCGCTATCAGTTTGTCCAGCATGACGGATTCATTGCCATAAGATAGCAGAGTGGAAAAATCCGGCTTTTCATCCAATATGCTGCTTAATGCGCATTTATCCGTAATCTCCATCAGTTCGGATATGGAGAACGGCTTGAACAGGCATCCGGCAAATCCACGCCCTATAAGTTCCTCCTTGCTGCAACTGCCCGAAGCGGTTGTCACGACTATGGGAATACTCTTCGAGTTGCCTACATTGGATGAGCGCAACAGTTCCAGCAGTTCAAAACCGCTTATCTCAGGCATATTCAGATCCGTCAGAAGCAGGCTGTATTCCTTTTTTCGTATCAGCTCCATCAGTACCGAAACATTGGTACAGGTATCGCAGTGCATCCCTTCATGGGCATACATTTCTTTCAACATAAGGAGAAGTACCTCGTCATTGTCGATGGCAATCACATCATGGCAGATATGATTATGGCGCATTTGCGCTTGAATTGTCTGTTCCGGCAGTTCCTCGGCTGTCTGCATGGGAATTTCCACCGTGAAGCGGCTCCCTTTGCCTTTCTCGCTTTCCAAGCGTATAGTTCCACCGAGCATCGCCACAATACGCTGCACGATGGACAATCCTAATCCGAAGCCGTCTTTTGCGGCGGCATTTGAAAGACGTTCAAATGCACCGAATACTCGTTGTTGCTCATCTTCGGTCATGCCCGTACCGGTATCTTCAACGATAAGTTTCAGCAAACCGTTATCATAATCCGCTGCCAATGATACACTACCGTTATCCGTGAACTTGATGGCGTTTGACAACAAGTTGTTGCCGATTTGCAGGATACGTTCCTTGTCGGTCAAAACCACCGCATCGGTGTGGCTCTCCACTATCAAAGTCAGCCCCTTGTTCATGGCAATGGGCATGAACTCCGTTTCAAGAATATGCGTGATTGCGGAAATCCTGCAAGGGGAAAGGTTGGGTTGCTCCTTGCCGTTGTCCAGACGGAAGAAATCCAGCAGCGTGTTGAGCATCTCCCGCATACGCTCGGAAGATTGCCGGATATTATCCACATACATGGTGCTTTTATCCGCGCTACAACTTTTCTGCATCAGTCCGGCATAGCCTCATTTTGTCAATCGTATTTTTTCGTGGTAGAAGTAGTTTACGATGACAGGTTTGCCTTTTTCCGAGCGTCCGTATGGCAGATCGTTTATACGATACGGGAAGCCCTGCTCCTTGGCGTAATTTGAAATGTCCTGCTCCAATGCCTGCCAGTATTCAAGCCTTTTATTATTGTAAATTTCCTCGTAAAGCGGTATGAGGTCAGGATACTTCTCACGGATATACGTCATTATCCCGCCTTTGAACTGCCCGCGTAAATTCAGGTTTTCAAGCCAGATTAAATCAGCATAATCTTTTACCTCCTCTATTATTGCCTTTACGTCTGTTATTCTGGGGAATATGGGCGAGACGAAGCATACGGTGCGGATACCTGCCTCGTATGTCTGACGCATCGCTTTCAGACGGCGTTTAATGCTTACGGCGTTGTCCATATCTGCGCAGAAATGCTCGTCGAGCGTATTGACAGACCATGACACAGTCACTTTGGGAAAACTCTTCAACAGGTCGAGATCGCGAAGGACAAGATCGGACTTTGTGCATATCATAATCTCGGCATCGCTTCCTCGCAGCTCTTCGAGCAGCCTTCGGGTACGGTGGAATTCTTCTTCATACGGATTGTAACCGTCCGTCACAGACCCTATTACAACACGTTCACCGTCGTATTTATGAGGATTCGTTATCGGCTTCCAGTTTTTTACATCTAAAAACGTACCCCACGGCTCGGTGTGCCCGGTGAACCGTTTCATGAACGATGCGTAGCAATACCTGCAGGCGTGGGGACACCCTACATAAGGGTTGACCGAATATCCTCCCACCGGCAGAGAGGATTTGGTCATTACACTCTTTACATCTATTTCCTTTATTGTATACATATTCATTGTATTCGTCTGGTAAATTGTTCCGGCAATTCCTGAATCATTCTTTCGTCGCCCATAATCGGCAGCAAATCCTCTTTCATGAACACCGGTATGCCATGAGCCTTTGCCTGTTCTGCAATGCTAAGCACCCATTCGGGGCGCGAATATGACTTTCCTTTTCGGTTTCCGGTCTCTGTGCCTATGACAATCCAGTCAATTCCCTCGAAATCAATCTCGCCGATATCATCGAATAGAGGTTCAAACGTGACATGGTAGTGTCGTGCTTTGATATTCTTTTTCAAATCATCAATCCTCCTTTTCTCGGAACTGCGCGTGACGGTCACGCCCATCCATACGTTCTCGTCGTCAGAGGAGAAACTGATTTTGTCAGGGCGCTTCGTCAGAAAGATATAGGCGTGCTGGGGATTGCTGCTGATCCGCTCGAAAATTTCTGCGTTCCATTCAGGCTTCCAATCGGAGAAATCGCTCATTCCTGTCATGAGCCACACATGAGGACGGGACGTATCGATGATGTGCAGTTTTCGTTCCATGTATTCAGGCACGGAAAAGTCGTCGGTAATGTGGAAACGGCGGCAGTTGTTACGGGCATAGCAGTAAGGGCATCCTATAGTGCACCCTACCACTATGTTCATGTTTTTATCAGGGATTTAATGCAGACACTCATAACACAACTGTTTCTCCGTCCTCCGGGATAATCAGCCGGCTCATGTCGGCTTCGTGATGCGTTGCCTCATTGCGCAGAATTGCACGGGTGGTCTGGCAATGGTCGATGGCATCCATGTGTACGGCTATCAGCTTGATATGCGAAGGCAATTCGTCAAGTATCTGCATCACTTCGTTCTCGTCGGGGATGATAGGACCGTCCGTTTTGGAAAATTCGGGAAAGATTGCACCTCCGGAGTTTACCACGATATAGTCAGGATTGAACCGTTCCACGGTGTCTCGGATACATGCTTCCCATCGGCAGTCACCCATTATATAAACGGTCGGGAAGCCCTCGGCTTTTAGCACATAACCTGATACAGGTCCCATCATCTGCCCGATCTGCCCGAAACCATGATGTCCGGTCGTGCGGTAAATGGATATGCCGTCTATTGTTTTTATTTCTTCGATGGGTATCACATTTGTAAATCCGTCGTTTCTGATGGCGTCCGCGTCCTGGGGCTGAACGTAGAAAGGAATTTCTTTGGGCAAATGTGTGGGGACACTCGGCTCGTAATGGTCGATGTGATTGTGGGTCAGGAGCACCATGTCCACGCCTCCGATAATATCCTGAATAGGAATGGTGAGGTGTACCCTCGGTGTTTTATTCACACCGAGGGCCGATATCAAAGTGCCTTTGTCGGCTAAAACGGGGTCAATTAGCATGGTGTGTCCCGCATACCTGATTTTCAAGGTGGCATTGCGCACCAATTGTACTGTGGATGTCTTTTTCATGACTATATGTCTTGTTATTGATTACGGGTGCAAAGTTCGGAAGAATCCGGCGAAACATCTATGCCTGAAAAAACGGTAATTATGCCATTTTGATAAATGAAATTATTATCTTTGCAAAAACGACAAGGATATGGACGAGATAATCAACCCTGATCGACTGGTCAGCGTACCGTTCAACAAGACACGCTGCGGCGTGGATTTTTACATCAATACTGCCATAAACAAGGACATCGGACTTGTGCTGACAGAAAACAAGCGGTTTAAGACAGACTTCTTCAGCTTCTACTTTTTCCGTAAGGCAAACGGATATTTGCTACTGAACTTCCGCAAGATTGAACTGCGCGACGGCATGGTTCTCCTGCTTTCACCCCATCAGCAACAAGAGTGGCATGTAGATGAGACGGCGTTGGATTACACGTTCCTTATATTCCGCGAAGATTTCATGCGTACTTTTATCGCCGACAAGTTCTTCGTTTTTCGCCTTTTGTATTGTTACCAGACAGATACGCCGCCTTACATCAATGCCACACATGACGAAATGAAGGAATATATGCGGCTGCTCGGAAAGATTAAGTATGAGCTGATGAATCCAGTGTCCGATACGTACAATATCATTGTTTCCTTACTATATTATCTTTTGCTGATTATCAATCGTACATACGCTGCCGCCTATTGCTTGCCCGCTGAAATTGCTAAAAACAATTTCGCTTTTCGGTTCAAGGACTTGTTGGAACAGAATATCCGCACCCACCAGCGGGTGCAGGAATATGCAGACATGCTTCATGTCAGTCGCATCACACTCAATAACTCAGTAAAAGCCCAATTCGGAGTATCAGCTACCCATTTGATAAAACAACGTCTGCTTGAGGAACTGAAGAACGAATTGCTATTCTCCAACCGCACTGTCAGTGAAATGGCGGATGATTTCAATTTCTCTGATCCGAGCCATCTCATGCGCTTCTTCAAACAGCAAACAGGCAAAACATTTACTCAGTACATGACGGATTACAATAAAGGCATATACGAATAACTTCTTAATATAGTCGATAGCGGCTATCGAAATATGGTTGTTGATGTTCAGGCGTTTTGTACACGCCTTTCAGCCACATACAGTTTGCCCATATCGAACCGTTCCGCAATCCGGCTTCAGTCGAGAGGTATGCGGCGAACTCCTTAATGAAATCGGGAGTAAGTTCCAACATGGACATATCGCTGCGTCTGTAAAACGACTTGATAAAGGCGGCTACATGGTTTCTTGCCCGTACACGTGCCCGATAGGTAGCCATTACCCTGTCTTTGCCTACCCGTTTATTGAACACTTCGTTCTCACGGTCGAATGCTTTTAGCAGCGTCTCATACTCGCAGCCGATTCCCTGATAGGCGTTGCGCACCATCTCAGCCGTAACAAATGCCTCGCGGTCTGAAATGCGCTGGTAATGTTTGATGATTTGCGCCTTGATGTTGTCAAGGGCAAGGTTGATGTCTCGTGCCTCGCGGCTCTTGCCTTTCGCCTTGTTTCCTTTCACGTCCCAAAGCGTTTTCGGGATGTTCTGCTTACAACTGAACTGCGCCACAGTCCCGTTGATTGTCACTCGTCCCATGATGGGGACAATACCGTTTTTCTCCTTGCTGCCGTTCACGTAGAACAGAACCTTGAATGTGCTTCTTGCCATACTCGTTTTTTGTTTGCAAAGTTATTACTCAACGAGTTAGACCTTGATATGCCAACCTGTGCCACAAGCTGCCAAATACAACACGGTGTGTTAAAAATCACCATTCGGCGGGTAATGATTTGGAGACCGTTCTTCTTCATAAATCCGCTTTCCTTTACGTTACCTCGATTTTTCGCCTGTCCTCATTTGTCTTCGCAAACGCCTTATTGACAGGCATTACGAAGACATTTGTCCCTTTTTATTCGTCTTTTCCAGAGATTTTCTGTAACTTTGCACAAATGTAATAAAACCTTAAACCGACATCAATGACCAATCATTGCGACACCGCATCAATTTTGCTGCGCGGATTTGCTTTTGCAGCTCCTGCCGCTCTGGTGGCCTCGGCTACTTCATGCAGCTCACAGAAGAGCTCTGAAAAATCAGACGAGAAGCCCCTTAACATCGTGTATATCATGACTGATGACCATACGGCACAGATGATGAGCTGCTATGATTCCACCTATGCGAGCACTCCCAATCTCGACCGCATAGCCGCCGATGGAGTGAGATTTACCAACTCTTTCGTGGCCAATTCGCTGAGTGGCCCTTCGCGTGCCTGCATGCTGACCGGCAAGCATAGCCACAAGAACGGGTTTACCGACAATACCACATGCGTGTTTGACAACACGCAGCCGACTTTCCCGAAATATCTTCAGCAGGCCGGATATCAGACTGCCGTATTCGGAAAATGGCATCTCGAGAGCCTTCCCACCGGTTTCGACCGCTGGGAGATAGTGCCCGGCCAGGGTGACTATTATAATCCCGATTTCATAAGACAGACCGGCGACACAGTGGTGGAGCACGGCTATCTGACCGATCTTATCACTGACAAGTCGCTCGACTGGCTTGAAAACGGGCGTGACAAGTCGAAGCCGTTCTGCCTGCTGATCCACCACAAGGCCATACACCGCAACTGGATGGCCGATACGGCTCATCTCGGCATCTACGAGGACAAGACATATCCTCTGCCGGCAAACTTCTTTGATGACTACGAGGGACGTGAGGCCGCCTCCACTGCCGAGATGCGTGTGGCCGACCACATGGATCCGATCTATGACCTGAAGATGAACCGTCCCGACAAATACAGCGCCCTCAAGGAGCGCTACGAGTCATACGTCGGACGCATGGACTCGGCGCAGCGGGCCGCGTGGGATGCCTTCTATGATCCGATCACGGCCGATTTCTATGCCCGCGATCTCAAAGGCAAGGAGCTCGCCGAGTGGAAGTTCCAGCGTTATATCCGCGACTATCTGATGACTGTGAAGAGTCTTGACGACAATGTGGGCCGCGTGCTCGACTATCTTGAGGAACACGACATGCTCGACAATACTCTCGTGGTCTATACTTCCGACCAGGGATTCTATATGGGCGAGCACGGATGGTTCGACAAGCGATTCATGTATGAAGAGTCGTTCCACACTCCGCTGATCATGCGGATGCCAAAGCGCTTCGAGCGTCGGGGAGACATCACCGAAATGGTGCAGAATATCGACTACGGCCCCACATTCCTCGATATTGCCGGAGTGGAAAAACCTGCCGACATGCAGGGTGAGAGCCTTCTGCCGCTGCTCGAAGGCAAGCATCCCGCCGACTGGCGTGACGATCTCTACTACCACTTCTATGAATATCCGGCAGAGCACATGGTGAAGCGTCACTACGGTGTGCGCGACAGCCGTTACAAACTCATCCATTTCTACAATGACATTGATAAATGGGAGCTGTATGATCTCCAGGAGGATCCTTGTGAGATGAATAATCTCTACGGGAAACCGGGTATGGAGGAAGTGACAGCCCGCATGATGAAGCGACTCAAAGCCGCCCAGGAGAAATATGATGATCCGATACGCGAAAAATATCCCATAAATTAATACTCATGAACAGAATAATAAGATTATCTGTCGCAGCGACGCTGGGCGTCGCCTCTATGGCGGCACTGGTGCAGTGTAAATCTGCTTCCGACGAAAAGTATTTTGAAAAGGTTGCTCAGCTGCCTGCCGATGCTACCCTCGACGAACGTGTCGATATAGCGTCGCGTACCGTGCCTACGGCCAATCAGCTTGCCTGGCAGGATCTGGAACTGACCGCCTTTCTGCATTTCGGAGTCAATACGTTTACCGACCGCGAATGGGGCGATGGCAAGGAGGATCCGAAAATATTCAATCCTGCCCAGCTTGATGCCGAGCAATGGGTGAAAACGCTCAAGGACGCCGGATTCAAACTGGTGATACTCACGGCCAAGCACCATGACGGTTTCTGCCTGTGGCCTACACTCACCACCGACCATTCCGTAGCGTCTTCGACATGGAAGGATGGCAAGGGTGATGTCGTCAAGGAGCTTCGCGAGGCATGTGACAAATATGGCATGAAGATGGGTATATATCTGTCGCCGTGGGATCGCAACTCACCCAAATATGGCGATTCTCAAGCTTATAACGACCAGTTTGTAGCCCAGCTTACAGAGCTTCTGACCAACTACGGTAAAATCGACGAAGTGTGGTTTGACGGTGCATGCGGCGAAGGCCCCAACGGCAAGAAGCAGGAATACGACTGGCCCCGTTTCCGCAAGGTGATGGAGCAGCTGCAGCCCGAAGCCGTGCTGGCGATCACCGGCGATGACGTGCGCTGGGTAGGCAACGAGGGCGGAGTCGGCCGCGAGACAGAGTGGAGCGTTACTCCTCTCATGCCTTCCATCTTCCCTGAGTCAAACGCTTACAACGATTCGCTCGGCATTAATGCCATGGCCAAAAATATAGGCGACCGCGAGATGCTCGCAAATGCTAAAGAAGTGCGCTGGTGGCCGTCGGAAGTCGATGTGTCGATCCGTCCGGGATGGTTCTACCACGATTCGGAACAGCCCAAAAGCCTGGCCCGCATGGCCGATATTTATCTGACGTCGGTCGGGCGCAACTCCGTGCTCCTTCTTAACATTCCTCCCGACCGCCGCGGTCTGATAGCTGATGCCGATGTGGCACGTCTCAAGGAGTTCCGCAAGTGGATCGATGATAACTTCACTGTAAATCTTGTAAGTTCGGCAGATTCGGCCTCTATGTCGGCCGCTTTGCGTCCGCAGACAAAGGTCAATGCTGTGGTGCTCTCCGAGGAAATCCGCAAGGGTCAGCGTGTGGAGAAGTTCACCGTAGAGGCTCTGACCGACGGCGCCTGGAAGCAGGTGGCCGAAGGAACGACAATAGGCAACAAGCGTATCCTGATGATGGATGATGTGGTGGCCGACAGCCTGAGGCTCAACATCACATCTACCCGCAATACGCCACATGTACGTCCAATAAAGGCTTACCGTGTGATAATGCCTTATGATCTCGCAGCCCAGGAGACGGAGTTTGCCGTTGTCGGAAAATCTACAGCTGACGGCGCCGCGCTGACATGCGATGCCGGCCGCGATATAGAGATGTCGGGATTCATCTACTCTCCGGCCAAGGGCGCCGCTCCGGTGTTCAAGTACGTTGCTGAAGTGAGTGCCGACGGGAAGAACTGGAAGCCGGTGAAGACTACCGGAGAGTTCGGCAATATATTCAACAACCCGATACCCCAGCGTGTGGTGTTTAGTCAGCCTGTCAAAGCCCGCTGGCTCCGGATCGTCAGCAAGGACGATGACCCCAAGGCTTCGGGCAAGCTTGAAGCGCTCGCAGTGAAATGACCGGCGCCGCGGTATGAGCCGCGCCGACTGATCCATCCGTTAAATAATAAAGCCCCCGCGGACCGGCAGTGCGCCTTCCGCGGGGGCTTTAAGTGTGCAAGCAAGTATTAAATAATGTGAGATACCGGTCTGATAATTTGCTATTGAATGAAATAGACATTAAATTTGCAGAAACAATTTCAAGTATAGCTATGAATATTTTAGTGACCGGCGCTAACGGACAGCTTGGGACAAGTCTGCGGAAATCATCGGCAGCCAGCGGCGACCGGTATATTTTCACCGACGTGGCCGAACTCGACATCACCGATGCAGAAGCTGTCGGACGCACAGTGTCTGACAATAGTGTCGATGTGATCGTCAACTGTGCGGCCTATACCAATGTTGACCGTGCGGAGGATCAGCCCGAACTTGCCGAACTTCTTAACGCTACGGCTGCCGGCATTCTCGCCGAAGCTGCAAAAAAAGCCGGGGCCGTCCTGATACATGTCTCGACCGACTACGTGTTTGGCGGCGGACAGGGCAATACTCCCCGCAATGAGGATGAGCCGATGTCGCCCACCGGCGTGTACGGCGTCACCAAGATGCATGGCGAGCAGCAGATCGCTGCTTCGGGCTGCAGAGCGATCGTCATTCGTACGGCGTGGCTTTACAGCGAATACGGCAGGAATTTTGTCAAGACGATGATGAATCTGACCGCCACGAAGCCTGAGCTGAAAGTCGTGTTTGACCAGTGCGGCACTCCCACCTATGCCCAGGATCTCGCTGACGCGATATTTGCCATCATAGAGAAGCGCATGATCGACGGCAACGAAGGGATCTATCATTATTCCAACGAGGGCGTATGCTCCTGGTACGATTTTACAAAGATGATAGCCGAAGAAGCAGGCACGACAGGCTGCGACATAGAGCCGTGCCATTCCGATGAATTCCCCTCGAAGGTGGTGCGTCCGTCGTATTCCGTGCTCGACAAGACCAGGTTCAAGCGGACATTCGGCATGAAGATTCCTTATTGGACCGATTCTCTGAAAAAATGTGTCGCCAATCTGAAGAATACCGATCAATGCAGTTAACCTAAAGAATACCGATTGATTATGAATTATAAAAGGAATGTAATGATAACCGGTGGCGCCGGATTTATCGGAAGCCACGTCGTAAGACTCTTCGTCAACAAGTACCCCGAATATCGTATTGTCAATGTCGACAAGCTCACCTATGCCGGCAACCTCGCCAATCTCAAGGATATCGAGGACAAGCCCAACTACGTTTTCGTTAAGGCCGATATCTGCGATTTCGAGGAAATGCGGCGGATAATGAAGGAATATGAGATCGACGGTGTGATCCATCTTGCGGCAGAGAGCCATGTGGACCGCTCGATCAAGGATCCGTTTACTTTCGCGCGTACCAACGTGTTGGGCACACTATCGTTGCTTCAGGCCGCCAAGCTCCAGTGGGAGGCAAGCCCGAAAGGATATGAAGGCAAGCTATTCTACCATATCTCGACCGACGAGGTGTATGGCGCTTTAGAACTGACAGATCCAGAGGGGATACCGTCGCCATTTACCACTACCGCATCTTCGGCCGAACATCATCTGGCATTCGGCACGGAATTTTTCCTGGAGGAGACGAAATATAATCCTCATTCGCCGTATTCGGCAGCCAAGGCTTCGAGCGACCACTTCGTGCGCGCATATCACGATACCTACGGCATGCCCACTCTCGTGACCAACTGCTCAAACAACTACGGCCCCTATCAGTTCCCCGAGAAGCTGATACCTCTGTTTATCAACAATATCCGTCACCGCAAGCCACTTCCTGTCTACGGTAAGGGTGAGAACGTGCGCGACTGGCTCTTTGTCGAAGATCACGCCCGTGCCATCGACCTCATATTCCATGAGGGCAAAGTGGCCGACACTTACAATATCGGCGGCTTCAATGAATGGAAGAATATCGACCTTATCAAGGTGATCATCCGCACCGTCGACCGTCTGCTCGGCAACCCCGAAGGATACAGCGACGGACTGATCACCTACGTGACAGACCGCGCAGGCCATGATCTTCGTTATGCCATCGACTCGCGCAAGCTGCAGCGCGAGCTCGGATGGGAGCCCTCCCTGCAGTTTGAGGAGGGTATCGAGAAGACTGTCCGCTGGTATCTTGACAATCAGGAGTGGATGGACTTCATCACTTCAGGCGAATATGAGAAATATTATGATGATATGTACTCCAACAGGTAACTACCGTCTTCAAAACCTTGTCGGCGCATGAGCGGCGACAGACTTTGGAACCGCGAATACTGGAAGGTGATGACGAGCAATTTCATGCTCTTCTTCGCCTTCTATATTCTTACGCCCCTGCTGCCGATATATCTCGACGCGCAATTTGGCGCCGACAAGCACATGATAGGGGTTGTGCTGTCGGGCTATGTCGTCGCTACACTCCTTGTGCGCCCCTTCAGCGGCTTCATAGTCGATACGTTCGACCGTAAGAGGGTGCTTGTGCTCTGCTTTTTCGTGTTCTTCATCCTTTTTGCCGGATATGTCGGTGCCGGAACATTGCTGATGTTTGCCATAGTGCGCACGCTTCACGGGCTGCCGTTCGGAGCCGCGACGGTAGCTAATTCAACTGTTGCTATCGACGTGCTCCCCGCATCGCGGCGCAACGAGGGGATCGGCTATTATGGGCTGAGCAACAATCTGGCTATGGCCATCGCGCCGTCGGTCGGAATATGGATCTATCATGCCACCGGCCGTTTCGATCTTCTCTTCTGGCTCGCTCTGGCTATCGCTTTGGCGGGATTCGTCTGCTCGTCGAGAGTCAGGCTGCCACAGCGGCGTAAGGTCGAGGGAAAGCCGAAGCTGAGTCTCGACCATTTCTTTCTTGGCCGGGCATGGCTGATGGCTGTCAATATATGCCTCTTCGGGCTCTGCTGGGGCGTGATGAGCAACTATGTGGCTATTTATGGCCAGGAGGAACTCGGCATCACGGATGGAACCGGCATTTTCTTCATGATACTGTCTGCCGGACTTGTATGCGCGCGTCTGATAGGCTCGCGGGCGTTGCGCCGGGGAGAAATAGCCCGCAGCGGGCTCCGGGGAGTGGTGTTCTCGACGCTCGGATTCGCACTTTTTGCCACCGGAGCGGGCGAGTGGAGTTACTATCTGTCGGCGCTGCTTATAGGTCTTGGCAACGGGCAGATGTATCCGGCGATGCTCAACATGTTTATCGGCATGGCGCGCCACGACCAGCGGGGCACAGCCAACTCCTCAATCCTTATATCATGGGACGCCGGGATGGGCATAGGCATATTGCTCGGCGGGTTTCTGGCTCAGTATATGAGTTATTCTGCGGCATTTATTGCCACGGCTTCCGTGCAGGCAGCGGGTGCGCTCCTTTATGCTGTGGCCACATGCCGCTTCTTCGAGAAGCGAAGGATCGCTGAGTGATCAGCGCCTGAAAGTGATCGCTATGGTGATGAGTGTCAGCAGTTCGGTAGCAGGTATGGCGAGCCAGAGGCCATCGTTGCCGATCGCGGCTGGCAGAAATATGAAAGCCGGGATAAGGTAGATGATGCCGCGCATGATGGTGTAGAGCGTGGATCTTGCCGCTTGCTCCACACTCTGATAATATCCGATCATGACAATGTTGAGCGAGAAGAACAATGAACTGAGCCCGAATAAGGGCAGCCCGTGGACGGCCAATCCGAAAGCAGCCGTGTCGGAGGGAAGGAATATTGCCGCGAGAAGCGGTGACCCGACCCACATGACGACCGTTACCGCTGTGCCGCATATGGCGCCGGTGATCAGCGAGAGGCGCAGTGTCTGGCCGATTCTGTCGCGTTTGCCCGCTCCATAGTTGAAGCTGATGATCGGCTGCGCCGACTGCGCTACGGCATTGCTCAGGGAGAAGATTAGTGGGAACAGGTAGCACCCTACTGAGTAGGCGGCCACGCCATTCTCGCCGAGTCTCGATATGAACACATAGTTGCCCGTTACGATCATCACGCCTATCGCAAGCTCCGTCACGAATGTGGCGAATCCGATCTTGGCCATGTAGCCGACATTGCGTATCGTCAGCAGCAGTGATTTGCGCGATGCTTTAAGCCGGTAGAATTTCAGCGTCGACGAGAATTTCAGGAAGTAAGTCAGCACGAGGATGCCGCCCACGATGCACGATATCGAAGTGGCTATCGAGGCTCCTGCGATGCCCATCCCCAAAGGAAATACCATCAGCCAGTCGAGAAAGATGTTCAGCACCGCCGAGGTGATCTGTATCGCCATAGCCATTTTGGGCGATCCGTCAAGACGGATGAGCATCATGCCGACGCACTGTATGTAAAAAAATATTACTGTCCGCTAAACCATAAAGCAGTGAGTCCAACTTTCTGATAATTAGAAG
>ERZ825324.3631-NODE-3631-length-13992-cov-3.391763_pt1 | contig 13992 bp, 13 predicted proteins | sample MGYA00519859_ERZ825324 | MGnify/ENA primary metagenome ERZ825324 (study PRJEB31778, sample SAMEA3449198) | human gut metagenome | biome: human gut; feature: human-associated habitat; material: faeces | place: United Kingdom | collected 2010/2012 ... | reverse complement strand
GAATGTGCTCGAAGCATGCGGCATCGACTCCAAAGAATACAGCGGCTTCGCCCTCGGAATGGGCATAGAGCGCATCACCAACCTGAAATATCAGGTGAAGGATCTGCGCATGTTCTCTGAAAACGACCGCCGCTTCCTCGAAGAATTCACTTCAGCCCATTGAGATGACCCTTCCGGCTCTTGTGACCGAAGGCCTGTGTGTGGCCGCCGGAGGAGCGATCGGATCGCTTGGCCGGTGGGGACTGCTCGCTACCGGATGGTTTGACAGTGGCCGCATCTGGCATACCGTCACAGTAAACCTTATCGGATCCTTCGCCATCGGTCTCCTATGGCAGATCACCTCCGCATCCGGCACACCGCGCCACCTGCAGCCGTTTCTGTTCACCGGCATACTGGGAGGATTCACCACATTCTCCACCCTGGCTCTTGACGCCACGCGTCTGCTCTCGGCCGGCGACTCACTGCGCGCGGCCATCTACCTTGCCGTATCGCTGGCCGGAGGAGTGGCCGGATGTTTTCTCGGCATATGGGCCGCTAAATCCGCTATGGCATGACTACACGACAACGCTACGAAGGCATCATAGGATGGTTCAGAGACGAGATGCCGGAGCCCAAAACAGAGCTGCACTATAAGTCGCCCTTCCAGTTGCTTGTGGCCGTAATACTCTCGGCCCAATGCACCGACAAACGGGTCAACATAATCACGCCGCCGCTTTTTGAAGCTTTTCCTACGCCCGAATCCATGGCTGCCGCGACGGAGGATGCTCTTTTTCCATACATTAAATCGGTTTCATATCCCAACAACAAGACACGGTCGCTGATCGGCATGGCTCGCCGGCTCACCGAAGAATTCGGAGGGGAAGTCCCCTCCGACATCGACAGCCTGCTGTCACTGCCGGGCGTGGGGCGCAAGACGGCCAACGTCATATTATCCGTGGTTTTCGGCAAATCGGCAATGGCAGTGGACACCCATGTATTCAGAGTGAGCGAGCGCATCGGACTTACCACCGGAAGCAAATCACCCCTTACTACCGAGCAGGCTCTCGTCAGCAATATCCCTTCAGATCTGATCGGAAAAGCCCATCACTGGCTGATACTCCACGGACGGTATGTATGCAAGGCCCGCCGCCCTCTCTGTCTGGAGTGCGGCATCAGGGAATGGTGCCGCTACTGGTCAAAAAATTCCGAGGAATGAAGATCCGTCCGGGACGAAAGACCACGCTGCAGTTTGTCCGCTACGCCGTGACAGGCGTCATCAACACACTGCTGACACTGCTCGTGATATACTTCACCAAAGGCATTCTGGGAATCAACCCATGGATCGCGAACGCTCTCGGCTACGGAGCCGGATTTGTCAACTCATTTGTGTGGAACAAATTCTGGGTGTTCCGCTCCCACAGCGGAGTGATGAGCGAGGCCCTGAGATTCTGCCTCTGCTTCGCAGCATGCTATCTTCTCCAGTTTTTTGTCACCTGGATCATTACCGACCACAGCGCGCTGGGAGACATGGAATTCATAATATGGCGCATTGCTTTCACCGGCTACGGACTTGCGACACTCATAGGCATGTGCGTATATACTCTCGCCAACTTCATCCTCAACAGAGCGTTCACGTTCAAAACCAACCATAATCGTTAGGCGTTAGAGCATATATCGGGAGGAATATCCGCCTCCGCTTTATCTGCTCTACCGACGATGCAAGCCAAATCATCATCCCGGTTCACCGGATGGGTCAAATCCCGCATCAGCCCCATTCCGCTGATCTTCATCCTGGCCTTTATCACAGGCCTGGCGGCGGGGACATGCGCATGGATGCTCAAACTGTCGATAAGCCATCTTTCAAGGTGGCTGACGAAAGGGTTGGGCGACGCGTGGCCCGACTGGATGCTGGCCGTGCTCCCTGTGAGCGGCATAATGCTGACCGGCATATTTGTCAGATACATATTGCGCCACGACATAACCCACGGTGTTAGCCGTATCATAGCGCGTCTGCGCAAGCGGGAATACACCATGCGGCCATCGTCGATATGGAGTCCGATGGCAGCGAGCACGCTGACTCTCGGCTTTGGCGGATCAGCGGGAGCGGAGGGTCCCATAGCATATGTGGGCGCAGGCATCGGAAGCAACCTTGCCCGGCTTTTCGGCCTGACTCCACGTGAAATGAAGATACTGCTCGGCTGCGGAGCTGCTGCAGGCATCGCAGGCATATTCAAGTCGCCGATAGGAGGATTCCTGTTCACACTGGAGGTATTGCGGATGGAGCTTACTACAGTGCCGGTGATAGGCGTGCTGACGGCCACAATCACAGCTGCCACCACCACCTACGTTCTTTCGGGGTGTACCCCGGATATCATCTACGCGTCATCCTCCGGATTTGATCCGGCGACGACCGGATGGTTTCTCGTCCTCGGAGTGTTCATCGGTCTATATTCAATATATTATTCGGCCATGATGAGAAGGATGCGCGCAGTATACGATTCAATAAGCAATCCCTGGCTGCGCAATCTCACCGGCGGCATTATACTCGCGGCAGCCCTTGTGGCGTTTCCGGCGTTGTATGGCGAAGGCTACGGAGTGGTGACATCCCTGCTTGCCGGCGACACGTCGCCACTGCTAAAAGGGAGCGTACTCGAATCGGTCGATGCATCCTGGGCAGTTACTGCTGCCGCTTTTCTCATTATCATGGTAAAGACCTTTGCCACCTCGGCATCGAATTGTTCGGGCGGAGTGGCCGGTGATTTCGCTCCTACATTATTCGCCGGAGCCGTCGGCGGGATACTTTTCGCCAATATCGCGAAAGCATGGCTGGGAGCCGATCTGCCGATGGAGCAGATGGCCTACGCAGGGATGGCAGGGATGATGGCGGGAGCCGTTCGCGCTCCCCTGATGGCACTGTTTCTCACCGTAGAGATGACTGGGCATTACGACTTCTTCCTGCCGCTGCTTATTGTATCTGCCGTAAGTTTCGGAGTGGTGCGTCTGCGCGACATGCGGCCGTTCGCCCTCTCCTGATGCATGTCAGGAATGAGGCTGTTCGTGAGATATCACGTATTGCTTCACACGCTGGAACAGTTGGGTCGCGAACACGAATTGATTCAGAGCCTCGTTGCTCGTGCGGTAGATCTCGTTCATATTGCCCACCCACTCACGATGTCCTTTGTTGATGAACACGATATTCTCGCCTATGCCGAGCACGGAGTTCATATCGTGGGTATTGATTATCGTGGTGATATTGTATTCATGGGTGATGTCGCTGAGGAGTTCGTCGATAAGTATCGAGGTCTTGGGGTCGAGGCCTGAATTGGGCTCGTCGCAGAAAAGGTAGCGCGGATTCAGGGCGATGGCACGGGCGATGGCCACACGTTTCTGCATGCCGCCCGATATCTCCGAGGGAAACTTCGAGTCGGCTCCCTTGAGGTTCACGCGGTCGAGACAGAAATGAGCGCGTTCGAGCTGCTCTTCGCGGCTCATGGTGGTGAACATCATCAGCGGGAAGAGCACATTGCCGAGCACCGTCTCCGAATCAAACAGCGCCGATCCCTGGAACAGCATGCCTATCTCCTTGCGCAGCTCCTTGACCTGATCGTGCGACATACGCATCACGTCGCGGCCGTCATAAAGTATCTCTCCCTGCTCGGGCTGCAGAAGGCCGACGATCGACTTTATCAGCACTGTCTTGCCTGATCCGCTCTGACCGATGATCAGATTGGTCTTACCGGTCTCGAACACACAGCTCACGTCATGGAGCACCGTCTTATCGTCAAACGACTTGGTGACGTTCTTTACTTCGATCATTGCAACAGGAGTTTGGTGAGAACCACATCGAGCAGCAGTATCAGTATGCTGCTGGTCACTACAGCATTGGTGCTTGCCTTGCCGACCTCAAGCGCGCCGCCTTTGACGTAATATCCGAAATACGACGACACAGAGGCTATCACATAGGCGAAAAACAGCGACTTGATGAAACCGTACCACACATACCATTCCTGAAACAGAGCCTGGATACCGTAGACGTAGCGGCTCACTGTGATTATGTCGGTAAAAAGCGCCACGGCGAAACCGCCGAACAGCGAAGTGGCGATACAGAATGCAACGAGCACAGGCATGAACAGCACGAACCCGACGACCTTCGGCAACACGAGGAAATTGGCCGAATTGACCCCCATGATGTCAAGTGCGTCGATCTGCTCGGTCACTTTCATAGTGCCGATCTCCGAAGCGATATTCGATCCGACCTTGCCGGCAAGTATAAGGCACAGGATGGAGTTGGAAAACTCAAGCAGCACGATATCGCGCGTGGCCAATCCGACTGAATAGGCCGGAATCAGCGGCGATGATATGTTGAGCTGCATCTGTATGGCTATCACGGCGCCGATGAAAATAGAGATGATCATCACCAGCGGTATTGAATCGACTCCGAGCTTGGATATCTCGAAGACCGTGCGGCTGCCCATCACACGCCATTTGTCGGGCACTGCAAACACACGGCTCATGAATACCCAGTAGCGGCCGAATGAAGTCAGCGATTTGGTCAGTAGCATACTATGTATCTGTTTGGTTGCATGCGTAAATTTCTGCAAAGTTAACCATTTTTTCTCACCCCGCCCCCAAAGTCAGGCACATTCACCCAATTTCAATGCAATTTTAACCAACCGAAAGCTTCCGGCCCATGCTATTATTTGTAATCGGTATAAATAATTATTGCCGTTTTCTTTGAGATTACACTTAAAATTGCCAATTTTGCACCCGAAACTCCGACAGAATATGAGATTAGACGAACTTCAGACCGGACAAAAAGCGAGAATCGTGAAGATCCTCGGCCACGGAGCGTTCAGAAAACGCCTGATAGAGATGGGTTTCGTAAAGGGACACGAGATCGACGTGTTGCTTCACGCCCCCCTGAAAGATCCCATAAAATACAGCATCATGGGATATGAGATATCACTCCGGCGCGCAGAAGCGCATCTCGTAGAAGTCGCCCCCCTCGGTGAAGAAGCCGCTCACGACTCCGACAGCGGATTCTCCGTCGTGGGGCGCCCGCACTCCGACCATACCATCAATGTAGCTCTTGTCGGCAACCCCAACTGCGGCAAGACATCGCTTTTCAACGTTGCCTCTGGAGCCCGCGAACATGTCGGAAACTATTCGGGAGTGACAGTCGACGCCAAAGCGGGCCATTTCGACTACCACGGATATCGTTTCAAGATCGTGGATCTGCCCGGCACTTACTCTCTGGCATCCTACTCGCCCGAGGAACTCTACGTGCGCAAGTATCTGCGTGAGGAGACACCCGACGTCATCATCAATGTCGTGGTCGCATCCAATCTTGAGCGCAATCTTTACCTGACGACCGAACTGATCGACATGGATCGATCCATGGTGATAGCCCTGAACATGTATGACGAACTTGAGAAGAAAGGCGACAAGCTCGACTACAAGCTGCTTGGCAAAATGATAGGTGTGCCTGTGGTGCCCACTGTCAGCAAGACGGGCCAGGGCCTCGACGAGCTCTTCGACACCGTGATCAACGTATATGAGGGGCGCGACAAAGCCGTAAGGCATGTCCATGTCAACCTCGGCGAAGATATCGAACGCGGTGTCACCACCGTCAAGGACGCTATCAAGGCCGATCCCGACGTAAGTCCGCGCTTCTCTCCGCGTTTCATAGCCATCAAGCTTCTCGAAGACGACGCGGAGGTGACCAGGCTTGTGGAGAGTTTGCCAGGGTCAGCGCCAATACTGGAGGCCACCAGAGCCGAACAGCAGCGCATCGAACTCATGCGCAAGGACGACGCAGCCTCCGCCATAGCCGATGCTAAATACGGCTTCATTGCAGGAGCGCTCGCCGAGACGCTCGTCAAAGGGGATCAGGATCAGAACAATGCCACAAACATAATCGATGCGTTTGTCACCAACAAGCTTTTCGGATTCCCGATATTCCTGATGATCATGTTCGCCATCTTCTGGGCTACATTCGAGATAGGAGCATATCCGATGGACTGGATAGAGTGGCTTGTCGAAAAAGTAGCCCAGGGCGTACAGCACATCATGCCCGACGGTGCGCTCAAAGACCTCATAGCCGACGGCATAATCGGAGGTGTAGGCGGGGTAATAGTGTTCCTTCCCAACATCCTCATACTCTATTTCTGCATATCCTTCATGGAGGATTCCGGATATATGGCGCGGGCGGCGTTCATCATGGACAAGCTTATGCACCGCATAGGCCTTCACGGCAAATCGTTCATCCCGCTCATAATGGGATTCGGATGCACAGTGCCGGCCATAATGTCGAGCCGTGCCATTGAAAGCCGCACAAGCCGACTGATCACAATACTGATCAATCCGTTCATGTCGTGTTCGGCAAGGCTCCCGGTCTACGTGCTGCTGGTTGGAACATTCTTCGAGCGGCACGCGGCGCTCGTCATTCTCGGCCTTTACTGCCTCGGCGTGGCCGTGGCCATGGTGACGGCACGACTGCTGCGTCGTTTCAGGTTCAAGACCGACGTGACGCCGTTCGTGATGGAGCTACCCCCCTACCGCATCCCGACACTGAAAGCCTCGCTGCGCCACACATGGGGCAAAGGACAGCAATATCTGAAGAAAATGGGAGGAGTGATCCTCGTGGCGAGCATTATCGTCTGGGCGCTCAACTATTTTCCGCTCCACAACGAGCAGTCGACAGCCATTAACACCGACGGCACCCCTGTATTGGCATCAACTGACGACTCCCGGATCGACATACACCGCGACTCATATCTTGAGATGGCCGGCAAACTTGTCAATCCGATAATGGAACCACTCGGCTTCCACTGGCGCGCTTCAGTAGCGGCACTGGCCGGCATACCGGCCAAGGAGATCGTAGTGTCGACACTCGGTGTGCTATACACGGGCGACGAAGAGGCCGACGATGCGTCGCTGTCGGCACGCCTGACAGCAGTCAACCCCTCGACCGGAACAGCCGACTTCTCCGCCGCATCGGCGTTGAGCTTCATGATATTCATACTGCTCTACTGCCCCTGCATAGCCACGGTGACAGCCATCGTCAAGGAAACGCATTCGTGGAAATACGGCGCATTTTCGGTGGTCTACAACACCCTCGTGGCATGGCTCGTGGCGTTTGTGGCCTATCAGATCGCCCTCCCCTTCTGCTGAGCCCCACCCGGCAAAACCGACAAATCAGCTACAGAATATATGATACCGACCATTTTTAATATTCTTTCAAGCTATTACAATAAAATAAAACGTACCTTTGCATCTCATAATACTGCGCGTTAATTATGGGACTAAACGCAATATCATTGTTTTCAGGCGCAATGGGGCTTGATCTCGGAGTTGAACAAGCCGGCTTCAACATCAAGGTCTGCTGCGAACTTGACAAATACGCCTGCGACACCATCCGAAACAACACCGATATACCGGTCTTGGAAGGAGATATCACAAAAGTGACCTCCGAACAGATCTTAACAACGGCTGGATTGAGCGCCAAAGAGGTAGACTTGATCGTAGGAGGCCCCCCTTGTCAGGCTTTTTCCAGCGCAGGAAGACAACGTGGCCTCGCAGACTTTAGAGGAAATGTCATCATTCAATATCTTCGCATTGTATCCGAAATCAAACCCAAGTTTTTCATTTTAGAAAATGTCAGGGGATTGTTGTCCGCGAAACTCAACATCGTTCCGGATGGCTTTGAACATTATTCACATTTAGTTGATAAAAATGGGAGTGTGCTTTTTTTCCTCTCCGAAAAGTTCAAAGAATTAGGCTACACTATCAGTTTTGCATTATTTAATGCTGCTAATTATGGAGTGCCTCAAATAAGAGAACGAATGATCATATTCGGACATTTGGGGAAAGAGCGCATTCCGTTACCTTCACCCTCACATAACGAAAAAGGAGATAACGGATTGGCTCCTTGGGTCACCTTAAAAAAGGCTTTGGAAGGACTTCCAGAGTGCACCGAGTCGGAGTACATTCCACTTCGAGACAAAACAAAGAAGTATGTCACCTTACTGCGTGCAGGTCAGAACTGGACAGACCTGGAACCACCTGTTGCTCGCGAGGCTATGGGCAAAGCATATGAACTTGCCGGTGGTAAGACCGGCTTTCTACGTAGACTCTCATGGGATCGACCATCCCCAACACTTGTCACGTCTCCAACCATGCCCGCGACCCTGTTATGTCATCCGTCTGAACTAAGACCGCTAAGCATAAAAGAGTATGCTCGGATACAACAGTTCCCCGACACATGGATATTTTCCGGGAAAATTACTGATATTTATAAACAAATTGGAAATGCCGTCCCAGTAGGATTAGGATATATGGCAGCCATGAATATTATTAATTTTATTAATGGCAATTCCCAAAAGGACGATTCCAAAACATCATTCTCCCGTTATAAAGGAACGACCGACAAGGAATTTTTCGCCGGATTCAAAAAATATTTAATTCAAGAATCATCGTTATTCGATATATGTCAGCAACTGTAGAAAATCTAATCATTAAAGGATGCAATATATCTTATTGTGGCAATCTTACAGACAACAATAAACGCAAATTCAGGATAATTGCATCACGCTTCTCAACTGTTCAAGCATTCGTTCAGGCATCTATAGAACAGCTGAATGGATTCCGTACTGTAGAAGGAATCCCTTGTTTCCGTCCACTTACCATTAAAGAGACCCAGGCAATTCTGAATCTGCAGGAACTCCTTTCTCCAGAAGATTCCATTCAAGAAAATTTTATCAAGATTCTGACATACAATTTTATCGAGAAGCAAACGGCTATGCTCAACGAAATGAGCATTGAAAAGCTCAACTCCAATCCGCTATTATGTAAAGCCCTGAATTTCAGGAGCGCAGAAGAATTAGTCCGTTACAATGCATACTCTGCAATTTCCAGAAGCATTGTCACTTCTATGGGCTTCTTAATTCAGGATCTCCTCTTATATTCTTCGGAAGAGATATATGACGGTAAGAATGACGCCGAAGGGAAAGATACTAAATTTGATGTGGTGATAGACCGGTTGGATGGTGTCCGTTCATATATAGAGCTCAAAAGTGGCCCAAACGATTTGGATGCCGCACAGGTTAAGCACTATGCGAGAGAAATTGCGGCTGTCGAGAAACACGGTCATAGAGGTTTCATTGGTATCGCATATGGAAAAAAGGATTCTCCTTCTGTCTCTTTCGGACTTTTGGAATCATATCTTCCCGATTGGCTTAACAAGACCTTAATAGGACAAGAACTATGGGATTATGTCACTGAAAATCCTGATTACCATAATATATTATTGACTAAAATAGAAGAGACATCCCAAGCAGTGCTCGGCAACAATAGTATCATAACTGAAATAGAGAATAAGATACATGAGCTAACTATGACATTCATTTCTCGGTATTCTTCATTGGAAGAGTATTATTCAACTCTTTGGTAAAACAGGTAAAATTGGGGCGACGGCCTACTTTTTGGCATGAAAATTGTTTTAATGAGTGTAAGTGACTAAATTTGCACTCTCTGAACTCATAACAACAGAACAACTGACAAAAATGACCGAAAAGGCTGACATCGTCGCACTCATCACCGAAGGCATTCACGACAAGAAAGGACGTCGGGTGTCACTCATCGACCTCAGCGGCATAGAAAGCGCCGCAGCCAGCAACTTCATAATCTGCGAAGGCACCTCCACCATGCAGGTGGCGGCCATTGCCGACAACATCCGGGAACATCTGCAGGAAACGGCAGGAATAAAACCATATAATTACGACGGATACCAGAACGCGCAATGGATAGTGATTGATTACGGCGACACTCTCGTCCATGTATTCATCCGCGAAATGCGCGAGCGCTATAATCTTGAGGAGCTCTGGAGCGACGCGCCGGTCACTGAGATACCCGACCTCGACTGAGCCCCCCAGCCACGATATCAAAAGAAATGGAACAGCCCAAGAAAAACAAACCGGCAATACGTTTCAGCATGTACTGGATGTATGCCATAGTGATCATATTTCTCGCAGGCATATTGTATTTCGACGACAACTCGATGACCAAATCGGTGTCGTACACCAAATTCGAGCAGTATGTCCACGACCGCGGCGTAAGCCGTATCACCGTATTCTCCAACAAAGGGGAAGTGGAAGGCACCCTGACCGACTCGCTCGCAAAAGTGGTGTTCGGCTCCAACTTCAAGCCCGACGCCGGCGTAAGCGCCCGCATCGTGGCCGAATCGCCTTCGGCCGACAAGATGCAGGACAAGATCGACCAATGGCGCGAGGAGGGCGTTTTTGCCGGAGATGTAAAGTATGAGAAGGGAAGCGATTTCGGCCCCATGCTCTGGACATTCGGACCGGTAGTGCTTCTAATCGTGTTCTGGTTCGTGATGATGCGCCGCATGTCGGGACGCGACAGCGCGGGCGGTGGAGTGTTCAGCGTCGGCAAATCAAAAGCCAAGATATTCGACAAGGACGGTCCGATCCACGTGACGTTCAAGGATGTGGCCGGACTGTCGGAAGCCAAGACCGAGATCGAGGAGATCGTCGAATTCCTGAAAAATCCGCAGCGCTATACCAATCTTGGGGGTAAAATACCCAAGGGAGCGCTGCTCGTAGGCCCTCCGGGCACAGGCAAGACTCTGCTTGCCAAGGCCGTGGCAGGCGAGGCCAACGTGCCATTCTTCTCCATGTCGGGATCCGACTTCGTGGAGATGTTTGTAGGCGTGGGTGCTTCGCGTGTGCGCGATCTGTTCCGCCAGGCCAAGGAGAAGGCCCCCTGCATAGTATTCATCGACGAGATCGACGCCGTGGGCCGCGCACGCGGACGCAATCCCAACATGGGCTCCAACGACGAGCGCGAGAACACTCTCAACCAGCTTCTGACCGAGATGGACGGCTTCGGCACCAACTCCGGAGTGATCATACTGGCTGCCACCAACCGCGCCGACATCCTCGACAAGGCCCTGCTGCGCGCCGGACGCTTCGACCGCCAGATCTACGTGGATCTGCCCGACCTGAACGACCGTGTGGCGATATTCAACGTGCATCTGCGCAAGATAAAGACCGACGAGACGGTCGACGTGGATCTTCTCGCCCGCCAGACTCCGGGATTCTCCGGCGCTGACATAGCCAACGTCTGCAACGAGGCGGCCCTTATCGCCGCGCGCCACAACAAGCAGAGCGTCGGACGGCAGGACTTCATCGACGCCGTCGACCGCATCATCGGCGGCCTGGAGAAACGCTCCAAGATCACCACCGATGAGGAGAAGCGCTCCATAGCCGTGCATGAGGCAGGACATGCCACCGTATCGTGGCATCTGCGCTATGCCAATCCGCTGATCAAGGTGACGATCGTGCCGCGCGGCAAAGCGCTCGGAGCCGCTTGGTATCTCCCCGAAGAGCGGCAGATCACCCCTACGCAGGCCATACTCGACGAAATGTGCTCCACGCTTGGCGGAAGAGCGGCCGAAGAGCTGTTTATCGGACACATCTCCACCGGTGCTGCCAACGATCTTGAGCGCGTCACCAAGCAGGCCTATGCCATGGTGGCATATTACGGCATGAGCGAAAAGCTCCCCAACCTCTGCTACTACGACTCCACAGGACAGGACTACGGATTCTCGAAACCCTATAGCGACGAGCGCGCACAGCTTATCGACCAGGAGGTGTCGCGCATCATCAACGAGCAGTATGAGCGGGCGAAGGAGATACTGCGCCAGCATGCCGAGGGACATGGGAAGCTCGCCGACACGCTTATCAGCCGCGAGGTGATATTCACCGAAGATGTTGAGAAGATATTCGGCAAGCGTCAGTGGACATCGCGCACCGACGAGATACTCGCCGCCAACCAGACCGGCGACACAGCCCATGGCGACAGTACGCCGTCAGACGACAATTCCGGCGACGACAAAGTGCCAGCCGACACAGCTCCTTCTATGCCGGAAAGCTCAGATGGCGACGACGGCGATACCCATCCCACCCCGCCACCTTTCAAGGGGCTCGGCAACTGATGACTGATCTGAAGAAACTCTCCTGCAGGAATATCTGTGACAATATAAAACCGACCGACAAACGTCGATGAAACATCGATGCCGACATCACCTTCTACGTGCTTCAGGCATGGCCATTGCAATTATGGCCATGTTTGTAGCGTCTCCGTCGGTGACTGCTTCAGCCTCGCGTGCTGAAAGCGGGGATACAATAACACAGGACTTCAGAGTCGACTCGCTGCCTCTCTTCAACCGCATGCCACCAAAAGTAAGAGACTACTTCAACGGTTTCATGGCCGGCAGCGTAGACCGCACTCACGAAAAGCGGGTCGATCTCAGTTTCGGCATCTCCCCGAGCTACACCCGCGAGGCCTCGTTCGGCCTCGGCGCCCTGTGCACGGGGCTGTACCGCGTGGACCGCACCGACAGCATCGGCATCCCCTCCGACTTCTTCGCCTGCTTCAATGCTTCGCTCAACGGGTTCTTCGTTTTCACATTCAAGGGCAACAACATTTTTCCGGGCAACCGGCTCCGTCTCGGCTATAAGTTCGAGGCCTACCGCAAGCGTCTCGACTTCTGGGGCATCAACTCCGAGGAGACTGCCGTCAATCCACAGTCGAAATATGACCGCCGTCAGATCGACCTGCGCACCGAACTGGTATATAAACTGACCCATAATCTGCATGCAGGCCTTCACACCAATTTCGACTATACCGATGCCCGGCGCATGCAGAATCCTGAATACCTGCTCGGCGGACGCCATCAGTATTATGTGACCGGACTCGGAGCGTCGCTCTCGATCGACTCACGCAACAGCATCCTCATGCCCACACGGGGCGTGCATCTGAGCTATACCTACATGTTCTATCCCCGCCTGATGGGGAGCGCGCCATCCTCGTTTCAGAGCCACCTGATCATCGGCAACGCCTACGTGGGTCTATGGCGCGACGCCACGCTGGCATTTGACCTCTATGCCAAATTCAACAGCTCACATACGCCGTGGAGCATGCGCGAGATGCTTGCCAGCGACGGCATACGCATGCGCGGCTACTACATGGGATCGTATATCGACAACAGCCAGATGTCGCTGCAGATGGAACTGCGGCAGCATATATGGTGGCGCCTGGGCATGACGGCATGGGTAGGTCAGGCGGCCGTATTCTCCTCGTTCCGCAACCTCTCGAAAAAGGATATCCGCCCCGAGTGGCTGCCTAACTGCGGACTCGGGCTGCGCTTCGAGTTCAAGCATGGCGTCAACGCACGCATCGACTATGGCATAGGCCGCCATACCGCCGGCTTCGTGTTTGCCGTCGGCGAGGCATTCTGATCGGCCGCGGGCACGCTGCCCTCAGTCGAGTTTTATCTCCGCATCGGCCATTTCGTCGTAAGCCTCCCAGCCCGGATCGTTCTCCGCCGAAATCTTCAGCGGCAGGAGCGGCAGCGGCGCCAGCACCTCGTTGAGTTTGCGCCCGAATATATGGGTCGACAGAGTATAGAACACCCAGTTGCGTTCCCCTCCACCCGTGAAGATGCCGGTCATTACCGCCACAGGATCGCGGCTGAACTCATCATTTAGCAGATCCGTCACCTGCTCCATAACCTCCGAGTCAGCCTCCGACGGCATCCCGTCGGGCAGCGGCTCATAAGGCCACGTCACCTCCACGCGGATCGAAAAGCGCGGATTTGAGCGGAACCGCTCTATGTCGCGACGCCCCGTCACCATGACGAGCTGGCCGTCCTCACTCTCGGCCGGAGCCGTCCACCATTCACCTGTGTCACTCATATAATTATATCGTTTATCGCGTTTCCTTATTTCAATTATTGCGTAAAATTACACCAAATTCCCCGCCCAAGCAAATCCTCCCGGATCAACAAGCGGATATGCAACCAGAAGCATTTCCTTTGATAAATCCGGACAACAACGCTTTTAACCGGAAACAGGCACGTCTCTTTCATTTAAGACTATTACTGTCCGCTAAACTTTAGGAGGCAATAGAAAGAAAGGGCCGATTCCATTT
>ERZ825324.3627-NODE-3627-length-14001-cov-3.631077_pt1 | contig 14001 bp, 8 predicted proteins | sample MGYA00519859_ERZ825324 | MGnify/ENA primary metagenome ERZ825324 (study PRJEB31778, sample SAMEA3449198) | human gut metagenome | biome: human gut; feature: human-associated habitat; material: faeces | place: United Kingdom | collected 2010/2012 ... | reverse complement strand
GGTGTTCTCGTCCAGGGCTGCTTCCAGCTCCGCCGGGCGAACGATTCCGTTCTCATGCACCGGCAGCAGCTCTACGGTGAAACCCTCTTTCTCCAGCGCCGCCAAAGTGTGCAGCACCGCGTGGTGCTCAAAGGCGGAAGAAATGATCTTGGTCTTGCCCTTACGCCGGCCCATGGCCGCCGCCGAGCGAATGGCCTGGTTGTCCGCCTCTGACCCGCCGGAGGTAAAATAAATCTCCTTGGGCGAGACGCCCAGGTCCGCGGCAATGCTGTCCCGGGCATTCTCCAGCGCTTCCTTGGCCCGCTGCCCCACAGAGTGCAACGATGAGGGGTTGCCAAAATTCTCTTGCAACAGCGGCAGCATGGCCTGCACCGCCCGGTCACTCATTCTGGTGGTGGCCGCATTATCCGCATACACCTGCATACCCGCACGCCCTTTCATCTAAACTTTGAATTAAAAAATACCACACAATGCATACCCTGTCAATAGGATTTAACATTTTTTGGGGATTATGCAGAGAGGGGAAGTATTACAGCAGCGGCAGGGACTTGCTCCCACCGCATTATTCCTAAAAAAGACCCCGGCAGTGCAGGGGGGCGCACTGTCGGGGTACACACCTTGTTGGGCAGGAAACCCAACATGGAGGGGGGCTGATTATTGGAAGTCAAACACATTGACCCAGCGGTCCAGCACCTCCCGCTCGCCGGGAATGTGCTTGGTGCTCTCAGAGCAGGCCACAATGGGCATCCACTGCTGTACCAGCTGTTTGGGAATATCCGCTTTTTTGCAGAACAGCGCCAGGTACTTCTCTGCCACATCGATCTGGCCGCTAAGGGTAAAGGTCAGGTAAGTGCGGGCCGCGTCCGCAGAGGCATTGCCCTGGGTGGCATGTGCCCAGTCGATAATGTAATACCGGCCATCCGGCGTCACGATCACATTGCTGGGGCAGTAGTCGCCATGGAGCACCTTTTTGTGGGGCTTCATCCCCTCCAAACGGTTGTGCAGGTCATAGCGCAGGGTGGCCTCATAGTCGGAGGCGCTGATCTTGGCGTGCATTTTGTCCTTAATCTTATTTAGATGGGGGCAGGTTTTGCCCAAGATCTCCAGCTGAATATCCACAAAGGTATTCAGGTACTCGTCCTGCTTCTCCGGGCGCTGTGCCATCAGCTGGCTCAGGGGCGTACCCTCAATATACTCTCTGGTAATGGTAACCCTTCCGATGTTATCATCCTTCGGGATCTCATACATGATATCCAGCATGAAGTCCTCGATGATGGAGCGCAGGGCTCTGGCACCGGTATCGCGCTTCATTGCCTTCTCGGCAATGGCATCCAGGGCATCGTCTGTGAACTCCAGTTTTACCTCATCCAGCTCCAACAGCTTCTGGTACTGCTTAAGAATCGCATTCTTCGGCTCTTTCAGGATCTTCACCAGCATATCCTTTGACAATCCCTGTAAAGTACAAATGATCGGCAGACGACCGATAAATTCCGGAATCATACCAAACTTGCGGATATCCTCCACAGTCACCTTGGATAAAATATCGGTATCTTTATCGTATTTATCCTTCAGTTCTGAGTTGAAACCGATGGATGCGGTCTTGGTCAGGCGCTCCTTGATGATCTCGTCCAGATCCGGAAACGCACCACCGCAGATAAACAGGATATTGCGGGTGTTCACCGTTGCCAGAGGTACCATGGCATTTTTGCTGTTGGCACCTACCGGCACCTCCACTTCCGCACCTTCCAGAAGCTTCAACATACCCTGCTGTACACTCTCTCCGCTGACATCCCGGGAGTTGGTGTTTTTCTTCTTGGCGATCTTGTCGATCTCATCGATGAAGATGATACCTTTTTCCGCCTTTTCTACGTCATTGCCCGCCGCTGCCAGCAATTTGGATACCACGCTCTCGATATCATCACCGATATAACCGGCCTCAGTCAGAGAGGTGGCATCAGCAATAGCCAGAGGCACATCCAGAAGTTTTGCCAGTGTCTTTACCAGATAGGTCTTACCGGAACCGGTGGGGCCGATCATGAGGATGTTGGACTTTTCGATTTCAATCTCATCCATAGTGTCAGTGGCCACTCTCTTGTAATGGTTGTATACTGCTACGGAGATGACCTTCTTGGCTTTTTCCTGTCCTACCACGTATTCATCCAGACTGGCCTTGATCTTATGAGGTGCCGGAATGTCCTTGATATTGAATACCGGTTTGGGACCTTCCGCCTTCTTTTTCTTCTTGAGTTTCTGCTTGTTGGGAATACCGCCGTCTCCCTGAAGATCCGCCAGATTCACAAAACTGATGTTGGGGAATCCGTTCTGTCCGTTAAACTGGTTGAAATCATTGGGATTGTTCAACATTCCCTGATAATCGAACTGGCTCACAGTCTCCATGGTCTTGTGCATGCAATCATCGCAGATGCAGATATGGTTGGGCAGCTTGAACATTCTGCCGGCTTTGCTCTCCGGTCTGCGGCAGATAAAGCAGACATCTTCGTATTCGCTGCTGTCCTTTTTGTCCTCTGACTTTTTTTCGGTGGAATTTTCTTTTGCAGTATCCGCCACCTGTGTGTTTCCGTTATTTTTTTCGTTATCCTGAGTTTCACTCACATCGGTCTCTGTTTTTTCCTCCTTAGGGATCACTTCTCTATAATCATCATTATAATTATCTGTCATGTTATTCTCCTCTTTGTTTCCTACCACTATTCCGCAGTGTATCTCGGCAACACTTCGTGTTCCCTCGATATCTGGGCTTCGCCCTATCATCCCCGGCTCCAAAGCATCTTCGCAGTGTATCTCGGCAACACTTCGTGTTCCCTCGATATCCGGGCTTCGCCCTATCATCCCCGGCTCCAAAGCATCTTCGCAGTGTATCTCGGTAACACTTCGTGTTCCCTCGATATCCGGGCTTCGCCCTCCCCGTCTCGTGCCTTACACAATCCCGTCTGCAAGCAGCCAGATTGTGTAATCCCCGATCCAGTCACTTCTCATTGCCTACGCTTATTATACTCAATGAAGTAGCGGGGCACAAGTTAAGTTTTTCTAAACCATTTATAACTATTCATATTTTGGTAAATATTACAAGACCCGGGCAAAACCATATGTCTCGCCCGGGTCTCTTTCCATTTCCTTTTATTTACCTGTTATTTCTTTATTTCTGGCTTGCAGGTCTGCTGCCCAGTGTCAGATTCAGCTCGATGGATACATATTCACCGTTCTGAGGTCTCTGTACCGTTACGGTTACGGAATCACCGACCGCATAATACTGTAACGTTTTCTGCAGATCAGAGTAGGAAGAGATACTGCTGCCGTCAAATTTGGTAATAATATCACCTTTCATGATACCGGCATTGGCTGCTGCGCTGCCTTCCTCTACAGATACTACATAGATACCTTCCGGCATGTTGTACATCTGGGAGATCTGGGAAGTTACTTCCCGCAGGGAGATGCCGATGTAACCGACTTCATCCTCAGCTACCTTGGTTCTGGTCTGACGCTCCATCAGATCTGCAATGATAGGACTTGCCGAAGTAATCGGGATAGCATATCCCATACCTTCTACGGCAGTACCACCGATCTTGTTGGAGTTGATACCGATAACCTCACCATTCATGTTCAGCAGTGCACCGCCGGAGTTACCGGGGTTGATGGCTGCGTTGGTCTGGATGAAAGTACCGGTAGAGCCGTTCTCCAGACCGGTAGAGCCGTTCTCCAGAGTGATCTCACGATTCAGGGCACTTACAATACCGTTGGTAACAGACTGACCATAGCCAAGGGCATTACCGATAGCGATGACCGGCTCACCAAGCTTCAGATCATCACTGCTGCCAAGTGTTGCTACTGTAATGGCATTCTTGGTATCATCACTCAGATCATTTAAAGATACTGCGATCACTGCCAGATCCATGTCGGAATCCAGTCCTTTGACCTGTGCCTGTGCTTCACTGCCATCGATAAAAGTAACGGTCAGAGTATCTGCACTCTCTACTACATGATTATTGGATACGATCAGCAGTTCATCATCGGTCTTACCTACAATGATACCGGAACCACTGGCTGCTTCTTCCTGTGTGTACTGCTGTCCGAAGACATTGGCTGTCTCGGTAAAGTTATTTACGATGGATACCATGGCAGGCATTACTTTTTCTACCACATTGGATACATCGGACTCTACATAAGTAACATTGGTAGCCAGCTGTGCACTCTGGGTACTTTCTGTCGTTGCCTCAGAAGCGATCTCATCTACCACTGCGGTATCCGTACCGGTCTTAAGCATCCCGGTGCCCTGTTGTACCGCATAGAACCCGATACCGGCAAACAGTCCGAAGAAAAGTCCCAGGCTGACACTTACCATTGCCTTCCGGAAGTAACCGCCATGTTTTTGGGTTTTCTTAGGCTCCGTATTGTTGCTGCCTGTGGTTCCGCCCATCTGATAAGTGGTGTAACCATTCGTGCTTCCTGCTGCACTCTGGGTAGTACTATGATTTTCATAGCCATAACTGTTTTCTGTTCTTGTCTCATTCAGATCTGCTCCACTGAATGTACCGGTTGTATTTTCATTGCCGGTTCCGTAACCGGAAAAATTATCATTCTCGTACATATTGCTTCCTCCTATCCTGTTGCAAGTGAGAAACTCTTTTTACCATTACCTGTTTCATTTCTTCCTCTCACCTTATGAACACAGTATATCCGTCAATTGTGTCCGAATTGTGATAACTTTCTGAAGCAATTATGAATCCTGAAAAAACAGAGAGTCTGTTCTGCCTGCAAGCAGTCCTCAGTCTCTCTATGGGTAAGTTATTACACTCTACTCAACAGTAACGGATTTTGCCAGGTTTCTGGGTTTATCCACGTCACAGCCGCGTCCCACTGCCACATAGTAGGAGAACAACTGCAAAGGAATGATTGCCAGAGAATTGGTAAAGTACGGATTGGTCTCGGGGATGTATATTACATAATCCGCCGCTTTCTCAATGGCCTTGTTGCCTTCAATGGTGACTGCCATAACAAAGGCTCCTCTTGCTTTTACTTCTACCATATTACTGATGGTCTTCTGGAACAGATCCGGCTGGGTTGCCAAAGCCACTACCAGCGTACCATCTTCGATCAGAGAAATCGTACCATGCTTCAGTTCTCCGGCTGCATAAGCCTCAGAATGAATATAGGAAATCTCTTTCAGTTTCAGGGATCCTTCCAGCGAGATTGCATAGTCAATACCGCGTCCGATGAAGAAGATATCTCTTGCTCCCACGTAACGATTGGCAAAATGCTGAATCTTCTCCTTCTGTCCCAGAAGCAGTTCAATCTGATCCGGCAGGCATCTTAAATCTGTCAGCATACCGGCGAACTTCTCCTGATCAATAGTACCACGTACCCTGGCGAATTTCATAGCCAGCATGTAAAGTGCAGTTAGCTGTGCACTGTAAGCCTTGGTGGTAGCCACTGCGATCTCGGGACCTGCCCAGGTATACATAACACTGTCTGCCTCTCTGGCAATGGAGCTTCCCACCACATTGACAATGCCCAGTACCTTGAAGCCCCTTTCCCTGGACTCTCTCAGTGCTGCCAGAGTATCTGCCGTCTCACCGGACTGGCTGATGACAATGACCATATTACCCTTCTGAAGAATCGGATCACGATAACGGAATTCACTGGCCACATCCACTTCTACCGGAATTCTTGCCAGACCCTCGATCACATATTTTGCGGTAACTCCGGTATGATATGCGGAGCCGCAGGCCACAATATGGATCTTCGTGATCTCTTTGATCTCTTCATCACTCATGTTCAGCTCTTCGATCACAATATCATTATCCTTGATTCTCGGAGAGATGGTATCGTTGATGGTCTTCGGCTGCTCATAGATCTCTTTCAGCATGAAGTGCTCATATCCAGCCTTTTCTGCCGCATTGGCATCCCAGTCAATGGTCACCGGCTGCTTCTCGATCTCTTCCTCATCCACGGAGAAGAAACGCAGACTACCCTGCTGTAATTCCACAACTTCCTGATTGTCTACATAATATACGGTTCTGGTATATTTCAATATCGCAGGAACATCGGAAGCGATAAAGCTGCCGTTGTCGCTCTTTCCTACGATCAGCGGGCTGTCCTTGCGGGCTGCAAAAATCTTATCCGGCTGATCTGCAAACATGATTCCCAGCGCATAAGATCCTTCCACACGATGAAGCACCTTCGTGATGGCTTCCAGAGGATTTCCCTTGTAATAATAGTCTAACAGATGTGCCAATACCTCGGTATCAGTCTCGGATACGAACTGATACCCCTTATCCTGCATCTTTTTCTTCAGGGGAATATAGTTCTCGATAATGCCGTTGTGTACCACGGCAATGGTTCCCGCATTGTTCATATGCGGATGGGAATTGATATCGCTGGGAGCTCCGTGAGTTGCCCAACGGGTATGTCCGATACCGGAGGTTCCTTTCATATTCTCTCCGCCGTGGGTCAGGTTCTCCAGAACCTTAAGTCTTCCCACTGCTTTTCTGGTGTTGATCTTCTCACCGTCAAAAATCGCCATACCTGCGGAATCATATCCACGATATTCCAGCTTGGACAGACCGTCCAGAATGATCGGCGCTGCCTGTTCTGTTCCAATATAACCTACAATACCACACATAGTCATACATCCTTTCTGTTCTGTTTCCAGTATTCCTTGTTGGAAGTAAAAGCAAGTACCCATTTTTTGGGGAGCCTGCGATAGTTCTTTCCCAGTAAATAACCTGCATATTTACAGGCGCATTGCATATAAAAATGGGGCAATCCGGCAGACATATGGTTGCTGCGCAAATATACCGTCACATCTTTCACCATTCGTTTTCCCTCGGACTCCGAAGGATATGCTGCAAAAATCTCGGGATGCTCTGCCTGCGATACTCCCAGGTCAAAGTTTCTGTGGAACTGCTGCCCGTTGGTATAATTATGAGAATGCACCACCTGCGCATCCGCCGCATAAGCCACAGAGTATCCTGCTTCCACCGCCTTTGCCGCATAGATCATATCTTCATTAAATATCGTATGTCTGACGAACCCGCCCAATTCCTCATAGATTTCCCGGCGATAGGCCGCACAGACATTGGAGCAGAAAAAGGTCTTGATCCCCAGGCTGTCCAGGTCTGCTGCCGATTTGATCCGGGACTTTGCCGGATAGTTAAATTCTCTGGTATAGCTCTCCACCAGTGTCGAATCCTCTCTGGGCAGCTGTCTCGCATAGGCCACCGCCACTTCCCCCTGCAGGGGTTCCACCAGTTTTTCGATCAGCCTGTCATCTTTCGGCATGGCATCCTGTGTCATCATCACGAAGACATCCGCGGAAGACTTTTTTACTCCCATCCGTCTCGTACCGCCATGATCGAACTCTCTTTTGGATACATGGTATACCTTGATATTCTGATAGGTTTCCAGAAATCTGATTCCGTAGATCAGCTGTTCAAAATATTTTTCTTCCGTATTCAGAAGAATCACCTGATGTACCGGTACGCTCTGACTGCCCAGTTTATCCAATAATGTAAATAATTCTTTTCCCGGCTTATACAGGGGAATGATCACATCTATCTCCATGTCAGAGTGCTCCTCACTTTTCCAATCTCTGGTTCATTATACTTTAACTCTTATTGCGGCACAAGCCTTTTCCTACTGTCCAAAAGGCTTATAACCTTCTGGGTAATGCACAAGGGAGCCCCGGCAGATTCCGGAAGACTCCCTTGTATTCCTGTTGCTTTACTCTATACACTGTTTCTTACTTATTCATATAAGGTGATGTGTCAGATTCAATCTTATTGCTGTATTCCTTCACGTTGCTGGTTACGGAATAGTTGGCATCATCAAACAGGAACTGATGCAGCCATACTACATTGCTTTCGAGATTTACCGGAATAACACAGCTTCCCTTTGCACCGATATTGCCGGTGTCACGCATGGTCTCTTCGGGGAAACCTCCTTCGTCCACTATGCGATAATTTGAAATATTGCTCAGCAGATCCAGGATGTCCTTGGAATCCAGACTGGTGTAAATGTCGTCGATGGCACTGTTGAATACCTTGGACAATGTTGCATAATCTGCTTTCTTTGCCTGATCTTCGATTGCCTGAATGACTTCACGCTGACGGGCAGCACGCTTAAAGTCGTTACCAGCGGTATAACGGATACGGCAGTAAGCAGTAGCCTGCAGACCATTCAACAGCTGCATACCGGTCTCAGTTACCGGTGTATAATCGCATTTCAAAACTTCTGCAATACCGATCTGATAGTTGTTGATATGCTTGATCTCCTCAGAGTCCACATCAATATAGATACCGCCCAGACCGTCGATCACTTCGCTCAGTCCTTTATAGCCTACGGTCACAAAGTTCGTAATATCCATATCCAGATTCATGTTCAGCATCTTAACCGCCTGCTCTGCTCCGCCATAGGAATAAGCGGCATTGCATTTCTGGTAGGAATCCGTACCGATATTCAGGTACGTATCACGATATACGCTGACCAGTTTGATATCACCGGTATCCATGTTGATGCTGGCGATCATGATACTATCGCTTCGGCTGCCCTTGTACAACAGGCTTTCCTTGGTGGCATCCACACCGAACAGGGCAATGTTCATATAGCCCTTCATAGTTTCATCCTGCTGCACCTCTTCGGGAATCTGAAGTTCTTCTGTCTCCAGAACGGTTACCTTGGGACCCTCATTGTTGGTATGAGTCATTACCAGATACAATAATGCTACCATGAACAGGATCACTACGATCTCTATGCCAAAGATGATAACCTTTTTTCTCTTCTTGGCTGCACGCTGTTTGGCAGACATTCTCTTCTGTCCGTTCGCAGCTCCGGTTCTCTGTCCACTGCCGGCAGGTCTCTGACCGCTTCCGGCGGGTCTCTGTCCTGTAGGTCTCTGTGCGCTTCCGGAAGGTTTTCTTCCGCTTCCGGCAGGTCTCTGACCATTGCCGCCATTGTTGTTAGAATTTGTTGCCATCTTGTCTTCTCCTTGTACTAATAAGCATTTTTATTGATAAATCCTGTAAAGAACGTCATAAGAATGATCTTGATATCAAATCCAATGGTCCAGTTCTCAATATAGTAAATATCATATTCGATTCTCTTCTTGATGGAGGAATCACCGCGCAGGCCATTCACCTGTGCCCATCCGGTCAGTCCCGGCCGTACCTGATGTTTTACCATGTAACGGGGAATCTCTTCCTTGAACTTTTCCACAAATTGCGGTCTTTCCGGTCTGGGACCGACCAGACTCATATCTCCTTTTAAGATATTGAACAGCTGGGGAAGTTCATCGATACTGGTACGTCTGAGAACCTTACCGATACCGGTGACTCTGGGGTCATTGCGTACCGTCCATCCCTTTTTCTCTTCCGCCGCCGTCTGCATTGCCATGCTGCGGAATTTGTACATATAAAACGGCTTATTATGAAGTCCTACCCGTTCCTGCTTAAAGATCACCGGTCCCGGGCTGGACAGCTTTACCAGAATTGCTGATATGAGCATGATCGGTGAGGTAATAATGATACCGAAAATGGAACCAACGATATCCATTGCCCGCTTGATCACCATATTGCCTGTGTTCGTCAGCGGTACATACCGGATATTGATCACCGGTAATCCCATCAGATCCTCCGTATAGGGTCTGCTGGGGATCAGACTGCTGTAATCCGGAATGAATTTGGTGTGCACCCCGGATTTCTCACAGATATCCACCACACCTTCCAGATAATCATAATCCTTCAGGGAAAGTGTGATTGCGATTTCATCCAGCTTGTTCTCCGGAAGGATGTATTCCAGATTACCAAGCGTTCCCAGTACTTTCACTCCCTTATAGGTCGTGCCGCCCGGGATGTGCTCATCCAGAATACCACACACTACATATCCCCATTGGGGATTGCTGAGGATTCTGTCGATATATTCCTCCGCCGCCCGGGAATAACCTACCAGCAAAATATGCTTCAGATTGTACCCCTTTTTCCGTATGGAACGCAATGCCTTGCGCATGATGATACGGAATACGGAAGTCAGAAAAACATTCAGGATATAAAAAATTGCCATGACGGATCGTGAAAAATTGATCTCACGGATGATCATATATAAAATAATGATCAAAGCCGCCAGGCCAATGGTATTCGCCTGCAGGATACTGTATATCTCATGTCTGCGGCGAACCGTACGCTTCGGGGAATACACACTGCACCGGTAATACAGGAACATATAACCGGGTACAATAAAGGGAAGCAGCATATAATAATCCTGCACCGGCAGGACACCGATCCCCGGACCGTCATTTAAGATATAAAATTTGATATAATAGGCAAGGACAAAAGATACTGCCGTGATCAGCGCATCTATTATCACAAGAAGCCTGTTAAAGACTTTCTGGTTGTCTTTTATCATACGGGTCACCCAATCTTTAAGTCCGAAAAGCTTCTTTTCAACGATTTCATTCTACAATAACGGTGGTTTTTTCTCAACTTAAGAATTTATGAAGCGATTTCTTAAGATTTCATAAGAATTCGAAAAACATTCAGGTATAATTGCCACTGAATCTTCACATAATTCCATAGATGGCTCCATTGAAAGTGCACCTTTGCCTGCTTTCCCACAGGACCCACGGTACGTTTCCACCCTTCGGCCAATCCCTTTAAATATAGTTTTCCCATTCTCTTCTTACAAAAAAACAGAAATTTTATGCCAAATCCAAGCAAAAAGAACGGCAGATTCAGGATCCACTGTAGTAGCGGCATATTTTTGCCGATGACATAGATATTATTGGAAGAAGAAAGTTCCGTTTTCCGGGAATTGTAGCGGGATCCCGTAGAAGCACTGCCGTAATGCAGAACGGATGCCGTCGGCTCGTACCGGTTCTCATAGCCGTAGATCCGGGCACGGTAACCGATATCCAGATCTTCCAGATAAGCAAAATGCGCTTCGTCAAAATAGCCGATCTCCTCAAATACCTGACGTCTGTAAATTGCCGCTCCGCCACAGGCTGAGAATATGCTGACATTCTTGTCATAATCCACAGCAGGCCGGCCTTTTCCCCGGGAATATGCCCATCCCAGAACGCAGTAGCGGTCTCCCGCATCATCCAGCAGCTCTGGTTTATCCCACATAAGCATTTTGGCGCTGACGGAAAAGATCTTTTCATCCTTCCGAATGGCATCATACAGTCCTTTCACAAATCCAGCTTCTACTCTGGTATCGTTGTTCAACAGGATCACATAGGAGCTTCGTGCCTCCCGGATTCCCAGATTCACCGCATGACAGAAGCCGGTGTTCTCCGGCAGGGCAATCAGACGCACCTGCGGTTTTCCCCCCTCTTCTGCCGGTGCCTCTTTTTTGCGACACCATTCGCTGTCCAGATATTCCACGCTCCCGTCAGCAGAACCATTGTCTATGATCAGCACTTCATATTCCGGTGCATTTTCCTGTCCCTGACACAGGGAAGCCATGCATTCCGGTAAATATTTCATTCCGTTGTAATTGGGTATAACGACGGTTACTTCCTTCATAGTCTCTCCCATTTCTCCGGATACTCCGGCAGATACAGCAGTCTTCCCCGTTTTCGTAATGCTTCCGATAATTGCAGACTTAAAAGCCGGATATCTGCCCCGGCAGGCAGTGTGGAGCTGTCAAATACCGGCTGTTGTTCCGGACCTCTTACTACTTCCGTATAAGGCACTCCCACGATTTTTTCAAACAATTCCCTGTCAGCTGACCGGATCCTGATGCAGCGAAGGTCTAACGCTTCTGCATCCTGGGACAGCTCCGCCCGGTGAAGATAACCGCCAAAGTCCTTCGGCAGTCCCTCGTAGAACACCTTTCCGTCCGCAGTCATTCTGCCGCCGGCGATCCTGCCGCGGTTTTTCCCGGACAGCACTCTGCCACCTACGGCAGCCACATCCGGTCTCTCCTGTAATACCTCTGTATATTGTAACCGATAAAATCCTACATGTCTGGTCTCCTCTGCCTTTGCCGGGATCCCACGTTCTGCCGCATGATCCTGCAGTGCACGCAGCCCCGCTTCGTAAGCATATTTCTTGCTGTGGGGATTGGCTGCTGTAGATGCTTCATGGCATCTCCAGTGATACAGCACTCTGGGAATATGAAGAATTCTCTCCTCCCCGGAGCGGCCATCCGCAGCCAGCACCTCTGACACTGCCCGCAGCACCAGATCATAGTCCTGGGCACCGTCGCATTCTGGCCGGAAGGCCAGTTTCTTCATCAGATCTGCATCCATCACCAGAAAATGGCAGATATAGTTATTACTCAGGATTAAATCGTAATTAAAGTCTTCTTTATGGTTGGGATCGTAATATTTTGTCTCATCCCCGTTGCATTTGTCTTCATCCGAATAAGCGAATGCAACTCTGACACCTCTGTCATTTGCTTTGGTAATAGCATCTGCCATCTCATACAGAGCATTCGGTGTCAATACATCATCATGATCCAGCAGGCCGATATATTCTCCCCTTGCATAGGGTAATGCCTGATTGGTATTCGCCGCAATTCCGGCATTTTCCGTAAGGTGTATATAGTGGATCCTTGCATCCGCTGCAATAGTTTCCGCATTTTCCAGGAGCCGTTCTGTCAGGAATCCCTGATTTGTCAACGTCTCCTCCACACTGTGATCCTCTGTGGCATCCGCCAGAATCAGTTCCCAGTGAGGATAGCTCTGTTGCATAACGCTTGTTATCATTCTGTTCAGATAGATTTCCGGGGTACGGTACAACGGCACTACAATGCTGAGTGTAACCGGATTATCCCATTTTCTGCAACTTTGCCTTTCCAGTTCCTCTTCCGGACAGGGCACATAAAAATAGCGGTCTGTCTCTGTCAGGCGTTCCCTTACAGAGATCCAGGTTTCCCTCAGGCCGTTGCGTTGCAAATAATATAGAGTTTTCTTAAGGTTTGCTATGTTCAGCTTTGCCACGGATACCTCCACTTTTATAAAAGAGCAAATCGCCCTTCCCGGGCGATTCGCTCTTAAAAATAACATTAACTATTCAGAACTCCATTCGCAAAATCGCTCTTCCAGAGCTTTCCTGAATAACATACTTGCATGCTATTTGCTCATGGTGGTTACAGTACAGCCTTTACATCCTCGGTCAGCTTCTCTACCTTGGCCTGTGCATCCTCTATGCTGTTACCTTTAACACCCATGTAGAACTTGATCTTGGGCTCGGTTCCGGAAGGACGGGCGCAGCACCATGCATTGTCGGGAAGCTCAAAATACAGGACATTAGACTTGGGAAGTCCGGTAGTGGTCTTCTCGCCGCTCTCCATGTCGATGACTACATCGTTCAGATAGTCACGGAATTTCTCCACTTTCAGGTCACCGAATGCCTTGGGCGGATTCTTACGAAGCTTATCCATGATCTCGGCGATCTGTCTTGCACCGTCGATACCCTTCATGGTAATGGTGTACTGGGTCTCCTTGAAGTAACCGTATTTCTCATACATGGATACCATCATATCCCACAGAGTCATGTTGTGCTTCTTGCAGTAAGCTGCTACTTCGCACAGACACATCACTGCTACGATCGCATCCTTATCTCTTGCGTGGGTACCTGCCAGGCAGCCGTAGCTCTCTTCCAGGCCAAATACGTAGTTGTTGCTGCCGGTCTGCTCGAAGAGCTTGATCTGCTCGCCAATGAACTTGAAGCCGGTCAGTACCTCGATCAGCTTTACGCCGTAAGCCTGCGTAATAGGTTTGGTCATGTTGGTGGTAACGATGGTAGTTACCAGTGCGGGATTCTCGGGCATGGTACCGGTCGCAGTCTTCTCTCTTAAGATATATTCTGCGATCAGCATGCCGGACATATTACCGGTAAATGCCACATACTCGCCGGTCTTGGTATCCTTGGCATACACACCCAGACGGTCTGCATCGGGATCGGTTGCCAGAACGATATCCGCATCCTTCTCCTTCGCCAGACGAAGCGCATAGGTAAATGCCTTGGGATCCTCGGGGTTCGGGTA
>ERZ825324.3619-NODE-3619-length-14016-cov-2.851228_pt1 | contig 14016 bp, 15 predicted proteins | sample MGYA00519859_ERZ825324 | MGnify/ENA primary metagenome ERZ825324 (study PRJEB31778, sample SAMEA3449198) | human gut metagenome | biome: human gut; feature: human-associated habitat; material: faeces | place: United Kingdom | collected 2010/2012 ... | reverse complement strand
TACGTAAAGACGGCAGGGAGATATTGATATGTCTCTTATCACACTCTTCAATCAGGAAGTCAATCAGCTCTGGCAGCTTACTGTAATCGCTGGAACTTAAGGAACTTAAGGAAATCTCCTCATGACCGGTGTTTTTCAACATTTCCATGGCGTACTTTTTCAGAACTTCAACATCCCTTTCTCTGACGGGACGATACAGCTGTCCTGCCTGACAGAAACGACAGCCACGGATACAGCCTCTCTGAATCTCCAGAACGACTCTGTCCTGTGTGACTTTGATATAAGGAACTACCGGCTTCATAGGATAAAAGCTGTCGGTCATATCCGTTACCAGCTCTTTGCGGATCCTTGCGGGAATTCCCTCTTCCGTAGGTCGAAAGGAAGCAATGGTGCCATTTTCATGGTAAGTGGTCTCATAGAACCGGGGCACATACATTCCCGGCAGCTTTGCTGCCCGGCGTAAGAATTCTTCTCTGCCTGTCTTCTCCGTCCGGCATTTCTTATAGAGATCGATCAGCGGCCGGTACTGGGTCTCGCCTTCTCCGATATAGAAAATATCAAAGAAATCGGCAATGGGCTCAGGATTATAGGTGCAGGGACCGCCGCCGATAACGATGGGACAGTCCTCTCCACGTTCGGTGGCAAGCAACGGGATCCCCGCCAGATCCAGAACCTGCAGAATATTCGTATAACACATTTCGTACTGAATGGTGATTCCCAAAAAGTCGAAGTCTTTTATCGGATCCTGACTCTCCAGGGCAAACAGCGGAATGTTCTCCTTACGCATAATTTCATCCAGATCCACCCAGGGAGAATACACACGCTCACACCAGACATCATCCCAGGAATTGAGCATGCCATACAGGATCTGGATTCCCAGGTGGGACATACCGATCTCGTAGACATCCGGGAAGCACATACAGAAACGGACATCAATGCTGTCCCTGTCCTTCACTACGGCATTGACTTCGTTGCCGATGTAGCGGGCCGGTTTTTCGATCTTCATCAGAATATCATCATTTAACGCTAACTTTTCGTTCATATTTACCTCAGGTTATTGATTTTTACATATATTTTTTCATCTGCCGGACATCTCCGTCTGTGCAGGGGACATCGGAATAACGGGCTTTTTCATAGATTTCAGCCATTCCTTCCACATCCAGCGATTTTTCGGCATCTCTAGCAGTATAAAATGGCAGGCTCATCTTTGCAAGCCCGCTGGCATTTATTTTTTTCTGATACATCCGCCTTATCTTCTGGCCGGCATCTAAGAAAGCAAAAGAAAACCATTTCTGCTTCTGCCTTGCGGCAGTATTTTCCGGGGCAGCCTCCAGGTGTTCCCGCTTGTCCATGCTCTCCGGCTGTTCAGAAACAGTGCCGGGGAGGGAAAACTGCATTCTGTCCCTGAGAAATGTGATCAGCTTTCGAATTCCGCGGTACAGCAGAAATACGCAGACGATCAGAAGTGCGATCATGGTCACATATTCCAGAATGACCCATAAAATAAAAGGATCTTCCGCTTCCATGGGAGGCATATCGCCACCGCCTGCCTGCTGTTCCACCACTACCGCTTCTGTCCCGGAATCCATGGGGAGCAGTCCGAACAGGAAACGAAGAATCGCAGCCAGACCGTTTCGCAGTAACTGCAACAAGGGTTTTAACCAGGCAAACTGTGACACTGCCAGGAGCAGAAGCCCCGATAACAGCACGAAGGCTGCGGTGCTGTGGAGCCCGGAACGAAAGATCTCCTGAAACGGGATCTTGCCGGTACTCAGCCTGTTTACCGTAAGGAAATCCTCATAGGACTGCAAAAACAAAATGACAGCATACAATAAAAACACCAGGATCAGACTCATACGATAATAGAGATCCCAGACGTTGTTTCCCTGATAATGCTGCAGAAAAAGACACAAAAAGGCAATTCCGGCGGCTAACGGCAGAGGCAGCGGATCGGAAGCAAAGTCCTCCGTCCGAAAACGCAGCCAGAGGGAATAGATCACAAAGCCTGCACCTACCAACAGCCGGATACCACGGTTTACGCCGTTGGCTGCCGGAATGATATAAAAACATGCCAGTACCAGTCCGTGCAGAAGGAGCAATACCGACAGATGCTTACAGCGTTTTCTGGTGTAATACAGAAAAAACACCGGCAGCGCCCCGAGCATCCACAAAGCCAAGGACGGACGGCTCGCCGGAGCCAGTGCGGCCAACAACGTGGATGCAGTCAGCGCCAGGGGATAAAAACATAATTGATTCATTAGATCAGTCAAAATTTCTTTCACATTCAGACGCTTTCTTCCCGTAGGGAGATAAAAGTGATCAAAGACTTTAACGCTTCCCCGGGATCAGAAGGTGTACTTTCGGAATAAGGATAAAACCATTTCATATCCGGGTGTTTTTCCTGATATTGCAGAAGTAATGCTGCAAAGTCTTCATAGGCATTGGGTGATACAAAGCAGGTATAGAGCGCATTGGACGCATCGGACATACGGGCGGAAAACAGCTCGGAAAAAGACTGTACCGGTTTAGCCGTATCGATTCTTGCAAGCGTCTGCAGACAGACATTCCGCTGTCTGACTCCGCCGCCGGCTTCCAGAATACAGGGGTCTCCACCGATTGTGTCAATACCGTTGCAATACAGGGCAACCTGCATCCCTTGTTCCAGAAACAGCAATAACAGTGCCGTGGCAATCTGCAGGCAGGCTTCCACGCAGTCCTCTTTTTTCAGAATACCGGTGTCCTCTAAGTTCACAAAAATCCGAACGGATTTCTGGGAGGTATAATTTTTCTGGTTTACCTTCAGATCCCCGGTACGGGCCGTGGCTTTCCAGTTGATGCTTTTTAAGTCATCCTGTGGTTGGTAATCCCGAATGCCCCGGTATTCGAAAGGGTCTTCCAAAAGATGTCGTTTTGTCAGAACTTCTCCGTTTAACTGTTTTAAAGACCGTTTAAAATCCGGATGGGAAAAGGGCTTCGGGTACACATAGAGACTGCAGTGTTCGATGGGTGTCGTAGCCGTATACTGTGCTGTCAGGAACAGATCGGACGCGACAAGATCCGCCTCCTGTATGGTGTAATAACCTCTTCTTCCGCCGGTAAAGTGCAGCGCTCTGGTGACCTTCTCCAGACGTCCGATCTGGAAAATATCATTGCGGTAATAGCGATCCGTGGTCCGGGAGCCTTTGGTATCGGCAAACACCAGATGTCTGTCAGTCTGGAATTTGACCTTCAACATGGTAAGGGGCAGCCGTTTGCGATTCTCAATGATCTCCGACAGCTCGCTCTCCTGTCCTTCCCAGATGCCATCCTCCCGGAAAGAAAGGGAAACCTTCAGATCCCGCTGCCATATTTTGGCGTATACATACTTCTGCCCCAGATACAGAAGCAGGGCAAAGACAATGATTCCCAGCAGTTGTATCATGGCTCAAACCTTTCTGTGGGAACAGGAACGGTGGAAAGGATGTTTTCCATTCTGCCTGCTGCGGAGCCGGTATCGGAACCGAAGCTGCATACCAGTCTGTGGGCCAGCACCGGAACAGCCAGGGTACGAACGTCATCCGGGATCACATAGGAACGTCCCTGCAGATAAGCATAGGCCTTGACACAGCGTAAAAGCCCAAGGGTTCCTCTGGGACTAACGCCTGCCAGAATACCGTCTGCCCGTCTGGTGGCTTCTGCAATCTGTACCATATATTCCCGGATGCAGGGATGAACAAAAATCTTCGCAGCCTCTGCCCGGGCAGCCAGAAGTTCCTCCAGAGAGACCACGGCAGTCAGGCTTTTCAGGGGATCTTCCTCCATGTACAATTCCAGAATCCTCAGTTCCTCTTCTTTGGTGGGAAGGTTCATGGACAGTTTCATAAGGAAACGGTCTAACTGCGCTTCCGGCAGAGGAAATACGCCGGCACTTTCGATGGGATTCTCTGTGGCAATGACAAAGAAGGGTTCGCCCGGTGTATAAGAGACACCCTCGATGGTTACCTGACGCTCTTCCATACATTCCAACAGTCCTGCCTGGGTTCTGGGGTGGCACGGTTCAATTCGTCTGCCAGTAAAATATTGGTAAATACCGGCCCCTTTCGCAGGGTGAATTCATTCTTCTGTCTGTCATAGACATTGATGCCGGTAATGTCACCGGGCAAAAGATCCGGGGTAAACTGCACCCGGGAAAACTTGGCATTTAAAGATTTTGCCAGTGCCTTGGCCAACTTCGTTTTGCCGGTGCCGGGGACATCCTCTAATAGTACATGTCCGTCAGCGATTAAGGCCGTCAGAAGAAGTTCTGTCACTTCCTCTTTTCCGACCAGGACTTTTTGAATATTGTTTTGTATTCTGGATGCTAATTTTTTTCCGTTTTGTTCAGCCATAATTGTTACCTTTTTGCTCATGAAGTTTACTCGCCCTATAAGCATTCCAAAATATTCTTACGAATACAAGTATTCGACGAATATTTACGAAATGCTTACATGGCTCTGAATAGTTATCATTATACCTTATAAACTTAAGTTCTGCCAGTACCAAAAGGCACATAAATATGAACTGCGAAGATTGCAGATACCAGAAAGGAATGTAAAAGAGCATGGAAAAACATGATCACAGACATAAGGAAGAACTCTTACAGCAGATGCGCAGACAGGCAGAAATACGGCCAGAGCAAAACGATTCGGAACCTGCCGCATCTTCCGATACCGGTACGTTCAAAATCCGCCTTGCTCTGGCCGGAGTATTATTATTGACGATCATATTGCTGGATCAAAAAGGCAAATGCTTTGCCGGGATCTCCATGGATCAGGTGCTGCATTATGTCACCGATGTAGATTACGGCACTTATCTGGAGACCTGGGTGGAAACTGCAGTTAACGGTTCGCAAGCTCTGTAGTGATTTCTTCCCAGGTGACATCTTTTTCTGCCATCAGGACCATCATATGATACAGGAAATCACTGATCTCATATTTGACCTCATTGGGGTTGGGATTTTTGGCGGCGATCACAATCTCAGTTGCCTCCTCGCCCAGTTTCTTGAGAATCTTGTCAATGCCCTTGTCGAACAGGTAATTGGTATAGGAACCCTCCTTGGGGTGGACCTTGCGGTCCTTGATCACATCGAAGACTTCCTCGAATACCTGTAAGGGATTGTTGCTTTCCTCATAATCCTTTTTCGTGATCTCGTTGAAGAAGCAACTTCTGCTTCCGGTATGGCAGGCAGCGCCCACTTGAGATACCTTCGCAAGGATTGTATCCATATCACAGTCCGCCACCAGTTCCTTCACATACTGGTAATGACCGCTGGTCAGGCCCTTCAGCCATAATTCCTGACGGCTTCTGCTGTAGTAGGTCATCTTGCCCAGCTTCAAGGTCTGCTCATAGGCTTCCTCATTCATATAAGCCATCATCAGAACTTCCTGTGTCCGGTAATCCTGTACGATAACGGGTACCATGCCGTCACTGTTCTTTTTGAAATCTTCCCACTTGTAGGCAGCCTGGAAGGATTCAATGGGAATATCGTTCTCCCGGCACAGATCCTTCAGGGCTACGATCTCTTTCACATTGTCATTTATCGTATTGCCGGTGACACCACAGACATTCTCATAAGCAAAAATCTCCAGCAATTTATTCAATGCCACCTGATTGATCTGCACGAAAAACGGAAGGGAAAGAATGGCCTGAGTCTCCCGGATCTGATGAGGGTTCATCAGGATCATAGCAGAGATATATTTCTCAATCTTCTCCTTATGTAATTCCAGAACGGACGGGTTGTTGTAAGAGATCAGAATCTTGTCCTTACCGAATTTCAGAGAGACCTCTTCGGTAATCTCAATATTACTCTCTTTCTCATAGTCGAGAACTGCTTTTTTACATCCGGCATAAAGTAATTTCTTAATGTCCTCCATACGCTTGACATTGCCGGCACCGATGACATCCACTTCCGCCCTGGTACAGATCTCCTTGATGATATCCAGTGCGGCATCATGCTCCGCATCATCTTCGGACATATCGAAAACGATCAGCTCATCCGCATTGTGCTCACAGTAATAATCTGCCAGACGGACGGGATCCGTATCCACGATGGTGGTATCCGTAAGATTCCGCACCGCATGCTCATGATATAAATAAATACAGGGAACAAATTTCTTGATGATCATAGTAATCCTCACGTCTTTCTATACCTGCAAAGCCTATGCCGCAGGCACGTATTTTTTACAGACTTCCTTTGGTACTTAAAACATCCGTTACCTTCGGATTATAGGAAACGGCCTGATCCAGCGCCTTGGCAAATGCCTTGAACATGGCTTCGATCATATGGTGATTATTGCCCGGAGACAACATTTTGATATGTAAGTTCATTCCGGCACTGTAGGATACGGCATAGAAAAATTCCTTTACCAGCTCCGTATCCAGTTCACCTACCTTTGGTACAGTAAATTCACATTCAAAATTAAGATAAGGCCGGCCGCTTAAGTCAACGGCGCACAAAGCAAGTACCTCATCCATAGGCAGAATAAAATAGCCGTAACGATTGATGCCCTTCTTGTCTCCTACCGCTTTTTTGATAGCTTCACCGAAGACAATGCCGGTATCCTCCACCGTGTGGTGACCGTCCACCTGCAGATCGCCCTTCACCTTGCATTCCAGGTCAAAAAAGCCGTGCCTCGCAAAGCCGTCCAGCATATGGTCAAAAAATCCGATGCCGGTAGACAGATCTGCTTTTCCGGTGCCGTCCAGATTTAAGGTGATGGCAATGTCGGTCTCTTTCGTTGTACGGGTCACAGTTGCAATTCGTTCCATAATATCCGATGACTCCCTTCCCAGAGGAAATGATTAATCTTCAAATCTAACTTTAATACTGTTTGCATGTGCGGTCAAGCCTTCACTCTTGGCGAAGGTCTCGATCTGGTTGTGCACCTTTTCCAGTGCCTGCCTGGAATAAGAGATAATACTGGTCTTCTTGATGAAGTCGTCCACGTTTACCGGGGAGAAGAACCGTGCGGTACCGTTGGTGGGCAGAATGTGGTTCGGACCTGCAAAATAATCACCCAAGGGTTCGGAAGCATACTCTCCCAGGAAAATCGCACCGGCATTGCGGATACGGGTCATGGTATCAAAAGGATTCTTTGTAATGATCTCCAAGTGCTCAGAAGCAATGGCATTAGCCGCATCAATGGCATCTTCCATATTGTCAGCTAACAGAATGTAGCCGTAATTGTCCAGAGACTTCTGGATAATGGGAGCACGCTCCAGTACTTTTACGAAGCCGTCCACTTCCTCGGAGACTTTCTCCGCCAGTTCCTTCGAAGTGGTAATCAGAATGGCACTTGCCAGTTCGTCATGCTCTGCCTGAGACAGCAGATCTGCTGCAACGTATCTGGGGGTAGCGGTCTCATCTGCCAGTACCAGGATCTCGCTGGGACCCGCAATGGAATCAATGCTGACATAGCCATAAACAGCTTTTTTGGCAAGAGCTACGAAAATGTTACCGGGACCGGTGATCTTGTCGACCTTAGGTACCGACTGGGTTCCGAAAGCCATGGCTGCGATAGCCTGGGCACCGCCGACCTTATAGATGGTATCCACACCTGCAATATCAGCGGCTACCAGAGTTCCGGGATTGACCTTACCGTCTTTTCCGGGAGGGGTGGTCATAATGATCTCATCCACACCGGCTACCTTGGCGGGGATCACATTCATCAGTACGCTGGAAGGGTAAGCGGCTTTACCGCCGGGGACATAGACACCGGCTCTTTCGATGGCGGTGATCTTCATGCCTAAGATCGTACCGTCGGGCTTGGCATCGAACCAGCTGTTACGAAGCTGCTTCTGGTGAAAAGCGCGGATGTTTTCCGCAGACTGTCTGATCACATCGATCAGATTCTCATCCATCTGTGCATAGGCTTCGGCGATCTCTTCCTTTGTGACACGGATATTCTCTGCGCTTAAAGCGAACTTATCAAACTGTAAGGTATAATCGAACAATGCCTTGTCACCCTCGGCACGGACTTTTTCGATGATCTGGTTTACAGTGCTCTCATACTGGGAATAATTGTTCGGACTTCTCTTTAAAAGGTCGTTCAAAATACTCTGCTTTGATTCTTTATCCAATGCTACGATTCTCATGACGGTACTCTCCTTTAAATACTTTTTATGACGATGCTTATCGTCTCGGTCAGGCCTGTATTTTTAACTGCTCCCGGATCGCACCCACCAGCTTGCGGATACGGTCGGCTTCCATCTGCATACTCACCGGATTGACGATCATACGGGCGGACAGAGGACATACCTCTTCCAGAACCTCCAGCCCGTTTTCCCTTAAGGTGGAACCGGTCTCAACGATATCCACAATGACGTCGGACAACTCTACCAGCGGCCCTAATTCTACAGAACCGTTTAATTTGATGATATCTACGGTCTGATGCTTTTTATTATAGAAATACTCTCGGGCGATATTGGGGTATTTGCTGGCTACCCGGATCCGCTCATGGTGTTTCAACAACTCTCTGGCGGAAGCAGGACCGCAGACACACATCTGGCATTTGCCGAAGCCAAGGTCCAGCACTTCGTAAACATTCCGGTTTTCTTCCAGAATGGTGTCCTTGCCGACCACGCCGATATCAGCAGCACCATACTCTACATAGGTGGGAACGTCGGGCCCCTTTGCCAAGAAAAAGCGTAATTTGTATTCTTCATTGACGAAGATCAGCTTTCTGGTATCTTTATCCTTCATTTCTTCACAGGTAATGCCGATCTGTTCGAAAAGCTCCAGTGTCTTTTTGGCAAGTCTGCCCTTTCCCAGAGCAAACGTAAGATATCTTTCTTCACTCATTACTGATCTGCCTCCTCGTTCTCTGTGATCTCGGGGGAAAGCACGGTGGGAATCCCTTCTTTCCTCAGGGTTATGACTTCGGAAAGCTTCGCCAGATAATCTGCCTCGTCTCCTGCCCGGTAATACACGGTTTTGCCGGAAGCGGGAATATCGATATTCACTTTCTGGCGGGATAATGCTTCCAACAGGTCGTCAATGACGATGACGAAACCGATAGCTGCGGCATTCTTGCCGAATTTCCGAAGCAGATTGTCGTAACGGCCACCCTTTACCACGGCATCACCGATACCGTAGGTGTAAGCCTTGAAGACAACGCCGGTATAATACTGATATTTGCTGAGCATTCCGAGATCAAAGGAAATGTATTCCGCCACACCGTACTGCTCTAAGCGCTCTTTTAACTTTTCCAGTCTTGCAATCGCCTGTAAGGATCTTTCATTTTTAACCAGTGCTTTGGCAGCCTCCAGAGACTCTATATTTTCGAACATATCCGCCAGCTTTAACAGAATGCTGTGATAAGGCTCGGGGATCTGCTTCTGCTCCAGTAATTCCTGGGCAGCGAAAAAGTTCTTGCCGGAGATACAGGAACGAAGTTCCTTTTCCGTATCCTCATCCAGACCGGCTTCCTCACAGAGGCCGCGGAAATAATCCACCTCACCGATAGTCACCTGGAATCTGGTCAGTCCTGCGCTTTTCAGAGCTTCGATCACCATACTGATCACTTCGGCATCCGCCTCTACGGAAGGATCTCCGATGAGTTCTGCACCCATCTGGGTCACCTCTTTTAATTTACCCTGCAGATTGGAAGTGTTTGTAAACGTATTGCCGTTGTAACTGAAACGAAGCGGCACCTTTTCCTCCATAAAATACTTCGCTGCGCAGCGGGCGATGGACGGCGTAAAGTCTGGCCGCAGCACCAGCGTATTACCCTCTTTATCAAAGAACTTATACAGCTCCTTACTGGGAGTGGTTCCGATCTCCTTGGAGAAAACATCGAAAAACTCAATGGAAGGGGTCTGGATATCTTCGTAACCGAAACAATGGATCGCCTGCTGCAGTTTCTGTTCTATAGCCAGCTTCTTTGCATATTCTTTGCCGTAAATGTCCCGGACGCCCTCCGGCGTATGTAAAAGTCTGTTGTTCATAAGCGTTCCTCAATTCATGCACTTTAATATATTAACGTGCTACCATATTATCATAGTAGCATGTGAAACTATTTGTAGTATACTAGGAGACCTCTCCGCTGTCAAGAAATTATTATTTATTATTCCTCCCGGTCTTCCAGATCCTTTTTCAGAATATCCAGATAGGGAACCAGGATTCCCTGATGCTTCGGGATAATATATTCCGGGTTCAGTTCCTCGAAACGGAAGCTTTTCCGGCCGCCCTCCTGTGCCCTGTCCCAGAAAAAGCGGAGCATTTCATAGGGAAGGTAATATAACAGATCCTTATGGCTGTAAAATATCAGGAAAAAGGCGATACCCCCCTGTTTCTCGAACTGATGCATGAACTCCACCTGATGGGGATGGATATTTTGCAGGGAAAAGGTGTCCACCGCACATTCCTTGGCATCAAAGCAGACCGGAATGCCCTGTACGACACCGATATAGTCTACGGTACTCTTCTGTTCGAAAAAGGCCAGGGTGATCTGGCGGCTCTCCTTATCCATTTTGACCGGGGTAATGGGGGTGGGGATCTTCTGAATCAGGGCCAGACCGGCCTCGGCATATTTTTCATTGGTGCGGTTGACCATATCCTCCAGAGTAGATCCACGAAGCCCTCTGGTATTCCATGTTGCCATTGTTCTTAGTTTTCCTTTCTAGCAGGCGGAATCCGGTGTCAGATTCAGAGCCTGTAAGATCTCTGCAAATTTATGGGGAAGCGGTCCGTCAAAAGTCTGACCGCTCACCTTTGCAAGAGGTCCTTCCGCTTCTTCCGGGAAACACACTCTTCCGGCATGCAGAAGCTGGTGGTGCAGAGAGTATTCCGATTGCATCCTGCGATTTAATTTGCTGTCTCCGTACTTGGTGTCACCAAGTAACGGATGTCCGGTGCTGGCCAGATGGGCGCGGATCTGGTGGGTTTTGCCGGTGACCAGTTCTACGGTCAGCAGGGTATATTCCCCAGCCACCGCACTGGGAGTGTAGATTGTTTTTATAAAGGAAGCATCTTCCGGAGCCTCCGCCATATCTGGAAATACCTGTACCGTATTGGTGCGTTCGTCCTTGTACAGATAGCCTTCCAGGGTGCTTTCCTGTAAAATCTTGCCCTTACAGACGGTCTGATAATATTTCTTTACGGAACGATTCTTGATGATCCGGCTGAGTGCCTGGGAACCGGCCAGCGTCTTTCCGCACAATACGATACCGCTGGTATTGCGGTCGAGGCGGTTGCAGACCGATGGATGGAAGGTGGCAAGATCGGTTTCTTTTATGGCATCGGCAGCCAGCAGGTGGCCAATCAGCCATTCGTTCAGGGAAAAATCTTCCGGTTTGGCTTTCTGGGTCAGAACTCCGGCAGGTTTATTCAGCAACAGGATATTTTCATCCTCATAAAGAACGCTGATATCCTTTAAGGAACGGTAAGCCTTACGGTAATCGGAAGTATCTTCCGCTGCCCCGGCACCGGACAGAGAGGCATAAGTTTCCTCAGAGAAAAAGCATTTTACCTCGTCTCCTTGGGCAAGGATTTCTTTACCTTCAGCCTTTTTCCCGTTCAACGTAATATTTTTCTTGCGAAGCATCTTATATAAAAATCCGGTGCCTGCATTAGGTAACGCTTTTTTTAAAAATTTGTCCAGACGTTGTCCCGCCTGATTTTTGCCAATGGTAAGCAACTGCATAGGACACCCTCCTTTTGAGAAGTAAGTTATAGAGATACGCTCTTTAAGGTCTGGCAGATCCCGGCAGACAGTTCCGGCTGTGAGGAAAGCTCCTTTAACTGATCACATCTTGCCAGATACTTGTCCAGATCGTTAAATATTTTCACAGAGACTTCTCTGTAATTGTCTTTTTTCAGAATGTCCTGAATGTGCTTGTAAAAAGCCTGTTCCACAAATTTCGGATCCGTGGTGTAGCCACAGACCGTATTACCGCAGACTGTCAGATGATAGATAACATAATTCTTCTCATAGGAAGTAAATACCATATCGTAGAGAGTGGTAAGGCCTTCTGTATGTGCCGCGATTTTTGCAGCTACCTGCTCGTCACAGCCCCGGTAGCGCAGGAACATGAACATTTCTACCAGACTCTTGCAGGCCGGAAGACATCCCAGTACCGCCACGATGGTCAGGAGATTCTCACGGCTTCCGGTGCTGACCCATCCGGCGATAAACAAAGACAGAGAGATGGCAAAATAAAGCACGGTTCTTAAAATCTCATAAATTTTCTGTGTGCGGAGATACCCGCGGGTTCCTCTATAGGCATCAGTGGTAAACATTCTTTTGAATTGCATGAAAAATAACTCCTTTATTTATGATTTCTTTCCAGAGCCAGACAAGACTTTGATCTCTTCTTCCGTCAATGCCCGGTATTCCCCTCTTTGCAGGGAAAGATCCAGGGACAGGGGGCCGAAGCTTACCCGCTCCAGTGTAAGTACCTGATTATCAACCGCCTGCAACATCCGTTTTACCTGATGAAACCGGCCTTCATGAATGGTCAATAACAGATCACCGTTTTCTGTGAGTCTGGCTTTGGACGGGGCTGTCGGTTTCTCATCACCGATGTCAAGCCCGTTTTCCAACCGGTGGATATCTTCTGCGGAAAGCGGCTTTTCCGGCTTTACCAGATAGGTCTTATCCACATGTTTTTTCGGTGACAACAGATCATGGGCCAGAGCACCGTCATTGGTTAAGAGCAACAACCCCGTAGTATCTTTGTCCAGACGTCCTACCGGGAACAGCTCCTTCTGCTCCGGTACCGTCAGGAGACTCACCACGGTGGGTGCAGTATTGTCATTGGTGGCGGATACGACACCCTCCGGTTTATTTAACAGGTAATAGACATATTTTTGATAATGGATTTCTTTCCCCTGACAAATGACAATGTCGGTATCTTCATTGACCTTTGTCTCCGGCTTTTTGACTATCTGACCGTTTATCGCCACTTGTCCCTTTTTGATGTATTCCTTTACCTGGCTTCTGGTGCCTATATTATTATCACATAAAAATTTATCCAATCGCATGGACACTGATCTCTTTCTTAAGACTTAAAATTCTTTTTCCGGCATATAGTATACAAACTCTGCAAGGCAGTCTGCTATGAAAAAAATATCCGGAATCTGTTTTTTTGTTGTAATGACCTGCTGCATCCTGACACATTCTTCCTTAAGTCTTGAACTTTGGTATGAAAAAATGGTGCCGGTGCTTCTTCCGTTTATGATCCTGTCGGGAACATTGATCCGCATGGGCCTGGTAAACAGTCTGATCCGACCGGTATACCCTTTGTTTGAAAAAATATTTCGTCTGTCCAGACCTGGAATCTATGTGATCCTGATGGGATTTCTGTGCGGATTTCCCATGGGAGCCCGTACCATTGCTGATTTTCGCGACAGACAGGAACTTTCTGTAACGGAAGGACAATATCTGCTGTCCTTCTGTAACAATCTTGGACCGGTATATTTTCTTGGATTTGTTCTGCCTCTGCTGCACCGGGAATCAATCCTGCCCTATTTATTCGGAATGTATGGTATTCCACTTGGGTACGGTATCCTTCTGCGTTATACAGTATATCGCAGGAAAATTCCGATGTCACAGACAATTTTCACAGTGTCAGCCGGTGGAACACCTGTTATGCCGTTGTTGGAAGCATTGGATGAAGCAGTGTATGCTGCCGGCAGAAATATTTTACAGCTGGGAGGTTATATGATCTTCTTCAATCTGCTGAATCTGCTGCCGGGGATCTTTCTTCCGAATGGTCGTGTCTGTGCTCCGCTTTTGGAGATCAGCGGAGGGTTAAGCATATTGGGGGATCGATGGCCTCTTTATACGTTATTGCTGCTACCTGCAGGAGGACTTTGCTGCCTGGCCCAGACCGGAAGCTGTATCCGAAATACCGGTTTATCTCTGACCGGATATTTTTTTCATAAACTGTTTCTTACCGGACTTACAGCACTTTATTATCTGGGATGGTTCCTGTTGCGCCCGGACACATTTCTGCGCTGAGCCTTCCGTCTGCGTTTCCGGTGCCTGCTCTGTTGGA